>Ga0180007_10003989_pt1 | contig 15943 bp, 14 predicted proteins | sample MM_PC_MetaG_FD_121122 | JGI IMG/M metagenome (GOLD analysis project Ga0180007, IMG submission 121122) | Groundwater microbial communities from the Aspo Hard Rock Laboratory (HRL) deep subsurface site, Sweden - MM_PC_MetaG | ecosystem: Environmental > Aquatic > Deep subsurface > Groundwater... | reverse complement strand
GCCATAAAAACCATGCGATATTTTGGATTCAAGCATAAAGGATTAAAGACGGGGATCAGGAAATTATTGTGTTTAATAATAATTTTCATGGCAGAACCATTTCCGTGGTCTCTTTTTCCTCCAGTCAAAAATACAAAGAAGGCTTTGGCCCCTTAACTCCAGGATTTGTGTCTGTTGAATTCGGCAATATTGAACAGGTCAAAAACGCCATATCTAAAAATACCTGCGGAATCCTTGTTGAACCCATGCAGGGAGAAGGCGGAATGAAAATACCCCCTGAAGGGTTTCTGACCGGTCTTCGAAATCTTTCAGACGAACATGATCTGCTGCTCGTATGTGATGAAATCCAGGTGGGAATGGGAAGAACAGGCAAAAAATTCTGCTTTGAACATGAAAATATTGTTCCTGATGGCGTAATCTTAGGGAAAGCGCTTTCAGGCGGTCTGATTCCGTTGTCTGTGTTTATTACCAACGCCAAAATAATGGATATGGTTTTTTCCAGGGGGTCAGATGGATCGACATTTGGTGGCTATCCCCTTGCCTGCGTTGCAGGAACTGCTGCGTTAAAAGTGTTTGAGCAGGAACGACTGGCTGAACAATCCGCCCAAAAAGGGAAGATACTCAAAGAACGCATTGAACGCATTGCCAAAAAATCTACCCACGTTAAAGAAGTAAGGGGAAAAGGCCTTTTCATCGGAATTGAAGTTAAAAACGGCAATGCCATGGATTTTTGCAAAAAACTGCTGGCCTTGGGATTGATTGTCAATGACAGCCACGGCCATACCATCCGGATTTCCCCTCCACTCATCATCAATGAGGAAGAGATGGATTTTATGGTTCAACAGCTTGAAGCGGTTCTGGTTGATTAAAAAAACAATCACAAGATCAATATCACAACTTTCGGACTTGCGCCTTCTATCTGGGGGGGCAGGCTTTTTTTATTGTATTTTTTATCCATAATTTGTTGTCAAACTGTTAAAAAGTACAATAAGGAAGGCCTGACCCCACTTAAATCTGCCAACTCCGAAAGTTGAATCAATATCTTTTATGAGGTCTTCATCTCCCGGTGAATTCAGGGGTTCTTTTTTCCAGGAATGCTGCCTGACCTTCTTTTAAGTCATCACTTTGAAAGCATGTTTGGATCAACTGATCTGCCTGGTCTGATTTTTTCTGATCCAGTGTCATATCATTTTCAAACATGCCTATGATTTTTTTGATCCCCTTTAATGAAAGCGGTGCATTCCGGGTAATCTTTTCTGCAAATGCACAGGTGAATGCTTCAAGATCCTGTGTTGGAATCATATAATCCACCAGTCCTTTCTGGAGAAGTTCTTTACCCTGAAAGGATCTGGCCGTAAAAAAAATTTCCTTTGTCCTGGCAATTCCAAACGCTTGAATGAATTGCTGTATCCCTTTCGGGTGATAGGCCACACCAAGCCTGGCCGGTGTCATCCCAAGCGTGATATCCTCTGCAGCGATCCTGATATCACAACACGCACAAAGATTAAATCCGGCACCATATGCGTGACCGTTCAGCATGGCAATGGTGGGATAGGAAAAATTTTTTATCGTATCAAATGCCTGGAGCAGTTCATCCGGTGTTTTTTGTCGGGTATCAGACAAAAAAGCAACAGGAATGGCATTGATATCATAGCCCGAAGAAAATACCTTGCTTCCTGAACCCTTTATCACCACGCACCGGACACTGTCCGTCGTTGAAAATACGTCCAGGGTTTTGTGAATCTCCATCAACAGTTCAGGTGTCAGCGCATTTCGTTTTTCAGGATAATCAATTGTCAGAAAACCAATAAGCCCTTTTTGTTCAACCAACAGCATTTTATCAACGACCCCTTTTTATCCGGATTGAGTTTGTCATATTTCTTTCCAGGCTTTTTTACTTTTATTGATCTTTTTCTGAACATTTTCCCAGGTTTTTGTCTTGAGAAAGGAATCTTTATATCGTTCAAGCATCTGAGTAAACATTTCAAAAGGAATTGTAAAGGAAAGCTCATCCGTCTTGAAAAATTTCCTGGCAGAGGGATCCCAGCCGCCAACTACCGCTCTTTTTTGTCCTTTTTCAAGATAATGCAATGGCCAGACAGCCAGGCTTCCGCAGGCAGCGCTCCAGGGAGAGGCGACAACCTCAGGATCATTTGTTACAAAAGCCGCAAGCTGGTGAAGCCCGTTTAAAGATTCCGGGCGGGTAAAAAAGGAGACCAACACCGGAATTTCCCGTTCAGAAAACTGGCTTATTGGCTTAAACACGCAATATTCTTTGGCAGCCGGAACCGGATCAACATACTCAAAAATCTTTCTTAAATTATCCGGGGAATCACAATAGTGTTCCCCTTCCATCCTGCCTGGAATTCCCGTGGATACATAATGGATAATGGTTTCAGCCTGTGGTTTGTTGAATCCAAGCCAGAAGGCGCCACCAGGGCAACCAAATTGCGTTGAGGAAAAATAAGCACATGTTTTCTTTTTTCTGGCAAGCCATATATTGCCAATGACACAGGAGAATTGACCAAATATATCAGGCCAGTTGATCTGGTTTTTTTCTTCCTTTTCACGGGTCGGCAGATCCAGGGGTTTGGGGGAGTATCCATTGTCAGGCTGAATATCGGTGAAAAACATTCCCATGGGCTCTTCAACAAGCCCTAAAATATTAAGAAAATCAGGGATAGCAGCTTTGAGGTGATGGTTCATGGGGCCTCCTTTAATATTTTCAACGGGTTGGAATACCCTTTATTTAGTAAATGAAATCAAAAAGGAAAGCAATGGAAAACCCCGGGCTCAGTGTAATTTGTTTCATAAAAAAGGGCCGGCAAAACCACCTGCAATAAATGAGTATGCAATAAATGAAGTATAGCAAAAGAGTAAACAATTATATATAATAACCTATTTTCAGTATCAGAAATTTTCAAGCCGACCAAACAATTTTAACGGCGGACAGGAGAGAGAAATTTTATGCGTGCAACCAATTTTAAAACCATCACAACCATTGCTATCGTTTCAGCACTTTTACTTTTCTCGTCAGGGTGCACCCCTATATATTATTCGGCCATGGAAAAATTCGGCAAAGAAAAAAGACATATTTTGATTGATAATGTTGAAGATGTAAAGGAGAGTCAGGAAAAAGCCCAGGAAGAGTTCAAGGATGCCCTGACAAAGATTAAAGAACTCTATGCCTTTGATGGAGGAGACCTTGAAACCTTTTACAATAAGCTCAAGGACAGCCATGATCGCTGTGATTCCATCGCCAGACAGATTGAAAAAAGAATTGATGATGTAGAGCAGGTGGCAACAGATCTGTTCAAAGAATGGGAAGAAGAGATCACTCAGATCAATGATGTCAAACTTAAAAACAGCAGCAAAAAATCACTTCTCGATTCAAGGCTGAAGTATCAGAAGCTTGAAACCATCATGCACAAATCAACAAAAGGGATGTATCCTGTTTTAGCCAAACTCAAAGATTATGTCCTGTATCTGAAACATAACCTGAATGCAAAGGCCGTAGGGTCTTAAAGCGGCGAAGTCGTCTCCATTGAAAAGGATGTGGAAAAACTTATCAATGATATGAACGTATCCATAAAAGAAGCGGAAAATTTTATTAATAATTTTTAAACAACTCCAGGAGAACCTGATATGAAGGTGGATGGAAAACAGTTGCGGCCGATCTGGTTTGATATGACATCTGAAAAAGTTGCCGTGATAGACCAGAGATTTCTTCCCCACGAATTGATCATAAAAGAATTGAACACCGTGGATGATACGATTTTTGCCATAAAGGAGATGGTTGTCAGAGGCGCTCCTTTGATAGGTGCGACAGGAGCATTGGGTGTCTATATAAGTCTTGTTCAGGAGAATAACAAAGGCGCTGACAATGACTATCTGATATCTGAATGCAAACGGCTCATGAATGCCAGACCAACGGCCATGAATCTTTTCTGGGGGGTTGACCGGGTTCTTTGTGCAGCATTAAAAATCCCGGATTATCAACCAAGAGTAAAGGCTGCCCTTGATGAAGCCCTTGCCATTGTAGAGGAAGAAGCTGTCAATTGTGAGAAGATAGGGGCATTTGGCATGCCTATTATCAAAGAAATCAGCAACCAAAAAAACGGGAAACCCGTCAATATCCTTACCCATTGTAATGCAGGCTGGCTTGCCTGTATTGAATATGGCACGGCCACAGCCCCCATTTATAACGCTTTTGACCATCATATTGATGTCCATGTCTGGGTAGATGAGACAAGGCCCTTAAACCAGGGCGCACGCCTTACCGCATGGGAACTGGGCAAACACGGGGTAAGCCATACGGTCATTACGGATAATGCAGGAGGGCATCTCATGCAGCATGGCATGGTGGATCTGGTCATTGTGGGAACGGACCGAACCACCCGGGCCGGAGATGTGGCAAACAAAATCGGTACCTATTTAAAAGCCCTTGCAGCAAAAGATAACAATATCCCCTTTTATGTTGCATTGCCGTCAAGTACTTTTGACTGGGACATTACCGATGGAATTGCCGATATTCCCATAGAAGAAAGAGATCCGGATGAAATAAGATATGTGCAGGGCCTTTGCCATGGAAAAATTGAACGGGTGCTGATTTCTCCTGAGAAAAGCCCGGCAGCCAACCATGCCTTTGATGTAACCCCGGCCAGGCTGGTCACAGGATTTATTACGGAAAGAGGGGTGTGCAAGGCAACCCAGGCAGATATCATGTCCCTGTTCCCGGAGAGAAACAATGGTAAATAGTGAAAGTAAAGAATTGCCGATGCTGACAGATCTGGAAAAAAAAATAATTGCCTTGCTGCAAACCGATATTCCCGTTGTGAAACGGCCATTTCTTGAAATGGCCAAAAAAATTGGTATCACGGAAGACACATTTTTAAAGGTGTTAAAAAATCTTAATGATCAGGGAATCATCAGACGATTTGGTGCCACACTGAAACACCAGAAATCAGGATTTAAGGCCAACGCCATGGTCGCCTGGCGGGTAGATGAAAACCAGGTCGAAGAAACCGGGAATATTATGGCCACCTTTCAGGAAATCACCCATTGTTACAGAAGAAATCCGGCACCAGGCTGGAAATATAATCTGTATACCATGGTTCATGCGTCTGATGAAGACGAATGTTATGCTGTCGTAAAAAAGATTTCCCAAGCTGTGGGACAAGATGAATATGAGCTTTTATTCAGTAGAAAAGAGCTTAAGAAGACCTCCATGAACTATTTTGAAGACTGATTCTCCCCACATTCTGTGCGTAAATCCCTGGATCCATGATTTTGCAGCCTTTGATTTCTGGGCAAAACCCCTGGGACTTTTGTTCATTGCCGCCATTTTGCGTGAAAAAGGATTAAAGATCAGCTACATCGACTGCCTTGACCGCTTCCACCCAAAAGAAACAAAAACGGCAAAAGTACTCTGGGATGGCCGGGGACCACTTCGAAAAACAAAAATTGATCTTCCTTGCGGCCTGGAACACATTGACAGACATTTTTCCCGCTATGGTGTAGATCCCCAGTGGTTTGCATCAGACCTGAAACAAGTAAAAAAACCAGACCTTATTTTTGTCACCTCTTTAATGACTTACTGGGCCTCAGGCGTCAAAGAGACCCTGGAAATGATCAAAGAAATATTTCCGGATGTGCCCATTGTTCTCGGGGGAATTTATGCAAGCCTCTGCTTTGAACATGCCCGGCAAAATTCAGGTGCTGATATGGTCATTCAAGGTCCGGGAGAACCTCAATTAAAAAAAATCATAAAAGAATTTACAGGATTTGAAATAACTGATGCAGATTTGTCCGGAGACCTTGATGCATTGCCTTTTGCAGCCCTTGATCTTCAACATACGCTTGCTTATGCGCCCATTTTAACCTCGCGGGGATGTCCTTTTTCCTGCGAATACTGCGCCTCCTCATTCCTTGAACCAAAACTTCGGCAAAGATCTGCTGAAAATGTATTCACAGAAATAGCCTATTGGCATAAGCGTTATGGCGTAAAAAATTTTGCCTTTTATGATGATGCCCTTTTGGTCAATGCAAAACAATATGCCTTTCCCTTATTTGAAAAAATAATCGCATCGGGAATGGATGTTTTTTTTCATACGCCCAATGCCCTGCATATCAAGGCCATTTCAGAACAGGCTGCCCGTTTGATGTTCAAGGCAGGATTTAAAACCATCCGGCTGGGCCTTGAAACAACGGATTTTTCCACCAGCCGGAGTCATGATGTAAAAGTTGGAAAAAATGACTTTTATACGGCAATCGACAATCTAAGGGCTGCCGGGTTTACAAAAAACCAGGTGGGCGCATATTTATTATGCGGATTGCCCGGACAAGACCTTGATGACCTGGAACGCTCCATTCTGATCGTAAAAAATACCGGTATACTGCCGGTTCTTGCCTACTATACCCCGATTCCCCACACGCCCATGTGGGAGACGGCCGTCAAACGATCAAAGTATGATCTTATCAAACATCCGGTCTTTACCAATAACACACTTTTCCCCTGTGTAAATTCTCCCCGGGAGATAGAACGGATTTCACAATTGAAAAATCTGTAATTTTATTATATAAGTCTTTTGCATTGTAAGAATTTTATTGGCATTATTTAAAAGAATATTAGTGACAACACGAGAAAGCGAGGGAAAGTTGAACATAACCGGCATACTATTTCAAACCCTTGGCGGTCTTGGCCTTTTCATTCTTGGAATGAAAATGATGACAGACGGACTTCAAGCCACGGCCGGACAGAAAATCAGGCGAATTCTTGAAGCGATTTCTTCCAACAGGGTAATGGGGTGCGTAACAGGCGCCGGGGTTACGGCGATTATTCAATCTTCATCTGCCACCACTGTAATGCTGATCGGCTTTGTGAGTGCCGGCATCATGACCTTTGAGCAGTCCGTTGGCGTTATCATCGGTGCAAATATCGGAACCACCATTACGGGCCAGATGATCGCATTTCACTTGACAAAGATTGCTCTTCCAGCAATTACGCTGGGCGTCGGCCTGAAATATTTTTCAAAAAAAAGAAACTATCGATATATCGGTGATATTATTTTAGGCTTTGGCCTGCTTTTTTATGGCATGACTGTCATGAAAATGGGTCTTTCACCCATAAAATCAAATCCCCAGTTTATTGAATTTTTTACAACTTTCAATACAGACACCATCAGTGGTCTGCTTCTTTGTGTATTCATGGGAACTGCCCTGACGGTTGCTGTTCAGTCATCTTCAGCTACAGTGGGTTTGACAATGACCCTGGCAGCCTCGGGACTTCTGGCCTATCCGACTGCCATAGCCCTCGTCCTGGGAGAAAATATCGGTACAACGGTGACAGCTCAATTGTCCACTCTTGGCTCAAATAATTCAGAAGCCCATAGAACAGCAAACGCCCATACCTTTTTTAATGTTATCGGGGTCTGTATTATCCTGCTGATTTTTCCATGGTTTGTTAATATTGTAGAGATCATCACCTTAAAATTGGGAGCCGGTGCCGTTACGGAAACCGCAAATGGCGAATATGTCAATGTTGCAAGGTATATAGCCAATGGCCATTCCCTTTTCAATGTTATTAATGCGATCGTGTTCCTGATTTTTCTTCCCACGCTGGTTAAACTGACAATTTTAGTATCTCCTAAACCTTCCCAGACAAAAGAAAGATACACACTGCCTGAATTTGATTCAGGATTTATCGATTCTCCCATCGGTGCCCTTGCCAAGGTTAAAGGGGAGATCATAAAGAACCTGGAATTTGTCCATATGAACATACAGAAGGTATCAAAATGTCTTGTGGTAAGGGATGATGACATCCTCGGGGAAAGAGATGCCGTAGAAGAACATCTGGATGATTGTCAGAAAATCATTATTCAGTATTTGACAACGATTTATCAAGGCGAGGTAAACGAACCCGAAGCCCGGGAAATATCCGAATTGATGCGAATTACCAATAATATTGAACGTCTGGGCGATGGCATGGAAAATGTGTCCAAAATACTGGAAAGGATCTATGAAAACAATTTTGTATTCACTGATACGGCAAAAAATGACCTTTTACTCATATCAGACCAGGTTAACCAGTTTCTAAATTTGATTGTCAGCGAATTCCGCCATAAACAACCAGATTTTTACCAGAAAGCACTGGCCAATGAAGATCGGATTGACCAGATGCGTGAAAAGATGAGATTCCAGCATATAGAAAGATTAAGACAAGGAGACTGCCAGGTTGATATCGGCGTATTTTTTATCTCCCTTATTTCAAATTATGAAAAAATGGGAGACTGCTGTTTTAACATTGCCACAGGTGTAGACAGAATTATTTAAAATGATAGTATTTGATCTTGAATGCCTGAATGGGCATACCTTTGAAGGATGGTTTGAAGACAAGAATGATCTTGAAAAACAACAGGATCAGGGCATTTTAACATGTCCTGTCTGCGAAACCACATCCGTAGTGCAGAAACAGCATCGGATCGCCATTAAAAAATCTTCCCATAGTACACAGCACAATGCCATGCAGGCAAGGCAGGAAGCCATGACGGAGTTAAGTGAAAAGGTAGCTGAATACATTGAAAAAAATTTTGAGGATGTGGGTCCGGGTTTTACAAAACAGGCCTTAAAAATGCATTATGGAGCAGAAGAGTATAGAAATATTAAAGGCACCACAACAAAAGAAGAAGATAAAATTCTTGCCAAAGAAGGGGTGCCCGTTTTCAAAATTCCGGTCACTAAAAATCCCAAAGATGATTTGAATTAGGATCTGATTGAAAATCCGGAAGATTTGCTTCGGATTAACCTGAAATAATCTTTATGTTCACCCGCCGGTTTCTCGGCCCGTCAAATTCACAAAAATAAATACCCTGCCAGGTTCCCAGCACAAGAGCCCCGTTTTCCAGAGCAATAATTTCTGAAGGACCAAAGAGACTGACTTTTATGTGTGCAGCAGAATTGCCTTCCCTGTGTTTGAAATGATCATTCCATGGAATCACTTTATTGATGGTGTTTAAAATATCGGCTTCAACAGCTGGATCTGCATTCTCGTTAATTGTCACGGCAGCCGTGGTATGCATGGAAAAGATATGGACAAGACCATCTTTAACTCCGGATGCTTTCACGCAGGCATGAACCTGAGAGGTGATATCGATCATCTGGGTTCTTGCATTTGTTTTGACGTTGATCTGCATGGCCGGCCTCCCTTTTAATACGGGGTCAGGCGTAGCATTTGTCGTTATTCAATTCAATAACGGCAATAGCTGCGCCTGACCCATCCATTATTTTAAAAGATCAAGGGCTTTTTTAACAATATTTTCCGGAAAAAAGCCATATTCTTTGAGTACCCTTCCGCCAGGGGCTGAAGTACCGAATCGATCAATTCCCATAATTTTACCCTCAGAACCCGTGTATTTTTCCCATCCCATGCTAATGCCTGCTTCAACGGCCATTCTTTTTTTCATACTGGTCGGCAAAATTCTTTCTCTGTAAGGTGCAGGGGCTTTTTCAAATAATTCCCAGGACGGCATGGATACCACAGCGGCGTTTATGTTGTGATCTTTTTTCAGCATCCTGGCCGCTTCCACACAGATATGGACCTCAGAGCCCGTGCCGATAAGAATCATATCAGGGTTCAGTACCTTTTTAACGGTGTATGCGCCATAATTAAACTCGCCGTCCCGCTGGGATACATCCAGGATCGGTAATTTTTGACGGCTTAATATCAACGCTGTTGGCGAATCAACGGTTTTTAGCGCCTTCTTCCAGGCAAGAGCGGTTTCATTGGCATCGGCCGGCCTTACAACAGTAAGACCGGGAATGGCCCTCAATGATGCCAGGTGTTCAACAGGCTGGTGGGTGGGCCCATCTTCTCCCACGGCAACACTGTCATGGGTAAATACATAAATCAGGGGCAGTTTCATCAAAGTAGCCATACGGATCGCCGGACGCATATAATCGGCAAATACAAGAAACGTTCCGCCATAGGGCCGGATGCCGGAATGAAGATACATTCCTGACATGATGCCACCCATGGCATGTTCCCGAACACCAAACCGTATGTTTCGTCCATCATAGGCATTTTTTTGAAAATCTGTTGAATTGTTAATGATTGTTTTGTTTGACGGCGCAAGGTCAGCAGAACCCCCCATTAACGCGGGCAGATTGTCTGCAATGGCATTCAACACCTTACCCGATGCAGACCTTGTGGCGACAGGCCCGTCTTCAGGACTAAATTGAGGAATTTTAGCATCCCAGCCGTCCGTTAAAAATCCGCTGATGGCATCAACAAATCTGGCTGCAAGCTCAGGGTATTCCTTTTTATAGGCGCTAAAAATGTCCTGCCAGCTTTGTTCAAATCCTTCACCATATGTCAGGGCTTTCCCGCAGTTTTCCAGGACCCTTTGGGGTACAAAAAAGTCTTTATCCTCTGGTACACCATAAAATTGTTTGACCAGCCTGATCTCATCCGCACCAAGGGGTGATCCATGGGCATCGGAACTATCCTGTTTATTGGGGCTGCCATAGGCAATATGGGTCTTGATCTGAACAAGTGTGGGCCTTGCAACAGCATCTTTGCCGGCCTGGATCGCTCGCTGAATTTCTTCCAGATTATTGCCGTCCTGGACAGTTACCACATGCCAGTTCTGGCTTTCAAATTTTGCTTTAACATTTTCTGTAAAGGCAATATCTGTTTTCCCTTCAATGGTGATCGCGTTATCATCGTAAAGGCAGATCAATTTGCCGAGTCCAAGGTGTCCGGCAAGGGAGATCGTCTCAAGGGAAACCCCTTCCATGAGATCACCATCTCCGCACATTACATAGGTATGATGGTTGATGAGATGTCTTTCTTTCCGGTTGAATACTGCTGCCAGATGACGTTCTGCCATGGCCATTCCCACGGCATTGGCAATCCCCTGCCCCAGAGGTCCTGTGGTGGTTTCAACACCCGGGGTATCCCCGTATTCAGGATGTCCCGGGGTCCTGGAACCCCATTGTCTGAAATTTTTCAGATCATCAAGTTCCAGGCCATAGCCGAAAAGATAAAGAAGGCTGTAAAGAAGGGAAGACGCATGACCACCGGAAAGGACAAAGCGGTCTCTGTCAATCCATGCCGGGTTTTTCGGATTGTGCTTTAAAAACCGTTTGAACAGAACATATGCTGCCGGTGCTAAACCCATTGGCGCTCCAGGATGACCGGAATTGGCTTTTTGAACAGCATCAATACAAAGGGCTCGGATGGTATTTATGGATAATTGATCATCATTTGTCTGGACTTGGACCATTTTTGTTATTCTCCTGTGTCATTCAATTTAGGTTACAAGGCTCTCATGGATTCCGGCTTAAGTGTCACTTTGCCGTTGAGTGCCCGGGATATCAGTTCAAGTGTTTTCTCTTTTTCTTCAGGTAATTTTGCCCTTATGGGAAGATAATTTGAGGCATGATTTGCATGGAAAAGCCCGTTGGAAAGATGGGTTGAGCTGATCATCAATCCAAGCTCTTCAAGCATTTCCACAGGATTGAGAATCTCAAATTCTCCTCTCTGGTACTGGGAATACAGCTCTGTGCCCGGAACCAGCATCAGGGTTAAAGCCCCCACAAAATCGGGGTCTATGGCAGATAAGACCCTTCCGGTTTCCATGGCATGGCGCAGGGAGTTTTTCCTTCCGCCCAGACCGTTAAGCACGGTGATAGACAGCTGAATGCCGGCCTGTTTAACCCTTTTTCCCATTTTGATCATTTTTTCTGCATCAGCACCTTTTTTAATCTGCTTTAAAATCTCATCATCCCCTGATTCAAGACCCATATAAACAATCTTGACCCCCAGGTCATGTAATTCCTTGAGCTGCTCATCCGTTTTCATGCCAATACTTTTGGTATTGGCATAGAGTCCCACTCTTTGAACCCAGGGCAACCTTTCTTGTATCCGTTCAAGTATGTTTACAAGCCTCTTCTGTGGAACGATCATGGCATCGCCATCACAGAGGAAAAGCCGGTCCTGCCGCTGGCAATGATGTCGTGCAAATTCTATATCTTTAAAAATAATCTCATCTTTTTTGATATTAAACCGCTTTTCCCTGAATGTACCACAGAATGTACATTTATTATGGGAACAGCCCAGAGTGATCTGTAATAAAATACTGTGGGCCTCACTTGGCGGCCTTATCATCATCCCTTCATAATGCATATTGAAAAAATTCCTTGAGATTTAAAGCCCTTTAATATCAGGTATTATCAAAAAATTCAATATGTTGATTTGAGCCAAATATCATTTTACAAAACCGTTCAATAGATATGTGTGGAATGGTTTTGTATCTTGTAAGTTTCAGGTGGCAAAATTTAATCATCTGGTTTATAAATCGATTTAAAACATACGGGGTCAGGCGTGCATTGATCTTACTTCAAGAAGAAAAGAGGAAATAAAAAAAATATGAACAAGTCTATGGATGCAAGGCTTTGGGGCCTGATCCTATTTCTTTCAATGATCTGGGGTGCCTCATTTTTCTTTGTAGAGATTGCTGTTGAACGCATGACACCCCTGACCATTGTGTTATGCCGGGTAAGTGTTGCCGCATTGCTTTTAATGGGCTTTGTTCTGTTAACAGGACGGAAAATGCCGAGAAATCCTGGCATATGGGGCGCATTCCTGGCGCTCGGGGCATTGAATAATGTGATCCCTTTCAGCCTTATCACATGGGGGCAAAACCATATTGACTCAAGCCTGGCATCTATCTTAAACGCGACAGCACCTGTTTTCAGTGTTATTCTTGCCCATTTTCTAACAAAAGATGAACCGATCACCAGAAACAGGCTGGCCGGTGTTTTGTTTGGCTGGTGTGGAGTGGCTGTCTTGATCGGCATTGACGTCCTCAATGGGGTTGGAATGAAGATTGCAGGACAAATTGCCGTTCTGGGAGCCGCTCTTCTCTATGCATTTGCCGCCATTTTCGCCCGCCGCTTCAAGGATATTGATCCCGTGGTTGTCGCGGCCGGAATGCTGACCGGCTCCACCACCATTATGATTCCCCTGGCCTTTATGGTTGAACAGCCTTTCAGTCTTGATCCGTCTTTGATAACATGGCTTGCACTTTTCGGACTTTCCGCCATTTCAACCTCTCTTGCATACATTATATATTTTTATGTGCTGTCAAAAGCAGGTGCCACCAATATTTTGCTGGTTACCTTTTTAATTCCCGTGAGCGCCATCTTCCTTGGAATGGTGGTACTGGGAGAGACTCCGGGATGGAATGCCTTTGCCGGTATGGGTTTGATTTTTTTCGGCCTTATCTTTATTGACGGACGACTGTTAAAGCGATTTAAAAAATAATGGCTTTGCACGCCATTGACCCTGACGTGAAATTCCCCTGACATGTCTTGACATTTTGGTTTTTGCACCAATTATTATTAAAAAATTATGGGTAATAATACAGAGTGCCCGATCAAAAACCTGAAAATTTTTTTGAATCCATTGCAGCAATCGAAAAAATTGACGGTTTTGGGTCTGGAACGGCTTGTAAAAACTGAAAACAGGAGTAAACATGGGAACCAAAAAAACACGTAAATTCAAAGCCGAGGTGCAGCAGCTCTTGCACCTGATTATCAATTCTTTATATTCCAACAGGGAAATTTTTGTAAGAGAGCTGATTTCAAATGCTTCCGATGCCATTGACAAGGCAAGATTTGAAGAACAGACAAAACCAGACCGGTATGCCGATGATAATGATTATCATATCCGCATATCCCTTGACGCTGAAAATAAAACCTTTCAGATTTCCGACAATGGTATCGGAATGACATATGACGAGGTCAATGACAATATTGGAACCATTGCTCAGTCAGGAACGGCTGCATTTATGAAAGCCCTTGAAAATTCCAAAAAAGAAAATGTTCTATCGCCTGAACTGATCGGCCAGTTTGGTGTCGGGTTCTACTCAGCCTTTATTGTTGCCGATCGGATCAGGCTTGATACAAAAGCTGCGGGAGAAGCTTCCGGGGTCAGCTGGGAATCTGACGGCAAAGGGTCTTATACGGTTCAGGAAATTGAAAAAGACAAACGCGGCACAACCATTACGCTTTATTTGAAAAATCCTGAAGAGGGCGAACAGGATTTTACAGAAGAATACACCATCCGGCACATCGTGAAAAAACATTCTGACTTTGTGACCTATCCGGTTATCATGAATGTTGAAAAAAGCGAGCCGATTCCTGAAAATAAAATTATTAAGGATTCAAAAGGAAAACCCATTGGTGATACCTTCAGAAAAGTCAAAAAAGATGAGACCCTGAACTCCATGAAGGCCATCTGGTCAAAAGCCAAAGATGATGTGACAGATGAAGAACATGAAGAATTCTACAAACATATCAGCCACAACTGGGATAAACCCCTTGAAATTATCCATAAGAAATTTGAAGGGGTAACGGAATATGATGTCTTAATGTATCTGCCATCCAAAGCACCCCTTGACCTTTTCAGACCGGAAAAAAAACATGGAATGCACCTTTATTGCAAACGGGTCTTTATCATGGATGACTGTAAGGAGCTTTTACCGGAATATCTTGGATTTGTTCAGGGGGTTGTGGATGCACCTGATCTAAACCTGAATGTGAGCCGTGAAATTCTCCAGGAAGACCGCCTGGTCAGAAATATCCGGAAAAATCTGGTTAAACAGATTTTTTCCACCCTTGACGGCATGGAAAAAGAAAAATACGAAGAATTTTTCAAGGAATTTGGCCAGGCCCTGAAAGCCGGTATTCCCACGGATTATGAAAACAAAGAAAAACTGGCATCCCTTTTAAGATACAAGAGCACCAAATCCGGCGACAAAGTTATCACTCTGGATGAGTATATTGAAAACATGAAGGAAGGCCAGAAAGAAATTTACTATCTGACGGGTGAAAGCCTGACATCCTTAATGAACTCTCCTCTGCTTGAGTCCTTGAAGGCAAAAGATTATGAAGTCATTTTAATGATAGACCCCATTGATGAGTGGGTTACCCAGTCTCTGCCCGAGTACAAGGAGAAAAAACTCAAGAGTGCGGAAAAAGGCGATCTTGATCTTGAAAAAGTGGATGATGAAAAGAAAAATGAATACTCCGCCCTTTTGTCTTTTCTTAAAGGAAAGCTTGAAAAAAAGGTAAAAGATGTTGTGGTATCCAACCGGCTTAAAGATTCTGTCTCCTGTCTGTCCGGCGATGATTACGGCATGAGTGCTTACATGGAAAAAATCATGAAAGCCTCGGGCCAGAAAACACCGGAACAAAAAAGGGTGATGGAAGTTAATGTGAATCATCCGGTTTTGGGCAAGATGAAAACAATTTTTGAGACAGACACCACCAACCCTGTTTTAAAAGACTATAGTGACCTTCTATTTGATATTGCCGTCATCAGCGAAGGCGGCAAACTGGATAATCCCGCTAGATTCTCCAAACAATTGGGAGACCTCATGGCCAAGTCCATATGATCATTTTTCTTGAAACCCTTGGATGCTCAAGGAATCAGGTTGACAGTGAAATCATGCTGGGAAAACTTGTGGCGGCGGGTCATTCCATAACAGATGACCCGCGCCTTGCCCAGGTGATTATTGTCAATACCTGCGGATTTATATCAACAGCCTCGGATGAGGCTGTTGATGTGATTCTGGAAATGGCGGAATTTAAACGAACCGGACTGTGTAAACGACTTATTGCCACAGGATGCCTTGCCCAGCGGTATAAATCAGATAAAAACCTTGTCTTGGCACTGCCTGAAGTTGATGCGTTTCTGGGAACCGGTGCAATAGATCGTATTGTGGAAGCCGTGGAAAATGTGAGCGACAAGCCCTTGATTTTTTTCCCTGATCCCAACAAAAGGCCATTCCAGGATCTTTCAGAACAAAGGAAATTGACCACGGATTTTCTTGCCCATATCAAAGTGTCGGAAGGATGCAATCGAAAATGCACCTATTGT
>Ga0180007_10003988_pt1 | contig 15948 bp, 13 predicted proteins | sample MM_PC_MetaG_FD_121122 | JGI IMG/M metagenome (GOLD analysis project Ga0180007, IMG submission 121122) | Groundwater microbial communities from the Aspo Hard Rock Laboratory (HRL) deep subsurface site, Sweden - MM_PC_MetaG | ecosystem: Environmental > Aquatic > Deep subsurface > Groundwater... | reverse complement strand
ACAGATGCCTTGTTCTTGGCATGCCTTGCATGCGGGATTGGAAAGGGCGACGAGGTGATAGTGGTGCCTTATACTTATATTGCTACCCTCCTTGCGATATCCATGACAGGGGCTAAACCCGTACTGGTAGATATAGACGAAGAGACTTATAACATTGATGTCTCAAAAATAGAACGTAAGATTACTAATAAGACAAAGGCGGTTTTACCCGTACATCTTTATGGCCATCCCGTAGATATGGATCCATTGATGAAAATCGCTGAAAAGTATAATCTAAAAGTTATAGAAGACTGTGCCCAGGCACATGGGGCCCTGTACAAGAATAAAAAGGTAGGTAGTTTCGGTGATGTAAGCTGTTTTTCGTTCTATCCTACCAAGAATTTGGGCGCTTTTGGAGATGCAGGCATGGCTCTCACTGATTCGGAAGAGATAAGACAAAGACTTATATCTTTGCGGGACTATGGTAGAAAGGGTAGATATGAACATGTTATAAAAGGCTATAATTCCAGGCTCGATACATTGCAGGCTGCGATTTTAAGGGTGAAACTCAAACATCTAGACGAGTGGAATGAAAAGAGAAGAAAGAATGCTCACCTTTATACAAAACTGTTTAAAGAGAAGGGATTAGACCTTGTACTTCCATATGAGGCAGATTATGTAAAGCATGTTTATCATATTTATGTCGTAAGGATAAAAAATAGGGAAGAAGTTGTGGAACAGCTTATGGATAAAGGCATTAGGACATTAATACATTATCCTATACCAATACATCTACAAGCTGCATATAAGGAGTTGGGCTATAAAAAGGGGGATTTTCCTATAGCTGAGAAATGCTGTGAAGAGGTCTTGACTTTACCTATGTATCCTGAACTCGGTGAGCAAGAGATTAGATATGTACTAGACACATTCAGCGGATTTTTATGAAGATATTGTTAATAGGTGCTTCCGGTGTTTTGGGGAACAGATTATACAATGACACCATAAAAAAGAAATGGAATGTTCTGGGGACATATTGTTCTCGTGCGAGCGAGGGGCTTTATTATCTGGATTTTAAGAATAGAAAAAGCATAGAAAAGATATTCCGTCTTTTTAGGCCAGAGGTTATAGTACTGGCAGGTGGCCTTACTGATGTTGACCAGTGTCAGATTAAACCAAAGTTAGCATATGAGGTAAATGTCAAAGGGACTTTGGATATAATAAAAAAAGTAAAACAGTACGGGGCCAAGTTAGTATTTTTATCCACTGATTATGTGTTTGATGGTAAAGACGGCCCTTATAAAGAAGAAGACAGGCCTTCGCCTATAAACGTATATGGGAGGACAAAGTTAGAAGCAGAGGATGCTGTTAAAGGATTGTTGAAAGATTATCTTATAATACGCACCTCGCAACTTTATGGTTTAGACTCTCGCAACAAGAACTTTGCTGTTAAGATAATTCACAATATGCAGGATAATAAAAAGGTTTATGCAGCCTGTGATTTTTATTCAACGCCGACTTATGTTGGATCTTTGTCATGTGGCATTATCGAACTTCTGGAAAAGGGTAGGAGTGGTATATTCAATATAGCGGGGACTGATTTTATAAGTCGGTGTGAATATGTGAATAAGATTGCAGATATATTTAATCTTGACAAAAGATTTATTAAGAAGGTTAAACTTAGAGATTTAAAGCTTAGAGCACCCAGACCTCCAAAGGCAGGGCTTAACGCTACTAAGATAAGGGGGATTTTAAAGAATATTTTATTGAGCTGTACACAGGGGTTGAACGTTTTTAAGAAAGAAACGAGGTTTTTATGATACAGATTTTCTCAAATTCTCTTGGTGAGGAAGAAATAGAAGCTGTAAGAAGAGTGTTTGAGTCAAGATGGATTGGTTTCGCAAATGAGTGCAAGTTATTTGAGAAAGAATTTGGCGAGAAAATAGGTGAAAGCAAGGTCTTAGCAATAAATAGTTGTACAGCAGGGCTTTTTATGGCTATGAAAATTTTGGGTATAGCACCACGTGATGAAATTATTGTCCCTGCAATAAATTTTATAGGAGTACCTAATGCAGTAATAGCCGCAGGGGCGAAGCCTGTTTTTGCTGATGTGGATACAAGATATCTAAATATATTACCGTCAGAAATAGATAGGCTTCGGAATAGAAATACAAAGGCCGTTTTCCTTCTGCATTATGGGGGTCATCCATGTGATGTAGATGAATTGAGAAAGCACTGTAACGGGCTTTATATATTAGAAGATAGTGCTAATTCAATCGTTTCAAAATATAAAGATAAAAATTGTGGAACGCTTGGAGATATAGGATGTTTTAGTTTTGATGCAATGAAGATATTGTCAGCTGGTGATGGTGGAGCAATTACTGTAATGGATGAAAAATTGTTTTTAAAGGCGATGGAAGTACGTTATCTTGGAATAAAAAACAGACAATCTGGCATCGATTCTTTAAAAGAAAATAAAAATAGATGGTGGGAGATAGAACTTGCTTCTGCTGAAAATCGTTATTTGACCAATGATATATTGTGTGCAATAGCGAGGGTTCAATTGAAAAAACTAGATTCTTTTATTAAAAGGAGAAAAGAAATTTGGCGTATTTACCAGAGCGCATTTGAAGGATTAAGATTTATAGAAAAGCCACCAGAGCCTTTACCAGATACAGAAAGCTCTTATTATTTATATTGGATTAAGGTAAAGAATAACCTACGGGATAAATTAGCAGTTTACTTGGTAGCAAACGGTATATATTGTACATTTCGCTATTATCCGCTTAACTTGGTAAAATACTATGACTCAAAAGAAAGATTACCTAATGCCGCACAGTTAAACGAGGAGATATTAAACCTTCCTCTTCATCAAAATCTTTCTAATGATGACATAGAGAAAATTATAGATACAGTAAAAAGATTTTTTAAGAGGGTGTAACAATGCTTGTAGATTTAATAAGGGTACCTGATTCAACATGTATAGATGATTTCTTAGATGAACCTTTGGGCCTTATGTATCTTGCCGCGTGCTTAAAGAAAAAGGGTTATGAGACCAGAGTTACAAATCTGGCAGGTCATTCTTTTGAAAGCTGTAAAAGTGAAATAAAAGAATCCGATCTATACGGAATTCAACTTTATACACCTACCTCAGAGTTAGGTATAGAGATAGCAAAATTTATAAAAGAGAACTTTCCAGGAAAGCCAGTTATTTGTGGTGGGGCCCATCCGAGTGCTTTGCCTGAATCGAAAGAGTTGGATATTTTTGATAACGTTGTAATAGGTGAGGGTGAACGTTCTATAGTAAAGATTGTAGATGCTTATAGACAGAATAGACGAATACAGAGGGTAATAAAAAGTGATTTCATAAAAGAACTTGATTCTATACCTTTACCTGCCTGGGATATGGTAGATATGATGAAGTTTCACAGAAAGGTAGAAGGCCAGAGGTGTTTTGGAATTATAGGGTCAAGGGGATGTAGTTTTCATTGTGCTTTTTGTGATCAGGCAATAATGGGAAATAAAGTCAGATTTCGTTCTATAGATAACATAGTGTATGAAATCAAAGAGGTGATCAATAAATATGGGGTTAGTCGATTTGAATTTTTTGATGATATGTTTACTGTAAGAAAATCCCGCCTTGTTGAATTTAAGGAAAAGACAAAGGGGCTTAAGCTAAGCTATAGATGCAATGGTAGGACTGATGTATTAATAAAAGATGTATATTGGCTTTTAAAAGAGTCAGGATGCAAGGTGGTATGTTTTGGTATAGAATCAGGATCGCAGGAGATTTTAGACAGAATGGGCAAACAAAATACTGTAGAGAATAATTATAAAGCAATAGAACTTGCCAAAGAAGTAGGGCTTACTGTTATAGGTTATTTTATGATAGGTTTTCCTGGAGAAACCATAGAAACAATAAATGAAACTATAGAGTTTATAAAAAAATCAAATCTAGATCAAGCGCAGTTTTATACATTTATACCTTTGCCAGGCTGCGATGTATATAAACATCCAGAGAAATATGGCACTAAAATAATATCATATAATTATTCAGATTATTATCTTGTTACAGGTTTAGAAGGCCTTGGTGGTAAGATAGTTGAGACAGACAGTTTAAGCGCTGATGAACTTGAGAATCAGATGAAGATGATAAGAAGGTTTTTAAAAGAACGGGGTTTTAGAGGCAGAACTCAAGATTATTACAAGGATAAGTTAAAATACAAACAGGTTTAAGCTGACTGATATTATAGAAAGAGATTAATATGAGTTGTGATATTATAATAGCAGTTTGGAATTTGAAGAAATACACAAGAAACTGTATTGAAAGTATCTTGAAATATACAGACTATCCTTTCCGTCTTATAGTTACAGATAATGGCAGCCGTAGAGAAACAAAAGAGTATCTGGAGAGCCTGAAGAATGACCCCAGATTAAAGGGGCGTAATTACGCCTTAATACGAAACGAAGATAATCTTGGTGCTACAAAGGCTTTGAACCAGGGGCTTAAGATATCAGAGGGTGATTATGCTATGATACTCAATAATGATACCGTTGTAACAAAAGGTTGGTTGACAGAAATGGTAAAGATAGCTGAATCTTCAAAAGAGATTGGCATAGTAAATCCAAACAGTAATAATTTGGGTTTAAGAAAACCACGGTGGTTATCTTTAGATAGGTATGCCGAAGGACTAATGAGAAAATATGACGGACAGTTTATAGAAATGGCTACTGCAGTTGGGTTTTGCTATATGGTAAAGCGCGAGGTCATAGATAAAATAGGGATACTTAGTGAAGAGTATGGACTGGGAAATTTCGAAGAGACAGAGTACTCTATCCGCGCGGCCCGGAATGGATATAAATCTGTTATTTCCAAAGCAAGCTATGTATGGCACAAAGAGCATGCATCTTTCGATCTTTTAGATAATTTCGAAGAGATGTTTGAAAAAAATCAAAAGATGTTTTACGATATGTTCGGGAAACCAGAGAGGCTTCTTTATGTATTGACACAGAAAAACGAGAAGTATTTAAAGAGACTAAAGATAGATACTTACGAATTGGCGAAGAAGTGTAATTGGATATGGATTATATCAAAACGTAAGATAGGCAAAATTCCTCTTAATGTTCATACAAATATAATAAGGTTTAGATATTTGTCTTTTGGTCTTAGATTACGATGTGTTTTCAGAATCCTTGTCAAAAAGAAAAAATTTAACACAATATTAACCGACGATAAGTTGCTTTATAATATCTTAACAAGATTAGAATCTTTTCATAAAGCAGAGATAAAGAAAATCTGAATTTCATGGCAAGTGCACTAAAAATGTTTTTCAACAATTTCTGGTTGCTAAATAAGATAAGGTATTTTTTTACGCCTTATATGCTTCAGAAAAAGAGAACGGCTTTTCTCTTTGATGATTCAGAATTTTATAGGGTGAATTTAAACTGTAAGGGAGATGCCTGTTTTGGCTATGTGAATATAGAAGAGAAAAGGACTAAAGGAAGGGTTTTTGTGTCGCGTATGCATCGTCTTCCTTTTCCTGATAACAGGGTTAAATTGGTATTTTTAGATTTTGAAACTGTAAGCAAAAACAAAAATCTGGATGGCATATTTCTTGAGCTATCTAGAATACTTATACCTAATGGCATACTTACTATTGACAATATAAGAGCAAATGAAGAAGTTTTGGATAGGTTGTCTAAAGTAGGGTTTAGCTGGGTTTTTAGAAATTCTCAAAAATACCTACCTGTTGCACACTTTGTATATAGCCAGAAGGAGCGATTTGTTAAACGAAGATATTTTTATGCCACTTATTCAGATGATAAGTTGATTTTATCCAAAGATGGTAAAGGAGAGGGGGTTTTATTGGGACAGTTTGATTTCGGCGCGGATAGATTTAATGAAATCAGGCTTTTAAATGTTTTAGAATATGTATGCCCTGATAATATGGAAGGTTTTTTAATGGCTTTGCTAAAAGCATTAAGAAACGGAGCAAGGTTAGAGATATTGGTAAAGGACGAGGCGTTTATTGAATACGGAAAATTTCTAAGCTTTTTTGACAAGGCAAATCTTGCCCAGTATTTAACCGAGGCAGGATTTTTATTTGAAAATATTGAATTAAATGGAGAGGATATATATGCGAGGGTTAGAAAAAAGCCTTCCGTAAATTTTATAAAAGACAGACCGAAACGCATCTGTGCTATTGGTCAATATATGATGGTAAGATACAATCAGTTGGGATTTGATTGGGATGGTGTGCCGCGGGCAATGGATGAATTGGGCTATGATTATATTCTTTTAGAAGGCCTGAGAAATATGGCGTATAAAGAATTGCACAATGCCATATTTTCTTATAAGCCGGATTATATCTTTTTAATGTTAAAAGAAACACTGCCGATATTATTTGATATAAGCGAGGACTTGAAGAAGATCGGGGCTAAGACAATCTTTTGGTTTACGGATCCTGATGAGCCATGGGATGTGGATTTAAAGGGGGTTCTTGATTTTATGTTTCTTAGCAATACAGGTCAAATAGAAAGCTACAAAAAGGCATTTAATATTGACAACATATATTTTATGGCACAGCCGTGTACCCCGTCTATTATGCATTATTGTAAGTTACCCGAAATTTACGATATTGGTTTCACAGGTGCTTTGAGTAATGCAGTTTTGCATAATACAAGAGGGCAGGTTTTAATGGATTTGTCTAGTAAATATAATGTGGCAATTCGAAATAACATGCGCAATAATGTGTCCGAGTTTTATTCGCAGTCAAAGATTGTTTTTGGGGCCAGTGATTTCGAGTATGAGCTATATACTTCAAATCGCATATTTGTGGCAATGAGTTGCGCCAAGGCATATTTAACGAATAAATTTCCAGGTATAGAAAGATTAGTGAGAAATAGACATCACGTTCTTTGGTTTGAGAATTATTCAGAAGTGGCTTCAATAGTCGATTATTACTTAAAACACGACTTAGAAAGGTGCCGTATAGGAGAAAACGCGGCAAGATTGGTACATTCCAAACATACATATAAAGAGAGGCTAAAGAATATTTTTGATATTGTGGACGGAAAGACAGAGAGCTTTTATGGATTCATTTGAGGACTTAAAGCCAGGCGGCTCTGGCATATTGCCGCAAGAGACGCACCATAAGTTTTTTGTGAGGCATTTTAGTGCCTATAACTTCGCAGCTTCTTATACAAAACTAAAAGACGTCTTGGAGATAGGGTTCGGAGACGGATATGGTGCGGATTTCTTGGCGGGATCTGCTGAAAACATAAAAGCCATAGATGCTTTGGAGAAAAATGTAGGTCTTGCATCAAGTAAATATAAAAGGCCCAATCTGGAATTTAGAAAGATGTCTGCCGTAGATTTGGATTTTGGTGATAAGAGTTTTGATGTGGTGGTTAGCTTTCAGGTGATAGAGCATATCCCTGTAAATCTTTTGATGAAATATCTGGAGGAGATAAAAAGGGTATTGAATAAGAGTGGAATCGCCTTTATATCCACCTTGAACTTAGAGAAGAACAAAAAGCCAGGTTGTCCTTACAGCAAGAATCCTTTCCATATAAAGGAATTTGACTTTGAGGAGTTTGACGGGCTTATAAATAAGGTGTTTGCTAGATATGAGATCCTGGGGCTTTTTTACGGCGCAAGGTTAAGGTTTTTTGATAGGTTGAAAAAAATAGGGATTTTTAGATTTTTGCCGCGGACCCTCAACATCGTCGATAGATATTATGATAATATGACGGCAGATGATTTCTTTTGGAAAAAAGAGGATCTTTCGCAATGTATAGATTTTATGGCAGTATGCAATAAGGTATAAACATATGAGAGAAAGATTATTGAAGATTCTTAGATGTACTGAATGTAAGAATAACACTTTCTCTTTGGAAAAGATAGAAGATGGAAAACTGGAGATCAAAAATGGAAAGATAGTTTGCAGGAATTGCACAAATGTCTATCAGATTGAAGATGGCATAGTTAGTTTCCTTAAAAATGCATCTAGTGATGTAATGCGTGAGAGAAGGACGATGGATGAAGACGAATACATAACTGATGGCCAGGGCAATAGATACAAGATAACGAGTGATACAATAGAGAAATTCAAGAAGCAGTTTCTTTCCCTCCCTGAGGGAAATGGTACCCACTTTTTTAAAAGAGGGGGTAGTTTCCAGACTATAAGAGAGGGATCTAGCAGGTTTTATTCTACGCTTAATAGTCTGGCTATTACAGGTAAAGAGAGCATACTTGAGATAGGGGCGTGTTTTTCATATGCTGCTTTTAGATTTGCCGAAAGGGGTTGCAGGGTCGTTGCCCTTGATATAAGTAATTATCTGAAGGTTGCGGCACTTTTTGCAGAGAAGGCATATTTTGACAGGATATTTTCGGATATACACCGGATGCCGTTTGTAGACAATACATTTGATATTGTGTTCGGCTCAGCAGTCCTTCATCACAGTAAGGATCTGGCCAAGGTCTTTAGAGAGATTCACCGTGTTTTAAAAGTAGGTGGAAGGCTTGTGTTGATTAATGAATCGGCAAGGGGTATATTTGAAGAGGTGCATCCAAGCTTTAAGGAAATGGAAGCAAGAGGTTTTGGCGATACCTCATACACAATACCACAGTGGAAAAAAGCTGCCTATGAGGGTGGGTTTAAAAAACTGGAGATTGATTTTCTATCCCTGGCAGATGATTATATCTCTAGGCATAAGAATAGGGACTCAAAGGATAATTTTAAATTGAAATCCGCATATTTTATTACCAGGTACAGGACTTTAGAGAGATGTTTATTGAATTTAATAAAACTACATAGGATCTTTTTTAGGCCAAAAAGCTGGAAACTTGTATGTTATAAATAAACAAGGAGCGTATTCAATGAAAGAGAAGGTTCTTATAGTAAAATTGGGTTTCACAGAGACTATTGACGGAAAGATTTCAACCCATAGTATAAGTCTCGGCGATGTTTTTAGAACTACTTCGATCTTGCATTTATTCAAGAACGATAATGTGACATGGCTTACTACAAAAGATGCCTTGCCTCTTTTGGCGCAGAGTCCTTATATAAAGAGGCTATTAGTATATGATTTGACAACGTCGTTGCAGCTTAAGTCAGAGCATTTTGACGTAATCATCAATTTAGAAAAGGTGCCTGGCGTATGCGCCCTTACGGATTCGATTCAGGCTTGGAGAAGGTATGGTTTTAGATTTGATGCAAAAAGAGGGACGGCAGAGGCATATGAGCATTCATATGAAGTGGTGGCGAATTCCGAAGATCCGAAGTTGCGGCGACAGATGAAAAAACACTGGATAGAGATGCTTTATGGAATGATAGGTAGGGACTGGAGAGGCCAGGGATATATATTGGGGTATAGGCCGAAAACCAAAGAGAAATTTGATATAGGATTTAACGTTAAAGTCGGGAACAGATGGCCTAATAAGGCCTGGCCTGAAGAGAACTGGAGAAGATTGGAAGAGTTAATAGGAAATAAATTCTCGATTTCATACCAGCAGTCACTTGGAGATATTAACGGCTATATTAACTGGCTTAATAGCTGTAGGCTTATTGTCACAAATGACTCATTAGGATTGCATCTTGCGATCGCGTTGAAAAAAAAGGTGATTGCGCTTTTTGGTCCGACTTCAGAAAGAGAAGTCTATATGTTCGATAGGGGTTGTATAATACGGCCTCAACAGAAACTTAAATGTATGCCGTGCTTTAGTACAAGATGTAGATTCGGCCGTTCGTGCATGTATATGATAGAACCGGAGACTGTTTGTAAGAAGATAAAAAAGTTGTTGAGATAAAGAAAATGCAAAGACCGATTAAAAATATCTTAGTTACGGGTGGCGCAGGATATGTGGGTTCTTTACTTGTGCCGGAATTATTAAAAAATGGGTATCGGGTAAAGGTACTTGACCTTTATTGGTTTGGCGAGCATGTGCTGGATTCAGTAAAAGAGAATCCTAATCTAAAAGAGATAAAGGGTGACATGAGAGATGTAGGATTACTGGAAAGAGAATTGAAAGCTATAGATGCAGTGATACACTTGGCCTGCATATCCAATGACCCGAGTTTTGAGTTGGATTCTTCGCTTGGTAAATCCATTAACTATGATGCATTCCTACCTCTTGTTAAAATATCAAAAGACTTGGGGGTCAGGCGTTTTATATATGCATCCAGTTCCAGCGTTTATGGCATAAAAGAAGAGGATGAGGTAACAGAAGCGTTAAGGCTGGAACCACTGACCGATTATTCGAAATATAAGGCCTTGTGTGAAGATGTCTTGCTTAAAGAGACAAGCCCTGACTTTACGACTTTAGTATACAGGCCCGCTACAGTATGCGGGTATTCGACCAGGCAACGCTTGGATTTAACTGTCAATATACTTACCAATCACGCTGTGAATAAAGGTGTGGTAACTGTTTTTGGAGGGGAACAGAAGAGGCCCAATATACACATAAAGGATATGGTCGATGCGTATTTACTGGCGCTTAAAATAGAAAAGGGCTTAATCTCGGGTAAGATTTTCAATGTGGGATACGAGAATTATAAAGTAAAAGAACTTGCACAGATGGTCAAATGTGTTGTAGGAGAAGATACAGAGATAAAATATTCCCCTACGGATGATTTAAGGTCTTATCGTGTCTCGTCTGGAAAAATAGCGCGGGAATTAAGTTTTAAACCAAGGCATTCTGTAGAAGAAGCAATAAAAGACCTTGTTGATGCTTTTAGGGATGGAAGACTCTCGAATCCTTTGGAAGATATACGTTATTATAATATCAGGACAATGAAGAGTATGAGGATAAAATAAGGGGTAGTTGCAATATGTCATTCCCGCGAAAGCGGGAATCTATTAATATCATGGATAAAGTGCTTTTTAAGAATATAATGACAGGCATTTCCCGAATAGACAGGGATACGCGCATTTCTTTACTTCTAAGTATGCTTAGGATAAGGATGGTAGAAGAGAAGATAGTAGAGCTTTATCCTGAGCAGGAGATGAGGTGCCCTACTCATTTATATATAGGTCAAGAGGCAGTAAGTGCAGGTGTCTGTCAAAATCTTAAAAAAAGAGATTATCTATTCTCGAGTTATCGCAGCCACGGTGCATATATTGCAAAGGGTGGGAGTATTAAGGAATTATTTGCAGAGCTGTACGGTAAGAAGACAGGTTGCTCAAAGGGCAAAGGCGGTTCAATGCACATTATTTCTAAGGAAGTGAATTTTATGGGTACCTCTGCCCTGGTGGGAGGCGTTATACCTATAGCAGCCGGGACAGCCCTTGCATCTTCCATGAAAAGAGAAAAAAGAGTGTCGGTTGTATTCTTTGGCGACGGGGCCTGTGAAGAAGGTGTTTTCCAAGAGACCTTGAATTTTGCGGCGTTGAAAAAACTACCTGTTGTTTTCATGTGTGAAAATAATTTCTATGCTACTAACAGTCATCAATTGACCCGACAGGCAGTTGATAATATTTATAAAAGGTCTGAGATTTATAATATTCCGGGCTTCAGAATAGACGGGAATAATGTATTAGAGGTATTTAAAGTATCAAAGCGGGCGGTAGAGAATGCCAGAAACAATAGGGGGCCTTCTTTAATAGAGTGCAGGACATATAGATGGCTTGAGCATGTAGGGCCTTATTTCGATTATGATTTGGGTTATAGAAGCAAGGCTGAACTCGATAAGTGGATTAAAAAGTGTCCATTGACGACGTATGAGAGTGTACTTCTCAAAAAAGGGGTTATACGTAGAAGTGCTCTGGATAAGATGAAGGAAAAATTGCGTAGAGAGATAGAAGATGCAGTGTCATTTGCAAAGAAGAGTCCTTTTCCTAGTGTTAAAGATACTCATAAGGATGTCTATGAAAAGAAAAGATAGCAGTATAAGACAGCTTACTTATTGCCAGGCCATTAATGAAGCCTTGGGCCAGTTGTTAGAAAGAGACAGAAATATCTTTATAATGGGACTCGGGGTAGATGATTGCGGGAGGATTTTCGGATCGACACGCGGTCTTTCAGAGAGGTTCGGAAAAAAACGTGCCTTTGAGATACCTATTTCAGAAAATGCAATAACAGGTGTGGCTATTGGTGCTTCACTCTGCGGGATGCGGCCAATCATGACTCATCAAAGGATGGACTTCATGTTTTATGCATTTGACCAGATTATAAATCACGCTGCAAAGTGGCACTATATGTTTGGTGGGCAGTTTTCTGTACCCATAACCATCCGGACAATTATAGGTCGCGGTTGGGGGCAAGGTGCCCAACATTCTCAAAGTCTACACTCACTTTTTGCGCATATACCAGGTCTGAAGGTTGTTATGCCTAGTACTCCATATGATGTTAAGGGACTACTCATTTCCAGTGTATTGGATGATAATCCTGTTATTTTTATAGAGCACCGCAGATTGTATGATGAGAAAGGTGCAGTGCCTGAAGAGTTTTACAGTATCCCTTTAGGCAAGGCAAGGATAGTAAAAAAAGGCAGGGATATAACCATAGTCGCAAATTCACAGATGGTACGAGAGGCGGAAAAAGGGGTAAAAGAACTTTTAAAATCCGGCATAGACGCTGAGATAATAGATCTACGGACAATAAGGCCTTTAGACGAAGACCTGATATTTAGTTCTGTTAAGAAGACAGGAAGATTGATAGTGACAGATACTGGATGGAGGAATTGCGGGATTGCCTCAGAGGTCTCTAGTAGCGTGTCCGAGTCTGTATTTGAATACCTGAAGGCCCCTATTTTAAGGATTACTTTTGCAGATACGCCTACGCCTACAAGTGCTGCGTTGGAGAGATTCTTTTATCCTGATTTTGAGGATGTTATTTATGCGGCAAAAAGATTGATTTCTGGTAAAAAGATAAAAAGAGAGAGAAGAAAAAAGTCAATAATAGACAAGGAATTCAAGGGACCTTTTTAGATAGTGTTTACATAATTATCAAGAGAGAGTTTAATCTGGATACTCAGTTTTTAAAATGAAAATCGCGTTTCTGCAAGAAACTGTTAATCAAAATATCGGGATAATGTATCTTTCAGCTATTCTGAAAAGTCGTGGCCACCATTGCGAGCTATTTGTTAAATCACTAGAAAAAAATGACTTTTTCCGAAAAGTTATATTTTATAAGCCAGACATATTGGGATTTAGTGTTATTACTGGATCACATCGATGGGCATTGAGAACGGCTGATTGTTTAAAGGAGCGTCTATCTGAGGCATTAGTAGTCTTAGGCGGACCCCACCCCACTTATTTTCCAGAGGTGGTGAATGAGAATAAGGTAGATGTTATTGCACGCGGAGAAGCTGAACTTTCTTTTGCTGAGTTGATACAGAGGATGGAAGAAGGGAGGGATTTTTCTGATGTTCTGGGTTTGTGGGTAAAGAGAAACGACAAGGTTTATCGTAATGATGTTGCACCGTTAGTTGAAGATCTGTCGTCGTTGCCACATCCCGATCATAAGTTATATCTGAAATATTCATTTTATCAGAAACAGACGGAGGTTCCTTTTAGTACTATACGTGGATGTCCATACAGATGTTCTTTTTGTTATAACCATACCAAGGCAGAGCTATATAGAGGTAAAGGTTGCTTTGTTCGCACAAGGGATATCTCTGATATAATTAATGAGATGAGAATGGCTTGTAGTCTTTACCCAAATATGCGTACCGTCATTCTTTATGACGATATTATCGGAATTGATAAAAAATGGCTTGCTGATTTCTGCGATGCATATGCTAACTATATTAAATTGCCATGGTTTACGAGTATCAGGCCTGATAAAGTGGATGAATTTACAGTTACAAAATTAGCAGCAGCTAATTGCTTTTGTCTATCGATGGGCGTAGAGACAGGAGACGAAGAACTTAGGACCAGGATACTGTGTAAGAAAATTTCTAATTCCCGATATATTGAAGCTAGTGACCTTTTGCACAAAGCCGGAATCAAGGTAAGGACTTCCAATATGTTTTTCTTGCCAGGAGAGGACATAGATAAGGCCATTACAACTGTAGAGATTAACCGTGAGATGAAAACAGATTTTGCTTGGGGCTATACATTGCAACCGTATCCTGGGACAGATATTTATGAGTATGCTGTGAATAATGGATATCTCCCGCCGGATTTTCAATTCGATGATATTGACCCGCTAGGTCTTACAAGACCTATCATCCAGATGAATGATAGAAAAAAGATAAAAGTTCTGCATCGCCTTTTCCATTTGGCAGTACATAATGATTTCATATATAGAGTAATCAGAAAACTTGTTCTTATTCCGCCTAATCCAATATTTGATATGTTATATTATTATTCTCTAATAGCGAGTTATGCCAAGTATCATAAAGTAAGTCTCTGGCGTGCAGCTTCAATAGCGTGGAGTAATTACAAAGAAACCAAAATCAGGCAATTGAAAAAAGAAAGGTGGTAACGTGAAATGATACCGGGATATTTTGTAACTGTAGTTATGCCTGCCCTCAATGAAGGGAAAAACATAATCGTTGCGATTAGTAATACTTTAGCTGGTTTTGATGATATAGGTCTAAAAGGTGAAATCATCGTAGTTAACGATGGTTCTGAAGACAATACTGACCGCTTGGTCGAAGAAAAGATGAAGAGTGATAATCGAATTCGCATGATAGTTCATGATACGCCAAAAGGTATTGGTTCATGTTTTTGGGACGGAGTTGATATTGCAAGAGGTGATATAGTAACAATGCTTCCAGGAGATAATGAGAATGATCCATGGGAAACTCTGCGTTATGTTGAACTTCTTGAACATGTGGATATTGTTATCCCTTTTGCGTACAATAAGAATATTCGTTCTTTATCAAGGAATATCTTATCTCGTACTTATTTATCTATAATAAACTTAACATTTATGACGAGTTTTAATTATACCAATAGCACGGTTATTTACCGTAAGAGTGTATTGCAGCAGTTGAGATATAGGTGTCATAGTTTCTTCTTTCAGACAGACATTTTGGTAAGGACTGTAAGAAAAGGTTATCTCTTTGCCGAGGTGCCTTATCGCCTGGGTTCAAGAAAAGCAGGATCATCAAAATTGATTTCTTTTCCTTCTCTATGGAAGACAGCAAAAGACTATTTTAAATTAGTTAAAGATGTTTATTGCACACAGAGGAAAGAATTGAATGAAAGGTGTTTTAGCCCTGATTCTTCGACGGCAAAACGTCAAAATCCGAATAATAAATACAAAGAAATATAACTTTTGTGAGATTTTGTATTAGAGGTTTTCAATGTCTGAAATGATTCTTGATGGGCACAAGCTTAATTGGCATAAGGATAGGGTAGAGGCATGGTTGAGGGGTGAGAGGATTGCACCTATAACCATGGATTGTGCATTGACAAGGAGATGTACCTATAGATGCATTTATTGTTATGGCCAGCTCCAGGCTAATGATGAAAAAAAGATGACCAAAGACGTTATTTTTAGGTTTTTAGACGATGCTAGAGACATAGGAGTAAAGGCAATAAGTTTTGTCAGTGACGGTGAAAGCACTTGCTCTCCGCATATATATGATGCTATAGTTAGAGGCAGGAAAAATGGATTGGATATGGCAATGGGAACGAACGGTTATCTTTTAAAAGAAGAGCGATTAGAGGAGATCTTACCGTCCCTTACATATTTAAGATTTAATGTCTCAGCCGGAGAAGCAGATAGATATGCGTATATTATGGGATGTAATAAGGATTGTTTTGAGACAGTATGTAATATTATAAAAAAGTGCGTGGAGATAAAAAAGAAAAAGGAGTTAGACGTTACGCTTGGTTTACAGATGGTACTTATGCCTGAGCTTAAAGACCAGATTATCCCTACTGTAAAACTTGGCAGAGACTTAGGGGTTGATTACGTTGTCATTAAACACTGTAGCGATGATGAATCCGGTGCCCTGGGAGTGGATTATTCTAAGTATGATGAATTGGGTGAGTTGTTGAAAGAGGCAGAGACTT
>Ga0180007_10003986_pt1 | contig 15953 bp, 14 predicted proteins | sample MM_PC_MetaG_FD_121122 | JGI IMG/M metagenome (GOLD analysis project Ga0180007, IMG submission 121122) | Groundwater microbial communities from the Aspo Hard Rock Laboratory (HRL) deep subsurface site, Sweden - MM_PC_MetaG | ecosystem: Environmental > Aquatic > Deep subsurface > Groundwater... | reverse complement strand
GTGTTTTTTCACATATGAAGAAATTATTAAAAAACCATAATGGTTTAAGGAGTGAGTTGAGAGAGAAATTAGTTGATGATTATTTGAATCGCCCAAACCCCCAAAAGTGATATTACATCAAAATTTAATAAAAATAGTGATAGCCCAAGGAACAACGTGTTCCTTGGGCTATAGTTGTGGGCGGGCATCCGGGCAATCGAGCTTAGGTATTCCCGCCAGGGTTAAAAATATATCATTTTCGCGGCCAAAGGCATTTGGCCGCCGGTGTTGAGAACTCCTGTTCTCAATCACCAGTTCCGGCTTCGAATCCTGGCATTCCAGGGATCCACAGGAACTTTTTTTTCTCAGTGGCGCAAGGCACCCTCCAAATCCCGCTCCGGATCCGTTCGAGCGGATCAGGGGGCAGCGCCGGCCGGCACAGGTCAGTTACCTGGCAATGGCGGAACCGATATTCACATTTCCTTTAAAAAAATCGTCGGTGCCGGTCATGGGGTCCGGGGCCAGGGGCACCTTTGCATGGGCGCAGCCGGTGGCAGTCTGATGGGTATCTTTAAAATAAAGGCTGGGATTCTGAGCCGGGGGGCCAAATTTGGCCGAGAGCATTTTTTTGTTCATGTTTTCCTCCTTGGAAAATTTGATGAAACGTTTTTAAAAATGATATATACAATTGTCTACATTGCCGTCGTCCCGAAACTTCAGCCGGGAGCAACGAACTTCTGGTCAATAGAATAGCATATCTAAAATATTTGTCAAGTATTTTTACAATAAAAAAAAACTTTTTTTGAATTCTAAAATATGGCTTAAAATAATACTTAAATAAAATTGGAAATAAATTCAGTTTGATTTTGAATGTTTGGAAATTGAGGGGTTTTTAAGGGGAAAAACTATTTTTTCCAAAACTTAATTTCTTTTATAAATTTTTCTGAATCTTTTGTAATTCTTATTGTATGCTTTATTTTTTTGTTATCTTGTTTTAATTTTTGTATATTAGGTTTGAACCCTAAATTCCTAATCATTTCTAAAACGTCATTACTTAAATTAGGTGTAGTGTTCACAAAATTTACCATTATATAATTACGGTCTGTATAAATAGATCCATCAGTTTGAAATAATCCGCGAAGGCATTCTTTACTTAATTCTAAATCATTTTTTATCCAATTAGGGACAAAAACATTTTGTACATCTTTTGGCCCCTTATCCCAATTCCATAATAATTTTGACCAATGGTTTGAATAGCAGCTGATATCGATACAATTTTTTCTGTTAATCTTAGATATGTTGTTATTGGGAAGTAATATTGAAATTTTATAAATTATGTGTTTTATAAGTAATGGATATTTTTTATCGCAGGAAATTCTAAGTCTAACAGCTCTATTATTTGAATTTGAAAGGTTTCCATCACCTAAAGCTACTCCAATAATATAGGCTTGCAGTTTTTTGTTTGGGTTAAGTGGTTGTTCTCTGAAATAAGACATAATTAATTTAATTATAACAAAAACCTAAAGCAGATGCTTAGGTTTTTGTTGTTTAGTACATGAGGTGGGACTCGGTCTCCAGTTCTAAATAAAATCCTTCGCTATCGCTCAAATTTTATTAAGAACTCGCGACCCCGCTCACTCGTTTTTTTCTCCACTTCGTTCCGAAAAAATACACTCGTTCGTTTCGAGTCCCATATCAGCACTGAAATAAAAAAACCCTAAACTAATCGTTTAAGGATTCTTTATTTCACGTACCTGAGGTGGGACTCGAACCCACATGGATTTCTCCACACGATTTTGAGTCGTGCGCGTAAACCAATTCCGCCACTCAGGCATAGCTGTATTATATATGAATTATTAATTTTTTCAATAAAATTAATTTTTATGTTATTATATAGAATATATAAAAAGAATTAGAAACAATTGAAAAATTTACTTTGCAAATTTTTCCAAGACTTTCGACTTTATGAACTTTTAACTTTAGACTAACATATATGTCATACCATCAAAACAACTCAATATATTGGATAGAAGTAGAAAAAATAAATCCTAACCCTTTTCAACCTAGGCGGGAATTTGATAATTTAAAATTAAATTCTCTTTCAGAATCAATTAGACAATATGGGGTATTGCAACCATTAGTGGTTACTCGAAAAGAAGAACAAAAAGAAGACGGTGGTTTAAGCACAGTTTATGAATTAATTGCTGGAGAAAGAAGACTAAGAGCTTCTAAATTGGCTGGGTTAACTCAAGTGCCTGTTATTATTCGTGATGATGATGAAGATGATGGAATGAAACTAGAGTTAGCTATTATTGAAAACTTGCAAAGAGAAGATTTAAATCCAATCGACCGAGCCAAGGCATTTGATAAATTGATAAAAGAGTTTAATTTAAAACATATAGAAGTAGGAAAAAAAGTAGGTAAAAGTCGTGAGTATGTTTCTAATTCCTTAAGACTTTTGCTTTTACCAGATGAAATTATGGAAGCTGTAGCGACTGGTCAGATACTAGAAGGACACACTAGACCATTATTGATGTTGAAAGAAAAACCCGACCAGCAATTAACCTTATTTAAGGAAATTATTTATAAGAAATTATCCACTAGAGACGCAGAAAAAATTGCTCGAAGAATTGCTTTTGAAAAAGTGAGAAAAGCTAAGTTTGCTATTGACCCTGAATTAATTGAATTTGAAGAAAAATTAGCTGAAACTTTAGGGACTCGTGTTCAGATTGAAAGAAAAAAGATGGGGGGAGTAGTATTGATTGATTTCTTTACCAACGATGATATTCAAAGAATAATTGATATCCTAAAAAATGAAGTTATGGCTAAAAGAGACCCAAATGAGTCTTTAAACAATTTCGAAAAAAGTCACCCCGATTTTATTCAAAAAGAAAGAGAAAATATTGTGAATGAAAATGACGAGACTTTTGCCTCTACAAAAGAAGAGGAAGAAAGTGATGAAGAACTATATTCATTGAAGGATTTTAGTCTTTAATAAAAATAGATTTTGAGGTCCGACCTCTTGGTTAAAATAAATGTAACCTTTAGTATTTTGTGTTATATTGTTGATGCCGAGGTCGGACCTCTTAATTATTGTATTATGTTCAATTTCAAAATAACTAAAAAATTAAAAGACAAACTGGGGAGAGTAGGGATCATCGAAACTCCATCAGGGAAAATAGAAACTCCTGCTTTTGTAAGTGTAGGAACTAAGGCTACTGTTAAAGCCATGACCCCAGAGCAAATTAATTCTTTGGGAGCCCAAGTAGTGCTAGCTAATACTTATCATTTATATTTACAACCCGGAGATGAGCTAATGAAGAAAGCTGGAGGTTTAGCTAAATTTATGAATTGGGATAAACCCACTATGACAGACTCAGGAGGATTTCAGGTTTTTTCTTTGGGGGATGCATGGGGGACTTCTGTGACTAAAATCGCTAAAACTCCGACAGAAAAAGAGGAAAATATCTGTGGTATTCCCAAGGCGGGTTCTTTGGTTAAAATAGACGAAGAAGGGGTTAATTTTCGTTCTTTTTTGGATGGTTCTAAACATCGTTTTACCCCTGAAAAATCAATCGAAATACAGCACAATATAGGAGCTGATATGATATTCGCTTTTGATGAATGCACCTCGCCACAGGCTAATTTTAAGTACCAGAAAGAAGCTATGGAAAGGACCCATCGTTGGGCAGAAAGGTCTTTAAATCATCATAAAAAATTGGGGATTTCAGAGGCTACAGGAAAACAGCAGGCTTTGTTTGGGATAGTTCAAGGAGGTCGTTTTGAAGACTTAAGAAAGGAATCAGCTCAGGTAATTTCACAAATGGATTTTGACGGTTTTGGAATTGGAGGCTCTTTTGATAAAGAGGATATGGATACGGCTGTGGGTTGGGTAAATGCAGTTTTACCAGAAGACAAACCTCGACATTTATTAGGGATAGGGGAACCAGAGGATTTATTTGGAGGAATTGAAAACGGAGTTGATTTATTTGATTGTGTGGCTCCAACTAGAATTGCTAGAAATGGAACTCTTCACACACGAGACGGAAAAATAAATATATTGAATGCAAAATACAAAGACGATTTTTCTAAAATAGATGAAGATTGTGACTGTTATGTTTGTCAGAATTACACCAAAGCCTATATGTCTCATTTATTCCGTTCTCGAGAAATGTTGGCAGGAACTTTAGCTTCTATTCATAATCTGTATTTTATTGTTAATCTGGTAAAGAAAATTAGACAGTCTATTTTAGACGATAATTTTTATGAATTTAAAGAAGAATTTCTTGGAAGATATATAAAATAAAAAATTTGGTACTTCAAGTATCAAATTTTTTAGATTAGTTGATTTTTTTTGTTTTTATTGTATACTTTGTTTAGTAGTTTAACTTAAATTAAAATATAAAGGGGAATAAAAATGTTACTTTTTGCTTCTGAATGGTCTTGGCAACTTAAGACTTTTATTGCAATGATTGGAGTTATTGTTTTGTTGTTTATTATGCCATCTCTTCAAGAAAAAGGTTTGAAGTCAGAATCTTATCTTTTATTTTGGTTTGGAGGGTGTTTCGTTTCATTCTTGTTGGCTTCTTGGGGATCTTCTGTTTCGATAACAGAATATCTTTTTCCTTGGAAAGCCTGTTTGACTTTATTTGTTGTGGCTATTTTGGTTGGGGGGCCTGCAAATATTTTGTTATTTCAAGCAATGAGTACTGTTGGAGAAAAGGCGGTTTCAAATCCAGCTGTTCCTTTTGCCATTGTGGGGGGAGCCAGTTCGGTTGCCTATATAATGTCTTGTTTAGCTGGAAAAATTGCACCAACAATTTTCCCTCAACTACCTTTTAGTTGGACAATTTTTTTTGGGTTGATTTTTCTTTTTACTGGGGGAGCAATGGTTTCCTTGGGTAAATAATAAAAATTAAAAATATCACACCTTCCTGATTTTTGTCAGGGAGGTGTTTTTTTATCCCCATTTTTTTTCTTGAAATCTGAAAAAATAAGTTATAATAATTTGTGTTAATTATTATAATATGTATAATTAACAAGTTTTAATTATTAGTATTAAATAAAAAATTTTATATGGATGATGAATTAAATGTAGATGTTACTCCTAGTGACGATGATGTTATCGAGGATGTAGCAACAGAAGATCTATTAGTAGATGAGCTTGACGACGATTTGGAAGATGATATGCCTCTTGAAGATGATCTTGAAGAAGATGATTTTGATGAAGATGATGATGATGAGGAAGATGATGATGACCTAGAAGACGATGATCTAGAAATGGATTCATTTGATGACGACGAAGATATGTAATTAATAAATAAAAGACCGATGAGTTTTATCTCATCGGTCTTTTATTTATTAACAATTTACCTTGCAACGTTATAGTAAAACAAGGTATTATACAGTTATATAATTACTTTTGTAGTAAATTTATATTATTAATTAATTTAAAATAAAATGAAAAAATATATATTATATACAATGATTTTTTCTTTGGCTTTTTTAGGGGCTGTTACAGTTCAAGCTGAAGATGAAATTGTAGTCCCTACATTATATGTAGATGCAACTGCATCTCCTGAATTAGTTTCAGAAGAAATAATAGATGAAGAGGTTGAAACTGCAGATACAGTTCCATCAGCTTTTGGATTATGGTGGAGAGGGGTAAGAGAAAATGTTTCTCTTGCTTTTACTTTTAATGTAGAAAAAAAGGTAGAAAAAAGACTTCAATTTGCTGAAGAAAGAATGGAATTAGCTGAAAGAATAATCGAAAATTCAGATTCAGTAGAAGTAACAGAAAAAGCTCAAGCTATGGTTGAAAGAGCTAATGCTTTTATGGAAAAAGCAGAAGCTAAAAAAAGTGAAATTCAAGAAACAGTGGTTCAAAGACTAGAAGAGACTAAAGCTAGGATAGAAACTCATAAGAGTACAATTAATCAGTTTGTTGAAGTAAAAAAAGATTTATTAAGTAGAATTCAAGCGGGAGATGAAGCCGCTAGAAATGAGCTAGAATTGTTGCATCAACAAAGACGAGAATACAATATTCAAAGACAAGAAGTGATTAAAGCACAAAGAGAAATACAAGAACAAAGAAGAGAAGAGGTAAAAGCGCTCTTGAAACAAAGAGCTGATGAAGGAGACGATCAAGCGGCTGGACAGTTAGAAAGAATGGAAGCTAATGAACAACAAGTTCAAATTAGAATTGAAGAAAGAGAAGAAAATAGAGTTGAATTACAAGAACAAGCTCAAGAAAGAAGAGAAGAAATGATAGTAGGTGGGGATAAGGACATCCATGGATGTATCGGATCAGCTGGGTATACTTGGTGTGTTTCAAAGGAAAAATGCCTGAGACCTTTTGAAGAAGAATGGGAAGATTCCTGTATCCCTAATATGGGAGCTAATCAAGAGAGAAGAATGGAAGGAATCGAAAATGGAGAAACTTCTCCAACACAACCTTTTAATAATATGATTCAAAAAGAAGTTCAAAAAGCAAAAGCTTTGATAGGTGATGATGAATAGGTAGTAGAAGTAAAGTATAAAAATAAGAAGAGGTGGCAAGCTAAAGCTTGCCACCTTTTTTGTTTGTTGTTAGTAGACAAACAAAACTTTAAAACCATCCAGATTAACTATGTCAGAATGAAAACCACCCTTATTTTTTAAATAGTTTTTATATTTTGAAATTGCAATTTCAATCTGAGATTGACCCCAGGGGGTGTTGGGAGGGTATACTGTTGTCCCTGTTCCAGTAACAGTTATGATATATCCAGTGTAAACAGAACTAGAAATTTTTGAATCAACACTTTTAATTATCCCTATTTGTTTGTCTAGATCGGGATTATTTGGATCTATAATCATAAAGCCATGACGGACAGGAACTGCCATTAAGTTTAATTCAAAAAAATTCCCATTCAAGCAATCTTCTATGAGCTCTCTTCTTGTTTTAACCATTTTATTTCTCCCTTTTTTTTTGTTAATTGGAACTTTATAAAAAAATACTACTAACTTTAAGATTAACATATTTATTTAATAAAAGTAAAGAATACAAAATTATTATAATTTTATAATGAAAAAACATACATACTGATGTAAGTACGTTCATATGTATGTTTTTAATTTAAAATATAAATAAATTCTAGTTTAAATTATAAGACTTTATAAGGTCAGTCCTCGTGCATTAAGGCTTCGACAGGGTTCATTTTGGCCGCTTTACGGGCTGGGGTGGTTCCAAACAAAATCCCAAAAACTAAAGAGAATAAACCAGCTACTAAAAAAGCTCTAATGGGTAAAATAAAGTTCCAATCTATTCCGTATGAATTGGCTACAACGGAAATAATGTAAGAAATAAAAGATCCTAAGATCGAACCAACAATTCCACCCGCAAAAGTAATCAAAATAGACTCTACTAAAAATTGAAGTATTATATCTTTGTATTTAGCTCCCATAGCCTTCCTTAGTCCAATTTCAGAGGTTCTTTCATTGACTATAACAAACATTACATTCATTACACTGATTCCTCCTACTACTAAAGAAATAGCTACTATAACAAGTAAAAGTAAAGTTAAAACAGCTGACATGGTATTAAATATTTCTAAAATTTCTGTCATAGCCATAACTCTAAAGTCGTCCTTACCTGTGTCCATCCAACCTTCAATATTTTCTTCTGGGGCTGTTATATCATGATTTTCTCTCAAAACTATTCTCACTTCTTCAATAGTATCATCTATGACATTAGTATCCTCTACTTGTAAAATAATGTTGTGTAAAAAGCTTATTCCTAAGACTTTTTTATGCATTGTTTTAATCGGAGTATAAATAAAATCATCAAAATTAAAACCCATCAAAGAACCTCTTTCTTCCATTATTCCAATTACCTTGAATCTAATATTGTGAATTTTGATAGTTTTTCCAAGAGGATCATTCTCTCCAAATAACTTTTCTTTTATATTTGAACCTAAAATAGCTACAGTAGACAATGAATTATTTTCTGCATTAGTAAAAAATCTACCATATTCCAATTGAGTTGAATCTATGTCAATAAAAGAACTATCAGTTGCCCAGATATTTGTACTATGAACTTCATTTCCATAAGAGACCGTCTCTTGGCTCATAAAAACAGAATAACCATCAATAATATTAGGGACTTTTTTTGCATCTTCCATATCCTCTAGTTTCAAAGTGGTTACTTGGGCTCCCTGGAAAAGGGCTGCTGCTGATTGTTGTTCACTAGCAACCCCTTTTTTACTGGAAGGAACTTTAATTTCAATTTGGATAGTATCAGAACCAAATGATTCAACTTGGTTTAAAACAATTCCTTTAATTCCTTCTCCAGCAGAAAAAACAATAATGATACTAGATATCCCAATAGTTACTCCAAGAATAGCTAAAAATGTTCTTAGTTTGTGTGCCGAAAAAGAAATTAATGCCAGTTTTAATGATGATTTTATTGTTGTTAAATATTGGTTCATAAATATTGATTCCGTATTATTTTTAAGAAAATAGTTTTTTTTACTATTCATAACGAAGGGCTGTTATAGGGTCTAATTTACTAGCTTTAACTGCTGGATAAAAACCAAAAAATAATCCTACTCCAGCAGAGACTCCTAGAGCTAAAAAGATTGAATTTAAGGAGATAATGAAATCCCAGTCATAACCTAAAAGATGAGCACCTGTAGCAATTAAAATTGAGAGAATAATTCCTAAAATTATTCCTGTAACCCCACCGATAACAGTAACAAAGATAGCTTCCATTAAGAATTGTCCAAGTACATGAAGGCTTTTAGCTCCAACCGCTTTTCTTAGTCCTATTTCTCTAGTTCTTTCTGTGACTGAAATAAGCATAATGTTCATAATTCCTATTCCTCCTACCACCAAAGACAATCCTGCCATTATAGCCAAAAAGTATCTAAGAGAATTGGTAATTTCTGTTATCATATCTAAGGCCTTGGCGATATTTTGGACCATAAAATCATCATTTTCTCCTTTTCTGTTTTTAATATCATGTTGTTCTCTCAAGATTGTTTTAATATTTTCTTCAACTTGATAAATGTCTTCTTCAGATGTTACCTTAACCCTAATAAGTCCAACATAATTAACCCCTAATATTCTCTGAGCAGTTCTTAGAGGAATAAATATTTGGTCATCATAATCTTCGAGAATAACATTTCCTCTTTCTTTCATTACTCCTATTACCTCAAAAACATAATCATTTATTTTAATTTTTTGTCCAATGGCATCAGAATATCCAAAAAGCTCTTTCCTTACAGCAGAACCTAAAACAGCAATTCGGATAAACCTTTTTTCTTCCTCTGAATTAAAAAAATGACCTTCTTCTAAATCACCCCCCATCACATCTAGATGACTAGCAGTGGTTCCTGTTAAGGTTGTGTTATATGTTTCTGATTTCCATTCTACAACCCCAAAGCCTTTACTATAGGCTGTTACCGCTTCGATGTTAGGGATGTCCCGATTATCGGTTAGAGCTAAAGCATCTTCGTATTTTAGTGTTGTTACCCCAAAGCTGTTAGTGGGGGAGAAAGAACCTTCTTCTGAATGTCCTGGGAGGATAGCAATTAAATTTGTTCCGAGACTTTTTATTTCGGATAAAATTAACGATTGAGCACCTGCTCCTATGGATATTATCAAAATAACAGACGCTACTCCAATAATAATTCCCAGCATAGTTAAAAGACTTTGAATTTTGTTACTCAACAGGGAAGTGACAGCTATTTTAAATGATTCCATGAAAGCTTTAATCATAATAATCTATTTAATTGTATCATTGTTGTGTGCTCTTCTTTGGTTACTTAATTTTTTGTCACTAATTATTTCTCCATCCTTCATTTTTATTATTCTTTTTGCACACTCTGCAGTATATGTCTCATGGGTAACTAAAATAATAGTATTGCCGTCATCATTTAATTTTTGTAAAATTTCCATAATTTGTGCTCCTGATTTTGAATCCAGATTACCAGTGGGCTCATCAGCTAAAATAACAGAAGCATTATTTACCAAAGCTCTAGCAATTGCCACTCTTTGTTTCTCTCCTCCTGAGATTTGATTGGTATAATGATGAAGTCTGTGACCTAATCCTACTTTTTTTAAAACTTCTTCAGCTCTTTGTTTAGCATGAAAATTATTTTTTGAGTAAGTTAATGGAAGAGTTACATTGTCTAGAACAGTGGTTCTTTGGAGTAAGTTAAAAGATTGAAAAACAAAACCAATTTGTTCGTTTCTTAATGTTGCTAATTCATTATCATCTAAATTAGAAACTTTTTTATTATTGAATTTAAAATCACCGCCAGAAGCTCTATCGAGAAGCCCTAGAATATGCATCAAGGTAGATTTACCAGAACCAGAGGGACCCATGATAGCTACAAATTCTCCCTCATCTATATTAAAGGTTGCATTTTTTAAAGCATAGGTTTTAACCTCTTCCCCAAAGGTTCTTTTCAAGTTTTTAACTTCAATTAAAGACATTTTTTATTTTTTAATTTAGTTGTTTTTTATAGAAGTGATGGCCTTATCTCCTTCGTTTAAGCCTTCTGTTATTTCGACTAAAGAACCATTTCCAATTACTCCTATTTCAACTTTTTTCTCAATAATTTGGTTATTTTCACTTAGTATTCTTACAAATTTACCAGATCCGTTTCTAAATATAATTGCTCTGTAGGGAACAACTAAAACGTTTTTTATTTCCATGGTTATGATATCTAAATCAGCAGTCATTCCAGCTTTTATTCTTTCATCTCTTTCTATAAATTTTAATGTGGTTTTGTAGTTGGCCACACCTTCTATCAATTGAGCTGCTGGGTCAATCTTGATTACCTCAGCTTTAAAAAAGACATCCTCACCATAGGCATCTAAGGTTAATTTAGCCTGGTCTCCTATTTTTAGATAAGCTATATCTGCTTCTACGATGTAGGATTCAATTTGAAAATTATTTTCTGATATGACCGAAATAATAATTTCAGATCCAGATACAATTGATCCTATTTTTGCATCTTGTTTAATAATAATTCCAGCAATAGGAGATTTTAAAGTGTTTTTTGATAACTTGGCTAATGAAGCTTGTACTATAGATTTTTTGAAATTAATCTCAGCTTCTTGTGAAGCAATGTTAGCTTCTGCTTGTTTTATAACAGCTTTTTGAGAATTAATTTTTTCAGGTGTGTTGGAAGCTTGTTTAAGGGTTAATTCATTTTTAGCAACTAATAGGGAAGTATAAGCAGTATTCAATTTTTCTTTAGCTGTTGATAGATTTGTTATAGCTAGACCTATGTTTGTTCTCGATGTATAAATATCACTTTTATAACCATCGATCGTTGTTTGTGAAAAACTTGAATTAACTGTTAGATTATTAATCGCAAGTGCCATATTTTCTAGGAAAGCTTTTAATACATTTAATGAATTTTCTGCCAATTTTATTTGTGATTCCAGATTTTCTTTATTTATAATTCCTAATGAAGAAACCCATGTTTCTAATTGTTGTTCAATTAAAGATCTACCAGTTTCTATATCAACTTCTAATTGAGCATCATTAACTGAGAAAATTATTTGAGGGTTGTCTGTATTTAAATCTCTAAATAAAGGATCTATTTGATTACGAATGGCATTGTCAGACTTTGTGTAAGAGTCATTTAGAGTGTCTATTACATTCTGAATAGACGCATTATAGATAGCCTCTGCGTTAATTACTTTGGATTGATAAATAGCTATTTCTTCTTCACGAGTTCCTATTTCTAATGTTTCTAATTCACTTTTTTCTTTTTCTAAAACTGCTTCGTATTGTTTTAATCTGGCTTCGGCACTGATTACCCCAGATTCTGCTTGAGCTAATTCAGCTAAGATATCTTCAGATTCAAGAGTGGTTAAAATCTGACCTTCTTTAACTTGATCACCTACCTTAACAAAAATTTCACTTATACGACCACTTTTTTCAAAAGCTAAATCTACTTCATTAACTGCCTTTACTCTGCCTGTGGCAGAGATTTCTTGTATAAGATCTTGTTTTTCTGCTATAGTGAAATTATATTCGATTTTTTTCTCTCGATTAAAATATAAAAAGCCAATTGTTATAAAAATAACAATAATTACTCCTGCTAATATTTTCTTTTTATTTTTTTTGAAAAAATTCATTTTATATGTTTTAATTATAACATATATAAAAATAAAAATGATACACAACTGTGGAGAATATTTTTTTTGAAGCAAAAAATAAAATCACTTGAACATTAAGTATCCAAGTGATTTTTATGTGTAAAACTTTAACGGCTTTTTTAAAAAGCACTTAAAATAGTGATCAAAATCGAGGTTAAAGGTTTTTATATTGAAAATATAAAAAGCAAGTAAATTCTGTCATTGAGTTTATTTTAAACCCTCTTTATTTAATCCTCAAAATATTTTTTATATTTTTGGTTATTTCGGAAAGGGATTGTTGGTCTTTTATATAATAAGCCTCTGCTCCTAGAGTAATAGTATCAGCTATTTTTTCTAAGTCACCATGAACCGTTAAAACAATTACTGGGATATATTTTGTCTTAACATCGGCTTTTAACATTTTTAACATAGTAATACCATCTATTTTAGGCATTATTATATCTAATAGGATAACATCAGGCTTTTCTTCTTTAGCTTTTTTGAAACCTTCTTCTCCGTTGAATGTTTGAATAACATTAAAACCCTCCTCTGTTAATTCGTCCTTAATGGTATTTGACAATGCTAATTCATCTTCAACTACTTGTATTGTGTATTTTTTCATTTTTTTTTTGTGTTACTTAGATTTACTAATTGTTACTCCTAAATATTTATCCATTTTGCTTATATTACTTTTTATTTTGCTTATGTAATTTTTTAAGGTTGTCTTGCTTGTAGGTGTGACTCCTTTATTTTCTTTTATTTCATTTTCTATCTTAATCATATCCTCACTTAATAATTTGCTCATTTTTTTAACATCTCTATTGGCTATTATTTTATAGGCTTCTTGAAGTTCTTTTTGGCTCAGATAATACCAAAATCCTCCCCCTCCTCCTATGACAATAATTAAAATGATTAATATAAAAATATCAAACCACCCTAAATCAATTAATCCTATAGATAAAATAGCTGGAGCAGTAATTCTAATGTTTTTAGGTTCTGAATTAGGAGAAATTGCTCCTTTTTCATTTCTGGCTGAAACTGTTAAAAGATAATAATCTTTAGCTAATAATTTATCAATTATTATTTCCCATTTCCCAACTGTATCGACATTAGCTACACCTGAAAATTCAATTTTTTCTCCTTTTAATATTTTTATATCTACAAGAGTATTTGGAATAGAAGTTCCTGATACAAAAATATTTTCACCCTGTGATATTTTGTCAGTAATAAATTCTGTTCGAGGAATTTTTAAAGGAATAATTTCAAAATTTAAATCGTCTTCAATACTATTTCCTGCTTTATCAAAAACTCTAACTACCAAAAGGTGAGAACCAGGTTTTTGAGGGGGAAGTTCGAGAGAAACTTCTTGGGTTTCTAGTATCTTCTCTCCATCTATAAAAATCAGAGTATGGGAATAACCTGATAGGTTATCTTGTCCAGAATAATTTATTTCAGGGATAGGATTATCAGAAGCAAAGGAGCTTATATTAGTCTCAAATGGAAGGGGAGACGAAATATCCAAAGATATTTTATAATGAGCTGTTTCACCCCAGCCTTTATTGTTTTTGAATTGAACATGAACATAGTGGATACCTTCATCAAGGATTCCAATATTTTTTCCTGTAAACAAGGAATCTTCAGCTTTAACTGGTTCAGAGTTTGGATTACTGTTTACCTCAACAGCTACTTTAGTGATGTCATTAGGAACTTCCCATAAAACAATAACTTCTCCTTGGTGGTTATACCAAACTCTCTGGTCTGGGTACAAGGGAACAGTTACTTTTGGTTCTTTAGGTGCATCTTTAGCAATTACTGCCTCTCTTATGACTTGTTTTGGGGCTTCTACAACAACTACTTCTTCAGGGGATACTTTTACAGAAATCTCAGAAGTAATAGTTTCTGTTCCAACATTTATTTTAATTTTTTCTATTGTAGATAAAATATTTGTTCCTTTTCCGTCATTGGCAGTTACTACTGATTCTGATATATTGATTTCGGCTATTCCTGTTCCTACAGATTTACATTTTATTCTCAATATTTGTAGAGAGTCTCCAGAAATTCCTTTAGCTGAACCTCCTATAAAAGTTATTTCACTTTTATCAGCAGAAGCATCTGGTTCATTTATCCAAAAATTAAATATAGAATTTTGTTTATCTGTTCCTATTATTTCAATCATATTTGAAGGAAAAGAAATTGTTGATTGAACAGCATTTATAAATTCATCTTGTGAATTTACTTTTACATCTATGTAGAATTCTTGTCCAATATCAATGTTTTTGTATTCAGGAAGAAGATATAAAGTTGCTGCCTCTGTGACATTAACAGAAGTCAGAAAGATTAAACTTAAAAGAGCTGATAAAAATATTTTTTTCATATAAAATGCTAGTTAATTTATAATGTAATGACTTTTAAAAATATACTGAAATCACTAATATTGATTATTCCATTGGAATCTAAATCAATTTCATTTCTTAATTCGTTTTTTAAATTACCCCATCGGTATAAAAATACACTCCAGTCAGTTACATTTACTTCGTCATCTTTATTAAAATCAGCTTTAGGGTTTTCTAAAGATGATATTTTGAAACTTCGAGGAGAAGTGTAATTTGATACCTTTTCGTTTCTTATTTGGTTTGCTCTAACATAATGGATTCCTTTTGAAAAGTCTCCAGGTTTAAATTCAAATATATAATAACCTGATTCGTCTGATGTTGTTTCCCTTTTAATTATATCATCTATTTCTAATCTAATTTTTGAAAGTGGGGAAGAATAACCACTTATTGTTAATCCTTCACTTAGCTTTAATAAATTTTTATTAAAGCTAAGTGTAGGAGGTAAAAATATATTTTCTACTAATAATCTTTTATCTGTTCGGAAGTCAACACTGAATGATAAAATATCAGTTTTCTGATTATTTCTATCTTGGGCTTGAAGGGCAAAGAAATATTGTCCTGTTAAAAGTGCAGCATAGCTAACATAAAATTCTCCTGTCTTTGATATGGTGTGAGTAGATAGAGGAATATTTTTATAAATTGGGTTAATAGAATCTTTTGATTGAATTATAATTCTACTATTTGGATAAGCTATTCCAGAAAAAATTACACTAGTGGGGGCAACTCCTCCAACTATTCCTGTGGGAACAGATATACTTGAGGCTAAAGTAGTTTCATTTGTTATATTTGAAAGAGAAGAAGTATTAGGAACCTCATCTTTTGTTTTTATTGCAAAATAATAAGTAGTATTTGAATTTAAATTAGGAATATTTACTGATTCTGAACTACCCGCCACTGATGGAGTAGGTTCCCCTATAAATTCAGTGGCCAAATCCCAATTTAAGGCTGTAATGTTTGATGTGGAATAGCGAATATCATAGATAGTGGCAGTGCCTATGGAGCCATCATCTCCCGGAGCGGTCCAACTTAAATCAATAGAATTTAAACCTGGGTTTGAAGCAGTTAAATCAGAAACCGCTGCTGGTGGAGTAACATCTGCAGCAGATGATGTAGATAAACTCGGTACATTAGAAAGAGCAGAAGTGTTTGGGACTTCGTCAGAGGTTTTGATAGCAAAGTAATATAAAGTCCCAGCACTCAAACCAGTAACAGTCATTGATTCAGATGAACCAGCAATAGAAGGGGTAGGTTCTCCTGTAACTAAAGTGGTAGAACTCCAATTACCATCTGTAATAGTAGCTGTAGAATATCTGATATCATAAGTTGTAGCTGTTCCTGAAGTCCCATCATCCCCCGGAGCGGTCCAAGTTAAATTAATAGAGCTAGTTGTGGCACCTGATGTAGCTAAATTAGAAACAGCAGAAGGGGGAGTTGTGTCTGCAAGAG
>Ga0180007_10003985_pt1 | contig 15954 bp, 16 predicted proteins | sample MM_PC_MetaG_FD_121122 | JGI IMG/M metagenome (GOLD analysis project Ga0180007, IMG submission 121122) | Groundwater microbial communities from the Aspo Hard Rock Laboratory (HRL) deep subsurface site, Sweden - MM_PC_MetaG | ecosystem: Environmental > Aquatic > Deep subsurface > Groundwater... | reverse complement strand
TGAGAGAGAGGATCCACAGCATAATAATTTTCAAGTTAAACAGATGCTTGATGAATTGCATTTGAGAAAGATAGACCTTGCCGATGAAGTAATGATATTAAACGTTGGAATGAACTTAACTATGCAATAAATCAAGATAAAAAAATAATATATCTGGAATCACAAGAGGTGAAAATATGAATAATCCTTTAGTAACAATCATAACCCCTGCTTATAACTGTGAGAAATATATACTACAGACCATTGATAGTGTGCTTGATAACGGCTATGAGAATATTCAATACCTTATACTTGATGACTGCTCAACCGATGGCACATTAGACATTCTGGCTGGCTATGAATACGACAATTTCCTCTTAACAATTGGCAGAGTGAATGTCGGGGAACAGCGCACCGTAAATGAAGCACTGGAACTGGTAAGCGGTAAATACTTTATGATAGTCAACGCCGATGATCCCCTGATGCCGGGAGCCATAAACGTATTAGTTGCCTTTATGGAATGCCACCCCGATGTGATTTGTGCTTATCCCGATTGGCATTCGATTAACGAGGATGGCACTTTAAGGACTGAGTTTAAGAGTAGGGAATATGATTTTGCCTATATGGTGAAGCACCATACCTGCTTGCCAAGCGTGGGCAGTATTCTCAGAAGCAGCATATTAAAGAACCCGAAAATAAGGCGCGATGAATCCTATCGATGGCTGGGTGATTTTGTACTCTGGTTGAATGTGGGGCTGGCCGGCCCGATGAAACGGGTACCGATGCCGTTAGCATACTGGAGGCATCGTGATGGGCAGGCCAGTGGGGATAAAAGCGATGCTAGAGCGCAGGAGCATATCGGGATAATGAGGGAGTTTTATTCACGCTCGGATATACCGCCGGAGATTTTGAAGGTAAAACGTGAGGCAATCTGCTGGTCCTATATAGTTGCCACCGCCGTAACCGATAGTAAGTTAAAGTGGCTTTGCTATGTAGTCAAAGGGTTTCTATCGCACCCATTGATAATGTTCAGCTTTGAATTTTGGGATACATTAGTAAATCGGGCGATTCATATATTGAGGAGATGATATGCACCAGCTTGAAGGCAAACGAATCCTTATCACCGGTGGCACAGGCTCGCTCGGCACTGCACTCGTTGAAAGACTGCTGAAAATGGGAGTGCATAAAAGTATTACCATATTCAGCCGTGGTGAGGCAAAGCAGCACGAAATGAGGATGGCATACCCCAATAATAGCTTGCATTTCGTTATCGGTGATGTGAGAGATTATCACGCTGTACTGAGAGTCGTAGCAAAAGCCGATATCGTAATCCATGCAGCAGCTCTGAAGCATGTTGGCGCTTGTGAGGATAACCCAATCGAAGCAAGGCAAACTAACGTGGGTGGTGCGGAGAATATCGTGCAGGCAATCCAGGAAGGCAACGCAAAGCCCGAGGTAGTGGTAGGAGTTTCCACCGATAAGGCTTGCCAGCCGGTGAATGTTTACGGGGCAACGAAGTTCCTTCAGGAACGCATATTTATATGGGCAAATAAGAATAACGGCACCCGGTTTGTTTGTGTACGATATGGCAATGTGATGGGCTCGCAGGGCTCGGTGATACCAGTATTTCAGAAGCAGATACGGAACGGTGGGCCAGTTACCGTTAATGAGCCAACGATGACGCGCTTTCTGGTAAGTCTTAATCAGGCAGTGGATACACTGCTTATTGCTATTGAGGCAGCATTACCAAGCGAGATTTATATCCCCAGTGGCTTGCCGGCAACGACCGTGGGCGATATAGCAAAAACGCTGATTGATTACCGCGATATACAGGTCAAGGCTATGGGCATCCGGCCCGGGGAGAAAATGCACGAAATCCTCATATCCTGCGATGAGCTGAACAGAACCGTGCTGCGTGACGGGTACTACGTTGTTACGCCAAAAGAACAAAACCAGGCAGTGCTATCAACCGAATATTTATCAAGGGACCATGTAATAAGCCATGGCAAGTTAATTGAGATGTTTAAGCAAGAGGGGCTGATATGAAAATCGGTTTATTAACAGATGCACCAAAGCACAACTTGGCTTTGATGAAAATATCAACCTATCATAAAACAAGGGGCGATGAAATTGTAACGAATGAGCCCTTAAGTGGTTGTGATTTAACCTATGGTTCATGGCTTTATCGGCGGCTGTATGATACAACTTATTACGGTGGTCCCGCCTGTGATCCTTCAATACGTATAAATGGTGAGATTGCAAAACAAAAGCCGGATTATTCATTATTTAATATCGATTACTCGCTCGGTTTCACTTGGGAATATTGCCCGCGGCAATGCGGGTTTTGTGTAGTACCAAAGCAGGATAACCCGAAGAAACATCATTCAATCTGGGAGTTTCACGACAAACGTTTCAATAAGATTTGTTTGCTAAATAATAATACATTCTCCGATCCTCAGTGGCGTGAAACATTTGAGGAAATATGGGAGTCAAATCTAATCGTGCATGATGAAAATGGTTACGATTTGAGATTATTAGATGATGAAAAAGCTGAAGCATTGAAATGTACTCAATTTGAAAAAGGCTACGTTCATTTCGCCTGGGATTTCATAAGCGATGAGGCTAATGTTATGCGTGGGTTGGCAATAGCCAAGAAGTATGCCGTAAAAGCTATGGTCTATGTGCTGATCGGTTACAATACTACGCGAGAACAGGATATCTACCGTTGCCAGAAAATACACCAACTGGGCTACGATCCTTACCCGATGCCCTATAACGGTGGCACGCGTCAGGATAAAGACTTCAAGCGCTTTATATGTTTACGATACTATCGTAGTTATAACAAGATTTCGGATGCGTGGAGAGAATATAAATGAAAATAGCAGTTCTAGGCGCAACAGGAATGCTCGGCTCAATGCTGGTGAGGTATCTTGGCAAGAATTTCAGCGTTGAAACTCCACGCCTTGACGCGGCTTCTTTTGATACTAATCTCGTTACAGCTCTCAAGGATTACCAGTGGGTAATAAACGCCATCGGCAAAATACCGCAATGTTGTAAAGATAACTCGCAGTTCTGGAAAGTAAATGCCGGCTTCCCTTTCCGATTAGCGAAGGTGGCTGAAACCTTGAATACAAACGTGATACAGATAGCCACCGATTGTATCTACGATGGCAAGCGTGGAGATTATACTGAAGCCGATGTGGCAAGCCCACGTGATATTTACGGGAGGTCAAAGCTAGAAGGTGAAATAGTATCCGATAATATGCATCATATACGTTGCTCGATTGTAGGCCCGGAAACCCACGGCAAGTCATTGCTCGGCTGGTTCCTGAATCAACCAAAAGGTGCTGAGATAAACGGCTATGTAAATCACTTGTGGAATGGCGTAACCACGCTTCACTTTGCCAAGATATGTGAGGGGATTATTGTTTATAACCTGCCGTTGCCACATATACAGCACCTGGTTCCGGGTGATTGCGTTTCAAAGTTTGAATTATTGGAATTATTTGCGAAGTATTTTGACCGTGAGGATATCAATATCACAAGAAAGGTGGCTGCCCACGGTGTAAACCGTACTCTGGCAACAACCGATAATGCACTAAACTCAAAGCTATGGTCATCGGCGGGATACGCTTGGCCGCCTCCGATAGCCCAGATGGTAAAGGAATTAAAGGAGTATGTGAAGGAGTAACCGATATGGAAGATAAAACATACATACCTTTTATGCCAGAGTGGGAACAATTAATGCTTACTGGGAAGAAATCAGCTACAAGCCGAACAAAAAGATATGGTTATTCTGGAGATTACTTTGAGGCGTTTGGTAGGCAATTTATATTGACAATGGTTTGCCGTATCCCTCTTAGCCATGTAGCTTATTATCATTATCTCGAGGAAGGTTGTAATAGCGATTTTGAGTTTCGGAAAATATGGGAAAAGTTGCATCCAAGAAAGGGCTTCGTTCCTGATCAGAAAGTATATTTCCATAGATTTAGACTACAAAGCAGTATGTGCCAATTCCATGTCCATGAATTAACGGAAAATGGCAAATGTAGAATTTGCGGGTGTGACCCGACCCCAATATTTGAGGAATTAAAGGAGTATATGAAATGAAACTAATAATAACACTACTACTTATAATACTTATACCACTCTCTGGCTGTGATGCGCCTGTTACCGTGGCAGAGAGAAGTGACCAACTTGTCGATGATTACAATGCACTGCTGGTCGAAAAAGATAATCTATTGCTGGAAAACACAAGGCTTGAAAAAGCCAAAGAAGAATGCACCGGCCTCCGTGATGAGCATAACGCGCTGATTAACGATTATAGCAATCTTCAAACTCAATATGTCGTACTGGAAGCGTATAGCCAAACTATCCGCGACCAATACACCGCTTTGCTTGAGCAGTTTTCCACTAGGTATGTTGATAGTGGGGAGAGATACACGGAGATTTACAAGCAGAATATGATATTAACAGAGAGATACCGTGAGCTTGATGGGCAAATAGAGGCTGTGCATAAAGAGAATGTGCCGTTGCTCTCCGATAATCTCACAGAACCAGAGTACAACGCCTTTTATAAGGGCTGGCGTTTATGGTGGGGAGAGTTTAATGATTAAGAAGTATCAGATGAAAGGATAGAGAGATGGAAATAAAAACAAGGTCGGGCTGTGTATCCTGTATCGTGGATTGTCAGACTTGTGGTTGGACTTACGAAAATCAGAATAATGGTTTGGCTATCGCTAAAAAACACGCCTTAAAATACGGACACGAAGTATCAATTCAAGTAGTAACAGCCGTTAAATATTACCCAGCGGGGCAACTCGGTAGAGAGTGATATAGAGATATGAGCAGTATGATTAAAGTACTTTCGGTATTAGGCACCCGCCCAGAGATTATCAGGTTAAGCTGCGTTATCCCCAAGCTGGATAAAGTGTGCAAGCACATTCTGGTACACACCGGGCAGAGCCACGATTACAATATGAGCCAGGTTTTCTTCGATGAATTGGGAATTAGAAAGCCCGATTATTTTCTCGGTGTTGAAAGTGAAACCTTCGGCGCGCAGATTGGCAAGCTAATGGCTGGCATTGAGCAGGTGATATTCGAACAGAAGCCGGAGCGTCTACTGATACTAGGAGATACCAATAGCGCATTATCGGCCTTTATTGCCAAGCGCATGGGCGTACCGGTCTGCCACATGGAAGCGGGCAATCGCTGTTTCGATGATAAAGTGCCGGAGGAAGTAAACCGCCGTGTAATCGACCACAGCTCCGATATCCACATGCCTTATACCGAGCGTAGCCGTGCCAACTTGTTAAGGGAAGGAATCGCCAGCAATCAGATATTCGTTACTGGCAATCCGATATATGAAGTATTGGAGCATTATCCTGTTGAATCCCTGTATGTATTTGGTGAGCTAGGGATTGAAAAAGGCAATTATATTTTAGTAACAGCCCATCGCCAGGAGAATGTTGAGGATAAACATCGTTTGATATCGCTACTAGGCGCATGCTCCCAGCAAACAAATAAATACCAGGTTATCTTCAGCCGGCACCCGCGTACCAAAAAGATGATGGAGTTATTCAAGTTTGACTTCCCCTCCATCACTTTCCATGAGCCCTTCGGGTTTGCCGATTTTCTAACACTTGAACGTAACGCCGCTTGCGTTGTTACCGATAGCGGGACCGTGCAGGAAGAATGTTGCATATTAAAGATACGATGCGTAACGATTCGGGATACTACCGAGCGGCCGGAAACGGTTGAATGTGGCAGTAACATATTGAGTGGCGTGGAAACTAAAGACGTTCTGCGCTGCATCAATCTGGTGCTATCAAGAGATACCGATTGGCAGCCACCGCCTGAATACCTTGTGCCAAACGTGAGTGAAAAAGTGGTAAATCTGGTAATGGGGTATTGGAGATGCTAACTATTAAACAATATAGAAAACTGCAAAGACGATGGGTGTATATTGCCGTTGGACTTTTCTCGATTTGGATGGCAATGTTAATAACATCGGGGATATTAGTTAGCAAGGGGATAATTAACGATACAGACCAGATGGATACCTTTATCTTTGTGGGCTGTATCGTCTGGGGCGTGTTCTGTGGTTGGTCTATGAGTGGTATTTATTGGTGGATAGGCCATCGTTGGAGTAAAGATAAGAAATGAAAACACGCTGGATTATCGTTGCCTTAACTGCCTGCATAGCGGTATCTCTCTATCTCCGCATAGTGCTGCCTTACGATAATGTATTCACTGGCCAGTGGATAAAGTTCACCAGCATCGATGCCTACTGGCAGATGATTCACGTTGATAAGATGGCACCCGATTTCTCTAGCTACATTACAAAGATATTCAGCGTACCGACATTCCAGTGGCTACTATCAGGCGTTATCTGGTGCGTAGGGCTTGGCAATCCAACACAACACGCCGTAGATACCGTTGCAGTGTACTTCCCAACGATTCTAGCGGCTCTCACCATAATACCAGTATATTTCATCGGTAGGATATTATTCAGCAAGTGGGCCGGGCTGGTATCGGCTGCCTTAATTGCCATATTACCCGGTGAATGGCTCGGGCGTTCAATACTGGGCTTTACCGATCACCACGTTGCCGAGGTATTGTTTTCAACAACTGCGCTGATGTTTTTCCTGCTGGCGTTGAAGGCATTGGGGGAGCGGAAGTTTATATATGCCTTTTTAGCGGTACTTTTCCTTTTTATCTGTTTTTATTCATGGACCAGCGGGATACTTGTTGCTGCCATCATAGCCATATATATCGTTATTCGTATTGCCCTTGGTCAATTTAGATATTATATGAAACTTTACTATATATCTACCTTGCTTGTGTTTGTTGCTTTGGCGATAGTTATAATCGAGAATAATTCGGGATTAATTTCAACGATGTGGGCTTACCTTACCTCATCAGCAACGGTGGCCACCACGCTTGAAATGCGGCCGCTATTCTTCCCTGCAGGTACGTTTACACCCATGGCAGCGTGGGGTAACTTTGGCACTTTTCTATTTATTGCGCCGGTTGCACTGGTACTTCTTTTAAAAAGGGCGGTAAAATACAAGGATTCCAATGCACTATTCCTACTTGTCTGGAGCTTGGTAATGCTGGCGGCTGCTCTTTGCTTCCGAAGGTTCGCTTATTACTTCGCCATAAACGTGGCGTTACTCGGCGGGTTCATAGCATGGTATCTCTGGCAACGAATCAGCGATAAAACGATAGCCGTGGCCATAACGATGGCACTGCTTTTAATAATGCTACTTCCCAACTTCCAAACGGCGTTTGTAACGGCAAAGTATGTTTCATTTGGGCCATCAAACGCATGGATGAAGGCGTTGGAATGGACCAAGAATAATTCGCCAAAGGATAGCGTGATACTTGCTTGGTGGGATTATGGTTACTGGATTGCCCGGGAAACAGGCCGCACGGCGTATGTAAACCCGTCACAGGATAAAATACCCGTTGTCAATACTGCAAAGATGTTTCTATCGCCATCGGATAACAACACCGTGGATGCCGATTACATCATCATCGACTATGATACCGTGATGGGGAAGTTCTGGTCGATGGCAACCTGGGCCGGCGATAATCCAATGAAGTTCAGTGGCGTTTATTACATTGTTGAAGATGGCAATTATCGCCGGGTGCATTTATTCTACCCGGAATATTATCAGAGTTTGGCGGTCAGGCTTTATAACTTTAACGGTAAGGCGGTTGCACCGACACAAAGTACCGTTATCGGAATAAACCCCGATGGCCAGGTGTTGCATACCGTTGACGTTTTCAGCACTTATGAAGAAGCGGTTGCCAACTGTAGTGCCGGCGAAAAGCTGATTGGTACCAGCCCGTTTATCAGCCCTGTGCCGGTGGGAAAGGTCGATGGCTATTCCCTTGTTTATGAATCGGATGAAAAGATTGAGGGAGTGTCAGAAGTAAAAATATTTAGAAAGGAGGTGAAATAATGGAATCCGTTGGTTCGTTCTTTCTAATCTTAGTAATTCTAATTCTTTTCCTCATATTCTGTGGTTATTGTTTCAAGAAGCGAACGAGCATAGCTCAATGGTTAAATCCCACCTACTATGCCTGCGATGACCGCAAACTGCGCTTAAAACGGATAATAGAGGATGCCCGGAGGAATTCAGAACGCGAAGTAGAAGATGCGGAGAAAGAGTTAGAGGCCATTGAAAAGGCAGAAGCCGAAACCGGGGAATAACTGTTGAAAAACAGAAACCAGGGAAGGGGTTTTAACCCCTTCCCTACCCCCAACTGATGAGGTTGAAGAATAAGTAATATGAATAGCAAACCACGTGGGCAGGTAATAAATCGCACAGATTTTGATTTAAGGAGCCATTAATAATATGTCTAGCAATATGCCACCAGAGAAAATGTGTAAAAACTGCGGAAAGCCTATTTTATCGCAAGGATCGAAGTATTGTTCATATGAATGCCGGTCTGCGCTAGCGAGAAAGAAATATCATGAAGCAAACCCGTTTAAGGGGACATCCTCGGCTACTACTGGGGCAATTTCCGAACTGCGCGTTGCTGTGGACTTGATGATAAAGGGCTACAATGTTTTTCGATCTTTAAGCCCTTCGTGTCCTTGTGATCTTGCCGTATTAAGAGAAGGGGTATTACTGAAAATTGAAGTAAGGACAGCCCATCGCTCAACTACTGGCAAACTATACAATCTAAAATCGAGCAGAGATGATGTTAACAATATAGATCATTATGCCTGGGTAACAGGGGATGAAATAATATATGAGCCAAATTTACCAAGGTGAAATGAATAAATGCCCCCATTGTTACTGTAATTCCTTGTTACCGGAATTATCAACCTACAAGGGCGTAATATTTTATTGCCTTTTATGCAGCCGCCGGTTCTTGGTAAGTAACGGGTTTGGTAAAGTAATAATAATGGAGGAACTAAAATGCTTTCAACAATAATTAAGCTGATAATCCTGGTGGTGATGATTCTCGCTATAGCATGGGGAGGGATATGCGCTTATTCCAACTTCTTTGCTGAAGAAGATACCGGGATGCCGAAGATGCCGAAGGCCGAAGATGCAAGGTTCGGTGTGCATATTGAGAATACCGGCAATTTATTATTAACCAATGATTATGAAGTAGACGGCGAAGAAATTGGCAGCCGGGTGTTCGTGCTGCACGATTTCTGGGAGGTGAGCGGTAATAGTTTCAAATTTCGGCCAGGTGAGATAGTGTTATCAGAGAAAATATTTGGTAAGATAACTATAAGGAGGCGATGATGAACAAAATAGGCGCAGTCATTACAGTTGTAGTATTGATAATAGGAGCTTACCTGCTGCTGCTAGTGGTAATGCCGATAATTGCGGATGCAGCCCTTACCGCCAATACCACTATGAACGCCACAAGCAATATGTCCTTATACCCAGGAACTAGCGGTTTTTTGATGTCAACGCCATGGATCCTGTTCTGGATCCCTGGGGTCATCGGGTTGGCTCTAATCGTGATTATACTGCGACAGCCCAGTGGTAGTTAGCGGGGGCGACTGAAATACTGGCTCACCAGCCCGACTATTATTACAAACAGCATGAACGTCAGGGCAAAAGTGAGTGAGTATAGCAAGTATTGAAAGATAGCGGCGTTGCCACCAAAGAAAGCGTAATCCCACTTAACCAGTCGCGGTATGCCCACGAAGAAGAAGTCGGTATTTATCACCGGCACGGTAAAGAGCCCAAAGATGGTCTGGTCCCGGGTGATTGTCAGGGTATTCATAACGGCCACATCGGCGGCTGCAATAAAAGCCCCTTCTGCTAGGCGGTTAAGCAAAGTCATACCCACAAACACCATCGATAGAAAGCCTATAAATCTGAAACCGCCCATTACTGCCACCCCTGCTGGCGAGACATCATCGCTAATGCTGTTGCAAATATTGCGAACACGATCAGCATCCAGAAATCTATACCGAAATCTCCAAGAGCTATGAACACGCCCATTACACCGATTATTACAAACGCCTTGACTAATAATGAACCACTACCGTACTTCCTCAATAGGTAAGTGGTGGTCAAGCTGGCCGCTAGAATAACGAAGCCGGCTATAATCAGTAATGGTAACTGTGGTGGTGGTGCGGTAGCACCAGCCACAGCAGCTATAACTCCGGCGAGTGGAAAGCCGCCGGGTGGTGGTGTAACCGTGGTCGTGAAGTTGCCTGTAACGTTACCAGTGCCTTCAATAAAAGGATTAACGGGCCCGAGTGCATACGGTGGTGCCTGTGCCTGTGAAATAGGCAGGAAGCTAGTCATATTGGCACTTACGTTAGGATCGCTTGAAGCAGTGCGGAATGAAGGTGTGGCATCGTTGGTGCCTGAAGTTCCGAATGGTAGAGGAACGTGGCCGTTTACCCATCGTGGCCCGTTGGTTAATGTACCAGTATTACCATTCCCCGAACTATCGGCGGTAGTTAAGCCAGCACCTTCTTCCATATGCCACCAGCCGACTATACCAGTTGTGCTATAAGGAGTGTATGTGCCTACTCCTGAATTGTAGTTGGCTTGAACTTCAGGTAATCCTAAAGCACGGTTATAAATACGCACTTCATCAGTACCGCCAACATAAAGAAGCCCACCACCCCACCGTCTGCCAAATTCCAGTGCAACTGCATTAGTAGATAAATCGGTAGTTTGTGCACCACTATTTGCCCTCAAAACCCCATTAACGTAGATATTCCAATTCACCTTATCGTAAGTCATAACTATATGATACCAAGTGTCTGCCACCAAATTTGCATCCACAGTATCAAGATTTTGCGCTCCTACTCCGAATGTAGCCGTGCATCTTATTTCATCATCACCGTTCAATCCATAAAATTCATATTGGGCTGAAGTCTTTGATAAGAACATTTCAAAAGTGCTGAAGGGTATGTTACTAGGCTTAATCCACAACTCAATACTAATTGCTGTGGTAGGATTAAGGCTTACATCGTCTGCAACGGTAATAAAATCATTCACCCCATCAAACTCCACCCCGTAATGGCTAGTATCGTGAAATACGCTATCGTACTCCCACACGATATCTTGTTGCAGCGTGCCATTAATAGTAATCTCATGGTACTCCATATAGGGCATGGCAGCCGCTTCAACGAAATCCCAGTCATCAGTGGTATTTGGTATGGCAAAGTTACCATCGGCTAGCCCTTTGATATCGCCGTCAACGTCTATATCGAGTACTTTTGTGGGCATGATGCCGACCAGTTCAAATACCGAGCCAACCGCAAAATTAACACCGTTTACAGGGTCAAGGTCTATACGGGTTATTGCCGCTAAATTTTCCCATCTGCTTGACCGCAGTATCACCTGATTTTCATTCGTGCCGGATAGTGTTATGAAATGCTTGTGTCCATCGGTTCTTTCATATCGCGGGAATATTACCGTTCCCCCACCGAACTCATTAGCACCTTCACCGGCTGCGGGTATTACCATAAGAACATTTGAAGCGGCACTCCGCAGAGCAGTTGGCGGACCAGCACCAGTACCTTCCAAATATTGCCAATCAAATGTTGCCGGCCCCGCATCAGTATTAATAGTTATCGCAACCTCATCAGATATCGGTATTGCGTCACTGCTCCGTGCATAAATATTCAACTGCAACGCCTGATATTCCTGCGGGGTATTGGCAAAGGTAATAGTCGGGGTAGCCGCCGTTAGTTCCTGCCTTGATATGACGTAACGGGGGACACGGTAGAGGGAGAATAGAGAACCAGGTAGAAAGTCATTCGGCGCTGTAGCTGGATAAAATTCAAGGCGAGTTATCGCAGCGACATTAGCCCATCTGCCCGACATTGCACGGACTTCTGAAGTCGGTATTGTTGATTCGTGATAGCCCGATAGTGAAGTAAAATGCACCTGATTCGTGCTTTCAGCATATTGTGAATATGTGGCGAGGAAGGCACCAAACTCATTCGCGCCAGCGTTATCGCCCGAAGTCATACCGATTTCATCTCCAACAGGTTGAGATGCTGCCTTTGCCGCTGCTCTGCCCGTCAATTCCTGCACTGGATAGGCAGCCGCACCACCGTCATTATTTATTTCGTGAAGTATCTCATCTTCAACAGCCGCCGCATCGCTCTGCGGATATCCTATCACCACAAGGTCATGCCCATCAGCGGATATATTCTGAAAGTCTATCGCACCAGCTACCGCCAATAACTGTTCCTCTACCAGATACCGCTCATCTACTACGCCTAGTGTGAAGGTTGAGCCGGTGTCAAAATTTCCAGTATCAAGAGTGAAAACCATACCTGTAATAGCATTTATAGAAGCCCACCGCCCTGCAACTGTACTAACATAATCCTCTGAAGCACCACCTTGAGCAATAACCGATTTATGATTTGTGGTATTAAAGGCATGAGGAATGAGTATAGTACCACCACCAAAGGCATTGGCATAAGTCGTTCCAGGAATGGCAAACGGATAATCCGTGCCCCCGGGGTATTCTAGCATATAATTAAGCCCGGTTCGTGCATCGGCATCAGCAGCAACATTTTCGCCTGTCAGTGTCTGGTGGTTATAATTTGCAGCAGCATCGCCGTTGAATTGTATCTCTACTGACCTTTTCGCCACTGCATCAGGACTCTTGGCATTTACCATCACCACCAGATGCCTTGACGTCACCCCGGCAAGGCTATCCCATAGTGCTACCTTTGTACCTATATCAGAGAATGTTACCGAAGCCACCGCCGCATCAAGCGTCTGTTCCTCTATCAGTTTTACGGGCAGTATGCCGTTGCCCATATTCACGCCGACATTTACATCATTTGCCCATGTGGACATAGCAGGTTCATCTTCACGTGCTACATCAAGGTCATGTTCAGCTACGGTTACATCAGATGCTACTACCCTTGAAATATACGGGAGATAAACGCCACTGGTGGCATAACCCTGTAACCAGAAATCAAGGTTGACCGTTGCTACATAGCCTTCTACTATCTGCCCGGTATCGCATGAGGTTATTACATAAGATTTATCAAAATCTCCTGCCTCTATTACTTCAAAGGAACTACCATTGGGCTGGAACCCAAAATCATCCGGTCCTGCTGCTGCTTGGTCTACTTCAAAAAACAGGAAGGTTGCACTTGGAGCTTGCGCAGAACTATCAATATCTGTCCAAGCAACGGGGACACCAAGCGATTTATCAAACCCATTTACCCTGAATGTAGAGCCTGCGGTAACATAGCCTACCAGATAGAAATCTATCGTAGCGTCTTGCGCCCATCCTTCAAATATCTCAGTGGCCGTATCTACGCCCACGACATACCAAATGTGCGAGGTAGCATTGAGGTTTCGTTGGCGGGCATCGGCAGAGCCGTCATTTCTCAATCCTGCTACTTGCGCTCCAACGGTAGCAACAACTTCAACAACAACGCCAGTACACTCCGTGCTAGTGATTGCCGTTACGTCTATATCTACCCATGCGACAGCACCGGGCAAACTAATATCCTCGGCGTTAGTCTTGAATGTCCAACTGCTATCTGTATATCCCCACAAGTAAACATCAACGGTAGCATCTTCAATATAGGCTTCTAGTACTTGGTTGGCATCAACGCCAATCATTACCCAGTTGTGGTACATATCCTGTGTACGGGCATCGGTTGAGCCATTCTTGCGGAAGCCACAATCTTTTGTATTGGCAACAACCTGAAGTATTACTCCTGTCGCCTCCGGTGGGATGTAATCACTCAAATCAACGTCAACCCAAGCAGCAGAAGCATTTATCAATATCCGTATCGGCTCGGTGGTGCGAATGCCTACCATTATATCATCGCCACCGGTCTTTATATCAATAGCGGCAACTCCTTTTTCAAGCAAGGAGGAATTAACGCTGGTAGCGGTGAAACCACCCTGTTTAATGCTGAAATTGGTAGTCCCGCCCAGTAATTCAAGGCCGGCGCTATCAATCGTAGTCATACCGGTTGGCCCAGGGAAGTACCGAATTTCACCACCGGTTGAATTAGCTGTGTATAAAATATAGGTCAGGTAGCTATCGGTACCTATTGAAGATACCCAAAAACTCCACAAATTTGCATCTGTGTAGCCCGGTTGGAATGGAACGTCTGCCCCCGAACTATTCCTAACGACCGTATTATTCGCCGTGGCATTGAGGTACTGCCCTGTAATAAGGTTATCAGTGCTGATATTGGCCGTGGTAGCCACGTTGGTATTAGCGGTTGAATTATTGCTGATTACAATCGTACCAGAATAGAGTGCATTGGTAACATCGGAAGCTATGGCCGCTATCGGCTGCCCCAGTATGGCGAACAGCAAGGCGAATATCATTACTTTTATGCGTATCATCCTGGCACCAACCCTAACCATATTTTAGCACTTATATATATCCAGCATAAAGCTGCTACGAGCAATAAGAAGGCGAAATCAAACATCGCCAGCCTGGCCCCTATAACCATGAATATTGCCACATCGGTCAGGCCGTTCCAGTGGTCGCCGGATATTGATATATTGGCTATGAGAAGCCCCACACTCATCGCCAGGAGCATGATAATGGATAGCAGGTCATAATCGGTGCCGAATAGCGCCATGCCTGCCGCCTGGGCGGTATCAATCCAGGTGCCGCCCCACATGGTGGTGAGGTTTAAGGAATAGTTATCGGTCCACGTTCTGTCTGCCACATCCAAGTCGCGAATGATTACGCTGAACATGGTCGGTGCTAAATTCTGTACCCCGAATATGGCGCCACGGTAAAATGCCTCACCATAGATTGATAGCACCATGCCGGCCTCCGCTTCCGAAAGCAATGATGGGACCACTGGGACACCCCAATGGGTATCGAGTTCACTTGCTATGGTTAGCAATCTTGCCGCCAATTCTGCCTGCACATCGGCGGTAACGGTAAGCGTGGAATAATCGCCAATGGCAATAGTGTAGTTATAAGTCGGAGGCGTATCGAATACCACCGGGTTCCCCGATAGCCTCACGGTGTAAGCCGTATTCCAGACCATGCCGTTTGCGGTAACTTCTGCCGCTGTCCAGTACATTGAATAAACGTTGTAGCCATAGCCATCATCATTGTACGCATAGCCAACGGTATCCCCGAGCTCAGTCACGCCATCTAGGGCAATCATGCGCCAGATAAAGGTTTGAGTAACAGGTGTATCGGGTAATGTGCCGTAAGGTATGTTGGCATATATAATAAGCAGCCAGTCGCCCGTTTCCAGTAGGTTGCGGTAAACGTTGAAGCTCTGTATCGCCGGCGTGGAATCGGGGTCGGGCGTATCGGCATACACCGGCGTTGCGGATATGAGGAATATCGCCAGTAGTAATACCAGTGCGATTATTCTAAGTTTTTTCATCGTTTAAGCCTCGGTGTTTTAGGAGTTATTCTAGCTCTGCCGCCTGATAATCGTGGCGGCCGTCTGGTTATACTGATATCGCCGATAGTTTCCTGCTTCGGGTCGGGTGTAAAGCCGATGCCTACTTTTTTGGCACCCTTTGGCTCAAGAAAGAAGTCCATGAAACCGATATCACCGGTTACTTTTCTTGATGGTGGTTTGCCATAGCGCAGTTTGATTGTCTCATAAGCACTCCCCGGACCTTTAACGCTGGTAGTATTCGATGGCTTTCTGCCCAGTACGGTAACATAATCGCTTTCGCTCTCGTATGGGTGCATCAGAACATGCCAGACGTCTTTGCCGTGAAGTTCACCCTGCCGCCATGCGATTGCGCCAGAGGAAGCCTTTATTGTTTTCCGTTTTTCCTTATCAGAACCACCGCGGGGGAATCTGATTCGCCCATTATCATCGGTTATCCTTATACGTTCACGCTCTAGTCTCTCTCGTTCCGGGCGTTCTCTCTCCGGTCTCTCACGTTCCGGCCGCTCTCGCTCCGGGCGTTCACGTTCAGGCCGCTCCCTCTCAGCCCTTTCCCTTTCTGCCCTCTCCCGTTCTGCCCGTTCTCGTTCCGGCCTCTCTCGTTC
>Ga0180007_10003984_pt1 | contig 15955 bp, 14 predicted proteins | sample MM_PC_MetaG_FD_121122 | JGI IMG/M metagenome (GOLD analysis project Ga0180007, IMG submission 121122) | Groundwater microbial communities from the Aspo Hard Rock Laboratory (HRL) deep subsurface site, Sweden - MM_PC_MetaG | ecosystem: Environmental > Aquatic > Deep subsurface > Groundwater... | reverse complement strand
GAGTGCCTCATAATAGCTTCCGGTCTTAAAACAAAGGCTGCCGATTCCCAAAAACGCATCGGCACCGTATTCGGATGCCGGAAATTTATAGGCGGCATCTTCGTAGTGTTTTTTTATCTCTTTAAAATGATCGGATCTGGATTCCAAATGAGATTTGTCATATGCTTTTGCCAGAAGAAAATATGCCCTTTCTGTATATCTTCCCGCCGGATAGGTTTTAATAAAATGCGTGAAAGTTTCAACGGCTTTTGCCCAGTCTTGACCGCTGTATGCCTCAAGGCCTTTTTTAAAAACGGCCGTATCATCCTGGCCGTCATCCGGCACATTTTTCATCAGACTATCTTCAGGAGGCGCCTGCGGCATCTCAACGACTTTAGAAATTTCAGAAGTCCGGACCTCTTCCCGGATTGTTTCCACAGGGGCCTCAATATTTTGTTCAATAGGTATCGGAGACAACGGAAGCGCTTTCTCGATTACAGGCTGTTCTTTGCTGAAAAATACAGGCGCTGGCCGGCGATTGTCGGGCGGGGCGTTTTCAGGCTCCTTTTTTTCAGACAGGCTATTACCGGTCTTTGCGTCGTAAACACCATTCGGCCGTTCACTTTTTGGGGCGCTGATCGCTTCGGACTTAAGGAAAACGGTTAGCTCCGTGCCATTGGACTTGGTTGTAAAGTCAGGCATAACCGTCTTTTTAATGTCCAATACCACTCTGATTTTTCGAGGGTGATGCCCAACTCTTATACTTTCCAGAATTGAGCTTTCATGTGCAATGACAATGGTTTCAAGCTTCTGGGCTGTACAAAAGATATCCACGAAAATTTTCGGCGGAGAATCGATAGTTTTGGTCTTATAATCAGGGATTTCACCGTCGCCCAAAATATTTATGGTCATGCCGGCCTCTGACTCGTAGGTTGCAATTGAAAGAACCCTGCTTATAACCCCCTTATTTACCATAGAAATAGAGGAAATGGGGGCGGCACAGACAACTTTAGAGCCCATCAGCAAAAATAGGGCCATTAAAAGCGTAGGAATGGATTGTTTCAGATAACCTGCCATACCGCACTTTTACAGCAATTATTATGCCAATGGGATGGAATTTATAGTTTCACCGGAATTCAAACGACGGGGGCGGGAATGCGAGGGTAACATGATTGCCAAAGAATTTTACAATATATTAGTTTGCTTGATAATTTTTAAAATATCGATCGAATTGAAAACGGTTTACGAAACCTCTCCGATTTGACAAACGAAACCGTCTCGCGGAAAAAGGCAGGAAAATGACAGGGGAATAACCGTCATTTTTTTGTCACTAAAAATAAACTTGGGGTCAGGCAGAAGCCGCATCGTCAATATTCTGCTTTTTAATCTTGGCCACCAGGGTCGTTCTGTTAATATTCAAAAGCTTTGCCGCCTTTGATTTGACCCAGTTGCTTTTCTCCAAGGCTTCCAGGATAAGCCTTCTTTCATAGTTTTGAACCGTTTCGTGAAGGTTAATTTCCTTATCCAGGATTTCCTCTTCCACAGGTTGAATAACTTTACTAAGCTCCTGAATATTTTCAGGAAGGTCATTAAGTTCCACCATCTCATTTTCACAAAGAATCGTGAGTCTTTTGACCATATTTTCAAGCTCCCGAACATTACCCGGCCAATCATAGGCATGTATGGCGTCCATCGTTTCGGTCGAAAACCCGGTTATTCTTTTTTCTTTGCCTTTCTGAAATTTTTTAAGAAAAAAATCGATAAGGAGTGGAATATCTGATTTTCGCTGTTTTAAACCTGGAACCTTGATGGGGATAACATTAAATCGATAATACAGGTCTTCGCGAAACTTTTCCCTGTTTATGGCGACGGTTAAATTTTTGTTCGTAGCCGCGATGAATCTCAGATCCACATGGACGGTTTTGGTGCTCCCAACCCTTTCAAACTTTTGCTCTTGCAGCACCCGCAGCAGCTTTACCTGCAATGCCGGGCTCATTTCACCGATTTCATCTAAAAAAACGGTCCCGCCGTTGGCCATTTCAAAGCGACCGATTCTAGTTTTATGCGCACCGGTAAAGGCTCCTTTTTCGTGCCCGAACAGCTCGCTTTCGAGCAATGACTCCGGAATAGCGCCGCAATTAATCACAACCAGTGGTTTATCACTCCGGCTGCTATTGTAATGCAGCGCCCTGGCGATAAGCTCCTTGCCCGTACCGCTGGCACCGGTGATCAGAACGGTGCCATCCGTATCCGCAACCTTTTCGATGAGATCGAATATTTTTTTTATGGCCGCACTGGTCCCGACCAGATTGGTATATTTGTACTGTCCCCTCAGTTCCTTTTTAAGCCTGATATTTTCTTCTTCAAGATTTTTAAACTTTAAGGCCTTTTCAACTGAAATCAGGATTTCATTGGTTGACACAGGTTTGGTAATATAGTCGAAGGCACCTTTTTTAATGGCATCCACCGAACTTTTAATCGATCCGTGACCGGTAAGAATGATGCACATCGTTTTAGGTGATTTTTCTATTAAATAATTCAGTACCTCCATACCACCGATACCCGGCATGATGAGATCGGTCAGGACAAGATCATAGTCGTTTTCTTGTATTTTTTTAATTCCGGCTTCACCACCGGAAGCGCCGACAGTCTCATAATTATTAGCCTCCAATATATCAACGATTAACTTTAATATTTCATGATTATCGTCAATGACTAATATTCTTGCCATTTGATTCTATCTCATTAGCGGGAAAATGGAGTCTTATTTTCGATCCGTCTGTATTTATTGATAACTAATATAATGTGCTCAACAAATCAAGGACAAAATCCTCTCCGCAGGTCAGTATCAATATCGGGTTCAGAACCAGAACTTATTGAGTGGTTACATAAAGCCGAAGCTTTTAAAAGAGGCGTTGGCTAAAGTTGAATTTTGAAATGAAAGGAAAAGGACGATGGGTGAAGGCACAGGCTCGAAAATATTTTCGGCATCACTTGCTTTGCATACCGAATATTTCATCTTTTTATGTTCTATCAACAGGTTGTCGGCATCGGTCCTGTGTGGCGGCGAACCTCAAGTGCACAGAATCCCAAGCATAAATTGCTATATAAAATCTCCGCGATGGAATTTAAATACGGCTATATTTGCAGTTACGGTCAAGTCATTGATTATCTTTTCCAGCTCTTGATCATGATAAACCTTTTGAGCAGACTTAGCCCCAATTATGTTTACCTCTTTTTCGATAAGATTTACCAGGGGCTCGATATCTTTTAACGACTTTCCGGGATCCGTCAGCTCCCTGGCATAATCTTCCAAAAGATTAAGGATTTTATCTCCGTGTTCGACGACATCCATCCTGCCGTCATCCAGAACCGGAGAAAGTGTTGAATCTATTTTAGTGAGCTTCTGGTCAAATATTTTTTTAAATTCATTATCGTCGTCTATTTTATTCGTTGGGGATCGTTGAAGCCTCAACAAATTATCTGTCTGATTTATTTTCATTAGTAACCTCCAATAATATTTTCGACCGTGATCGGGACTTTCTTTAGATAAAGTTTTCTTTTAATATTAAAATCAGCTGCCAAACATCTTGGTCAGTTTTTCATTGATGGTTTCTGCCGTAAACGGTTTCACGATGTAACTGTTCACGCCGGCCTTGACGGCCTGTATAATATTATTCTTTTGCGCTTCAGCCGTAACCATTACAAAAGGGGTGCCTTTTAGTTCATCATCTGATCTGATCTCGTTCAAAAGATCGATACCCTGCATTTCCGGCATGTTCCAGTCACATAAAATCAGATCATATTTCTCTTTTTTCAGTTCCTTAAGCGCCGTCTTACCATCGTCGGCCTCACTGATATTCGTAAAACCGATCTGCTTGAGGATATTTCTCAAAATCCTTCTCATGGTTGCAAAATCGTCAACAACGAGTACTTTCATGTTTAAATCCATAATACTTCAATCTCCTTTTCTATAATATCGCTTACGATTTAATTTCAAATTTTAAAGTGCCTAAAGTGATCTAACGTGCCTAAAGTTAATGAATTCTATCATTTTTAAAATTGGTTTCGCCGCAGGCGGATTCCACAACTTTAGCTCACTTTAGTTCACTTCAAACTTTAGTCACTTTTATGATTCTTCGCCATGTTGCATGCGATGGCCTGTTATAAAATACGTTACCGAATTTACGAGTCAAAATACTAAGGGTTAAAGGTTCATCAAAAGTTGATCGATATCCGTCTGGTCAAGACCCTGGCCGTTTCTCTGGGGACCAGCCAGATCCGATACTTTTTCATCAAACGCCTTTTGCAGATCATCTTTGGAACGCTCAGGATTTTTTTCATACTCGTTTAGCTTAAACCCAAACGAAAGAATCATCTCTTTTAGCTTACGCTCCATTTTACCGACAAGATCCATGATCCGCCTGATCCTCTGGCCGGTCAGATCCTGAAAGCTCATCTGAACAAAAGTGTCAGATAATAAATGCATATAATTTTGTATTCGCGACTCCATATCGTTAATAAGAGGCCTTAACGATTCGATGGTTTGCGAATCAACAGGTCTTTTCTTATTTCCGGGCAGTCTTATTTCCCCTTTCTTCAAATCGTCAAACATCTGTTCAATCGCCTCGGTATGCCCCTGCATACTCTCCAGGTTGTCCATGATTTTATTGGCGGCCATTTCAGTGGTTTCAATAATGCCTTCCAGTTGATCGGCAGCCTGGGGAATATGCTTAATCGCCAGGTCCGTTATCTTCGGGCAGATTCTGGATCTTAAATCCTTTCTGAAATCAATGACCAACAACGCCAGATCCTTTATGCCGCCTGTCATTTCATAGGCAATATTTCGGAAAAAGCTTTCATCCTCGTAGTTTAAATTGTTGGACAACGCCTGCCTGAAAAAACCGATCAGTTCTTCGATCTGGTCGCTTGTCAGCTTAGCCTCTACGATATGGGATACTTTCGCTTTTATATATTCTTTCATGCCAACATGTTCTCCTTGATTTCAAAAAATTCAAGCGATCATACTCAGCGCTGTCCGGGCAATGTTTCCCAACGGAACGACTTTTTCAGCCGCTCCCATTTTGATGGCCTCCTTGGGCATCCCAAAAACGACACAACTTTTTTCATCCTGGGCAACAGTCCGGGCCCCGGCCTCCCGCATTTTTAACAACCCCAGCGCACCGTCTGAACCCATTCCGGTAAGGATGGCGCCGACCGCATTGCTGCCGGCATAATCGGCAACCGAATGGAATAAAACGTCGACGGCCGGCCGCTGATGATGGACCATGGGACCATTTTTTACCTGAACATAGTATCGCGCACCACTTCTTTTCAACAGCATGTGAAAGTTACCCGGAGCAATAAGGGCCAACCCATTGACAACAGAGTCACCATCCCGGGCCTCTTTTACGGTAATAGCGCTCAAACTGTTGAGCCGTTCAGCAAAAGAAGTGGTAAAATGCGCCGGCATGTGCTGAACCACAAGGATTCCCGGCGCATTCGGAGGCATGGCGGTTAAAACAACTTTCAATGCCTCTGTTCCGCCGGTTGAAGCGCCTATGGCGATTATTTTATGGGTCGTTTCTGATAGCGCTTTGGACTCGATCTTCACCGGACTGATTTGGTTTACCGTTTCTAGACTCTTGGATTCGACTTTAACCCCGTACACAGCCCTGATTTTATCAATCAACTGGACGCTCATTTCGCCGACGGAATAAGCGCTTGACGGCTTGGAGATGACCTCCAGAGCACCGTATGACAAAGCTTCCATGGCAAGTTTGCCGCCCTTTCGGGTCAGAGAACTGACGATAATGACCGGCAGCGGATAATATTTCATCAATTTTTTTAAAAAAGTAATCCCGTCCATCCGGGGCATCTCGATATCCAGAGTTATGACATCCGGTTTCAGCTTCACGATCTTGTCTCTGGCCACATACGGATCAGGAGCCGTACCGATCACATCGATATCTTTTTCCCGGGAAAGCTCTTCTCTAAAGACCTTTCTGACGACGGCCGAGTCATCAACTACAAGTACTTTAATTTTTCTCCCCATTTTTCTTTTCCTTCACCCAGGGGTTAATTCAGCACAATTCCTGCCGATAGGCGATTATCCACGGTCTCAATCAATATGAAATCCCCGGGCAAATCCTGGAGTTTATTATGGGCGATCCGGCTTTTCGCGATTATTTCAGGAATCCCCAATTTAAAGGGGGTCTTTTGGTCGAAAAGCGATAACACCCCTCCACCGATCATATTCAGGGCCTCTTTAACGGTATCTTTTCTCTGTTCTTCATTAATTTCCTGCGGACTTAAACCCAAAAAATTGCCTGTAATGTCATCAGCCATATCCACAGGGATTAAGAAATAAAAGTAACCGGCAACAGGACCGTCAAAACTTAAGGTCGCACCGAGTAACGCCTGGCCTTGGGAAAACCATTCTTTAAGCGTGCCATTGCCATTATTAATCTGCACCATTAAAAAAAACATGGTCTCGAGCACATTAGAAATCGAATCCTTCATCGCTTGCATCAGGGTCGCTTGCGTCATCTTCCGCCTCTCCCATTATATTGTTTAACATCTGTTTTATATCCTGGGGCATAAACGGCTTCTTGATATAACCCTTTGCCCCAATTTCCATAGACTTCTGCATGACGGCCTCACTCCCTTCCGTTGTAATCATTACTACCGGAATTGACCGTAACATCTGGTCCTTGTTCATCTCGGCCATCAATTCAAGTCCGTTCATATTGGGCATGTTTATATCGGTTAAAACGAGGTCAACCCATGCACCGGCAAGCACTTTTAAGGCCTCCTTACCGTCTGCCGCCTCCAAATACTCACCCACCTTAAAACCGGAGACTTTTATCGTTTTTTTTATCACCGATCTCATGGAAGAAGAGTCATCAACGATCAATACATTAAATGCCATTTATCTTTCTCCTCGTGAAAGTTTGACCAACTCCTCGACGCCCTTCAACTTTTCCCAAAATTCCGCTATGGTTTTCTGAAGATCGACATCAGTGAAATTTAACCGATCCAGAATTTCCTGATAATACCGATATGAAAGTCCGTCGGCGCCCACACCGATACCGATCATCATGCAGATGGAATCCGCCAGGTAAACTATCGGGATGGACAGATCATCTTCAGAAGCCCTGTCGGGGTTGTGATGATTTCTGATGATATTTATCATGGCAGGGCTGAAATTCCACCGTTCAGCGACTTTGGCGCCCAGTTCGGCGTGATCAATCCCAATGATCTCTTTTTCAGCGTCAATAAAGGAGATACCCTTTTCCTGCACTAGCGCCATGATATCCTTAAATGAATCCTGCACGTAATTGTTTAAGACAACCTTTCCAATGTCTTTTAACAGTGCGGCCGTAAAGATAAGCGGAACGTTATTCAAACGTCTTTTTTCAGCCAGATCCTGAGCAATAAGTGCCGATGAGACTGAATTTCTCCAGAGTTCGCCCTCATTAAGGTCGTATCCCTGCTGGGCCGTCATGAAATTATGGGCGCTGTTGCCCATCATCACCAGGCAGGCCACCCGCTCTATTCCCAGATAGGCCAAGGCCTGATGAATAGATGCAATCTCCTTTTTTAAACCGAAAAAAGAAGAATTGCATATTCTGAGAAGATTGGCCGTCATGCTCTGGTCATATTTGATAATCTCCACCAGTTCAGCCAGCGAACTGTTGGGATCACGGGTAATCTCCATAATTTTTTCGCCCAGATACGAAACAGGCTTTAACATATCGATTTTTTTGATAATATTTTCTATTTGCATGATATCCTCTTCATATCTGCGCCGGATACCCTTAACCATGCCTCACCATTTTTAACATCTAACTTCAACGTCCGGTTAACATTGCCGCCCACCTCCTCATAATCGATCATGACATTATTTTTCCAGAATATCTTCCTGAGCAGGGTATGGTTTCGCTTGCCAATGTTAAATAAACCCTTCTGGTCGAGAATTTGCGCGCCGCCGACAACGATGACCTTCAGCCGGTTCTTTTTGGCCCCGTATTTATAGGTCTCCTTAAAAAGGAGCGGTATTCCGGTGTCCCCAAACATATAGGGGTTTTTTTGGGCTTTTTTTCGATCCAGTGCGGATTCCGGCAACATATAATGAAGCAGTCCGCCCACTTTTACGATCGGGTCATATATGGCCAACCCGATGCAGGAACCCAGCGAGTAGGTGACCAGGACACCCTCGGCATTGTTACTCACCTTCATATCTGCAACACCAACAATAAGATCCATTATAACGCCTCTGAAGTTAACTCGAAAATACCTGCAATATCCAAAATAAGGCTAACTTTGCCATCGCCCATGATCGCCCCGCCTGCGATGCCTTTTACACCCTTAAACATTTCACCAAGGCTCTTTATCACCACTTCTTCCTGCCCCAAAAGCTCATCGATAAGCAGGCACCATTTCTTTTCCTGATTCTCCACAACAACGGCCAATCTTTCCCAAGGGGCCTTATCCCTTTCATTTGAAGACCCATTGCCATTTAAGCTCAGAATCCGATCAAGCCGGATTAAAGGGAGTAACCTATTCCTGATTTTGATCATTTCTCCCTCACCCTGAACCGTGTGATACTCACTTTTTTTGGGTTTAAACGACTCCTGGACCATCAAGGTCGGAATAATATATTTTTCGCCATCGATTTTAACGATCATCCCATCCAAAATGGCCAAAGTAAGGGGCAGGCGGATCAAAATCGTTGTCCCTTTGCCCGGAGCGGATTGAATTTCAACTCTACCTCTTAATCGCTCAACGATCTTACTCTTTACCACGTCCATTCCCACGCCGCGGCCGGATATGTCCGTAATTTTTTCGGCCGTTGAAAAACCCGGATGAAAGATAAAATTATTTATCTCACTTTCGGTCAATTTTTCCCCTTCCCGTATCAAGCCTCTGGATAAGGCCTTTTCCAGGATTTTTTCGCGGTTCAGCCCTCGGCCGTCGTCTCCTATCTCTATAACGATATCGCCGCCTTTATGATATGCCTTTAAATAAATGGTCCCCCTTTCGGGTTTATTTGCGGATAGCCTTTCTTGCGGCAATTCCATGCCATGGTCAACCGAATTTCGGATAATATGAACCATCGGCTCATATATTTCTTCAACCATGTTTCGGTCTATCTCGGTGTCTTCGCCGGCCATGACCAGTTGGACCTCCTTGCCCGCCTTCTTCGCCAGGTCGCGTACCAGCCGTAACATCTTTTGAAAGGTATGCTTTATGGGCACCATCCGGAGCGTCATGGTGGTTTTTTGTAACCCGGAGGTTATCAGATTCAACTGGTTGATGATGTGGTCCAGTTTTCTGCTGCTATCATTTATTATCACTTCATTTTGCCGCAGCATTGACTGAGCGATGGCCAGTTCTCCGACCATGTCCACTATGTTATCAAGTTTCTCGGTATCGATCTTCACCTGAAGCGTAACCGCTTGGCTGGTCTGTTTCTGCTCCCTGAGTGCGCATACTACATCACTGGCTTCGACCTTTTTCTCTTCCAGCAGTATCTCGCCGAGTTTCTTTTCTTTTTGCTTCTCCTGAAGATCAAGAGCTGCTTCCAGATCCCCTTCGGAAATTGCACCTTTTTCGACCAGAATTTCACCCAGAGATTTTTTCTTGCTGCGGCCCTTCCGGGCCACATAGTACTCGACCCGGACTATATGCTGCTCGATATCCAAATCCCCCTCTTCAGGCACTCCCGTATTCAGCGTGTTCTGCACATTTTCGATCATCCGCGTCAACAGGTCCACACTGTCGAGGATAACATCGATAATTTCCGCATCTATCTCAAGTTCTCTATTTCTGGCCTTATCCAGAAGATTTTCAACGACATGCGCCAGCTTGTTGATCCGGTTGAAATTGAGAAAACCTGAAACGCCTTTAACGGTATGGAAAGGCCTGAAAATGGCATTTATGGTCTCCGTATCAGAAGGATCCTGTTCAAGATCCATCACCCTTATTTCAATTGTCCCCAGATTCTCCAGCGATTCCGCCACAAAATCGGCAATAATTTCTCTGTCTTCGCCGTTCAATCCCACCCGGGTCCTTTCTGATTCTTCTTTCCTGTTTTCATCATGGGTTAAATCAGCTGCATCAGGCGTTATTGCATCCCTATCCGGTCCGGATGACAAAATATCGTCCGTATCGGAAGATTTTAAAGTGGCAAAATTCTCGAAATCGAGACTTTTAAGCAGCGAAGAAATGTCCTTTTCAAATCCTTTGCCATTGATAAGGTTTCTGCACATTTCCTGCAGTTGAGAGATTGCCGCCTCAAACGGGTTTAGTTCGGAACGCTCGCATAAAATGACCTTTTCAATATAGCCTTTCATCGCCCGGATTATTAATGTCACGAATTCTTTTTTTAATCCTTTGCTCAGATTTTCCAATGATTCCAGGGTGTTTAGGATCGCACCCAGAGCGGGTATATCCCCCGCCTCCAACATCACCGCACTTAGTGCAAGTGAGCCGATTTGCTGATCTAGTTCTTTCAACGTTTTTTTCATCATCAAGGTCCCATTCAAAGTATCTGACCGGAAAATTTTTCCGGTCAGACCGTCTTTAGCCGGTTATCATAAAAAGAACCGCAGCGTCACCCCGACATACTGTCTTTGTAATTAACGTCTCGGATATTCTATAACTTATTGAAAACAAATTAATTCTAAAACGTCTTGCTATAAATTTTTCAGGTGGAATGATGGAATGGTGGAATAATGGAATGTTGTTATAAAAGGATGTTATCCATTTTAAATTCCTTGATTGGATGCTTTTAATCATTACACCATTACCCCATTATCCCAAACACATTGTTCCATCATTCCAATATTCCGATTGGGGCGAAGCCCCTAAGTTCTGTCTTTACACATCTTTCTTTTTTTTGCGAATAGTTTCCCGCTGTTTTTGAAAGACGTAACTGATGATCCTTTCGCGGTCAAATTCGCTGAGTTCAATGAATCTTATCCCAAGCAGATACAGGGTCTGGTTGTTTTTTTCCACTTCAGATATCCGAATAATTTCGCCAAAAGTATCCAAAATAACCAGTGGAAACTTGGAAATTAAAAACTTGGCGTGAATGATCTGTTCGGATTCAACCGGTCGATCGACCACAATCTTCATGCCGGAGCCGCTGATATTTTGCCCTGTACCTTGATAAAAAGGGCTTACTAATGCCTTATCTCTTTGGTCTTTGGATAAAAGATCCAGAAGCTGATCCAATTTTTCATCCATATACAAAAGATAATCGATCAAGGCGATGTCGGTTGTTTTGCGAACGCCAGCCAGGGTTTCGGCAATATCATCACGACTTTCAATCTTAAACGGGGAAAAAATTGCCCCGCCACTTCTATTTAAAGCCTCATATTCTTCGCGGGTCATTACCCTGAATTTAACTTTAAACCAAAAATCTTCCCTGACGTCGTAGCGTCTCTCATCGGTTGTCATCGGGGTTATCTACCTCTAATGTTTTGCGAACCTGAATCGTAACAATTGAGTATGGTTCTCAGATTCGTTTTTTTGGGTGCAGCAGAAATTTGCAAACACAAAACATGCAACTATCATACCATACACCATCAGGAAAGAATGCCGGATATACTTTCAAAAAAACCCCAAAAATTAAGCCATAACTAGTGCTTGACCGAAAACCCTATTCTTTCGGTCAAAAATTCGGGGCCCTGGATGTTAGGTTACTGTCAACAATGTCAACATTTTGACTCTTTTGGCCACTTTTTTAAAAACCGAATTATAGTTTAAGGGACTTTTATGCGCCCGAATGCAAGGGAAAACAGTAAGCAATCGATGGTACACTTATTGCATGATCCTTAAACAAAAAATGCCCGCGGGATATAGATGTAAAGAATCCTGGCCCAAAGGACCAGGTTTTCAAGATCAAAATAAACATGGTTTAATGGATTTTTATGAATGCAGCTAACTGAAACGCAATTTAAAAAATTCAGCAATTTGGTATATCAGTCGTGCGGAATCAACCTGCATGATGGAAAACAGCAACTGCTCCAGGCTCGACTATCCAAAAGACTGCGCAGCACCGGGATCAGTTGCCTTGATGAATACTTAAAGTTATTGGGAAATAACGGTCAGGAACTTCAACACTTTCTGGACGCCATATCGACCAATCACACTTTCTTTTTCAGAGAAAGTCACCATTTCGAACGCCTTCATGAAGGCCATTCGAACATTTGGTGCGCAGCGTCCTCAAGTGGTGAAGAACCCTATTCATTAGCGATATACTGCCTTGAAAACGGATTCAGACCGACCATCCTGGCCACCGATATATCAACAAAGGTATTACAAATCGGAGAGAAAGGAATATACCCTGTTGAAAAAGCTCAAAATGTGCCTTCGCATATTTTAAAAAAATATTTCCAAAAAGGGCAGGGCAAATGGAATATGCATATCAGGGTTAAGGAAGAGCTTAGGAGTATGGTAATATTTAAACGATTCAACCTGTTGACGGATCCGCCGCCATTAAAAGAGTACGATGTTATTTTCTGCCGCAATGTATTGATATATTTTGATAATATTGTAAAAACCAAGGTGGTCGACAAGCTGTATAACGTTTTGAAATACCAGGGCTACTTAATCATAGGTGGTGCTGAAAGCCTAAATAACATTAACCATAAATACAAATATATTCACCCGAGCATTTACATGAAGCCTACCTGAATCTTTTGGGAATTATGCGCGTGATGGAAAAAATTCTGATTATCAGCGATACAAAAGCGGATTACAGCCTCTTTGAAGAAATCCTCGACGCCAAAGGGTTTAGTATTAATGGAATATCTCCCGGAGAAGCTGTTGCAGAGACGATTCTCGCAGATGAATTTACAGCCGTTCTTGCAGATTTCGACCAGGCCGGAGATCGGGTTTACAATTGGATCGAGCTTCTGCAAAAAAAGAGATCCAAATCCTGTTTTATCCTTTACGGAGAAAACGGCCAGGCAGAAAAGATTGCCGAAATACTCCAGGCAGGAGCTTATGGATTTGTTCCGCGATCACGTCTGTCAAAGCGTGCCTACGACACCATTTTGGGCGGCATGGAAAACCGAAAGGCCTTTACCGAAATTCTGGCCATGATGAGCAACCTGAGGGATGCAAATGAAGACCTAAAAAGGGAAAAAGTAAACCTAAGCAAAAAAAATCAGGAATTGAGCTTTATCAATCGGCTCAGCAACGAAGTCGCTTACGATCTGAATTGGGACAGGATTCTTGCAAGAGTAATAGACGCCGGCCTTCTGAAAGTAATTCCGGCATCCCTTTTGGGTCTTTTGTATCGCATCGGTGATCAATGGCGCCTGAGTTTGCTTGTGCCCGAAAAGAATATCAAAAAAGCATTATTTGAAATGTTCAAAAAAAATATCTGTAAAAAATTTTTTACTTTATCCGGTGAAAGGATTTCAACCCAGGAAATTTCTATTCATTTATGTTCAGTCGTTGATCATATTACGCCACCCCACACGCTTTTTACTTCTAAACCATGGTTTCTACCTTTAAGTATAGCTGAAAAACCCTTGGGGATGCTGGTGCTCCTGCCCGCTGACGATGAAGGCGCTCTAAATGGAAGCCGGGAGTTGACGTCAACCATATCCAATATTCTCGCCATGTCATTGAAAAACGCCCAGGAGTATCATAAACTCAAAGAGATGGCCGTGAAAGACGTCCTGACCGGCGTCTATAACCGCAAGGGCCTCGACAACTTTATCCGTAAAGAATTCCAGAGGGCCAGAAGGTATCAAAGGCCCCTTTCACTGGTTATGACCGACATCAATAATTTCAAGGCCATCAATGATACCTTTGGCCATCAGGCCGGCGATTTTGTACTGCGAGAACTGGCCGGGTGCTTAAAAAGCTCGGTGAGACAAGCAGATATAGTGGCCAGGTACGGTGGAGACGAATTTGCAATCCTGCTCCCGGACACGGAAATGGAAAAAGCCGAAAAGATGGTAAAAAGAGTGCTGGCTACCATAAAACATCATTTTTTTGTATGGGAGTCTGAAAGGATCATGGTTAAAATAAGCTGTGGCATTTCGACTTCCTGCGAACTTGTAGCCCAGGAAAGTGAAAAAGAATTATTTTCAAAGGCTGACGCAAGGCTTTACCAGGCAAAGCATTCACCTAATCTGACAAACAGCAGCTAAACCGGAAGCGATCAATTTTCAAAAATCTAACCGCTTATGGTAAAACATGAAAACCAATTTTATAATGCAAAGTCAACATGTTCCGGCCGGAAATTACGCTATCGGCAAGAAAAAAGAATTGCGTCTTGAGGCTTGCCTGGGAACCTGCGTCGGCGTAACGCTATGCGACAGGGATGCACAAGTGGGCGGATTGATCCATTTGCTTTTACCGGAGCCCACCGATCCGCTTAATCCATGGAAAGCTGAAATATATGCAAGCACAGGCCTTCCTCTTTTTATAGAAGCCTTGCTTGAAAAAGGCGCCGGCAAAAACAACCTGATGGCATGCGTGGCCGGAGGCGCTTTGGTAGGACCGGTGTCCAGAATGGACCTAGACTTGGATATCGGCGGCAGGACAACCGCTGTAGTTCAGAAAATTTTGACTGCTGCAAAAATACCGACACACAAAACCGAAACCGGCGGATACTTCAGTTGCCGGTTGAGCATCGATTTGAATTCCTTTGAAACTATGATTCAGCCGCTGGCGATGGTTTCTTATCCTGAAACAGACAATTTTAGCCCGCCGAAACCGGATGAAATTCTCAATTCGATCCATCATGTTCGACCTATTCCGCAGATAGCCCTTAAAATGGCACGGATGATCAATGATCAAGATTATAACATGAGCAAAATCGCCGGAGAAATTAAGCAGGATCAAGTCTTAAGCGCCAAGGTTATCCAATTATGTAATTCAGCGTTCATCGGGTTGAAGAAAAAAATTCACTCCATTGACAGGGCCTTGGTCCTTCTGGGTGAAAAGCTACTCCTGCAATTGCTGATAACGGCATCCCTGGAAATGTTTTTATCCGACTCCAGCCAGGGTTATTCTCTTTGTAAAGGCGGTCTTTACCAGCATGCACTGGGAACAGCGATAGCTTCTGAAGAATTGGCCAAACTTACGGGAAAAGCATCACCGGAGATCGCGTATACAGCAGGCCTGCTTCATGATATCGGCAAAATCGTTCTGGATCAATTCATTGTAAGTGCCCATACCTTTTTCTACCGGCGAACCCTGGTAGACGGAATCGAACTCTGCAAGGTTGAAAAGGAAAAGCTCGGTCTGACCCATCCGCAGGCCGGCGGACTTTTGGCTGAAACCTGGTCTTTACCGGAAAAGTTGACCGATGTCATCCGGCACCATCACTTTCCTGAAAAGGCCGAGGTAGACTCCGAACTAACGCATCTGGTATATATCGCCGATTTATTGATGAGTAAATTTCAGGCAGGGCAAATTCTGGAAAATCTTAACATGGAAAAGCTTTCAGAGCGACTGCAAACCGTCGGATTGGAACCCTCCCGGTTCCCGATCATTATCGAGCGAATCGCTCAAAGGTTATTCAATCAACAGCTAAATCACGCCGGCCTCATCTGCTGATTGTGACTCAATTCGGGGTCGATTAAAACCTTGATCCGGCCCTGATCGTAAAGCCCGAGGAATACATCCACAACTTCAGGATCAAACTGGCTGCCTGTATTTTCCCGGATGATCTTTACGGCAACATCGGCCGGCATCTTTTGACGATAGGCACGATCTGTAGTCAGGGCATCAAAAACATCCGCCACAGATAAAATACGCGATAGAAACGGAATCTCTTTTCCTTTAAGTTTATCCGGGTACCCGTTCCCGTCAAACCGTTCATGATGGTGCCGGATCATCTTTTGCTCATCCATCCACATACCGAGATGACCCATAATATTACTTCCGATAATCGGATGCTTTTTAATGATCTCATACTCATCATCGGTAAGCCGGCCGGGTT
>Ga0180007_10003983_pt1 | contig 15960 bp, 24 predicted proteins | sample MM_PC_MetaG_FD_121122 | JGI IMG/M metagenome (GOLD analysis project Ga0180007, IMG submission 121122) | Groundwater microbial communities from the Aspo Hard Rock Laboratory (HRL) deep subsurface site, Sweden - MM_PC_MetaG | ecosystem: Environmental > Aquatic > Deep subsurface > Groundwater... | reverse complement strand
CTGTAGTAGTCCACCAGAGAGACAGTGGGGTGACCAAGGCCAATCGCGCTGAAAAAACCTGCTAGGCTTGATTTCTCTCTCAGAGTTATCCCACATCTCTCCACTTGTTGCATCAGGGCTCCAAGCTCGGTTTCAACTTTGCCGTCAAGAAACTTGACGACTTTCAGCAATCCGCCAGGATAGCTTCCAAGGTCCCGTACAAACGCCAACTCAATAAGTGTTGAGAGCGGGAATGATTTTTTTTCAACCCCGCCTTTATTGGTTTTTTTCAGTAAGACAATTATCACTGTGGTTCTAGGTATCATAAGCCCCATTTTCTGCCCCTCCTTTATGTTAAAAGGCTATGAAGAGTATCTCCTTTCTTCTAGTATGTCAAGAGCCTACCAAAAATTTATTACTATTTTTAAGTTACTGCCGGGCAAACAAAAAGTCAATTTCCATTATTGTGTATTCACTTTGCTAACTCCAGGCCCAGCCCAGAGTCAGCAAAGGGAAGTGGTTATTGGGATTTGTGACTTGGTGATTCCTCCGCCCACTGTGTATTAAATTAAGTTGAACACCACACTCCATTATGATAACCTAGACGCAAGCGGAGGAGGTCTCAGAAGTTTAGAAAGATAACCAAGAAAAGAAATGAACAAAGACTCTCTCTATGACATCACAAGGCTAGTCAACAAGACCGGTGACAGATGTATTGTGTGCGAAGAAGGGCAGCCCTCCCTGGTCATCATGAGCTTTGAAGATTACGAGCACATGATTGACAATAGTTTCCTAGGAGAAAAAGATTTTGAAGAGCCGGTAGATTTTTCAGAAGATTTTTCTAGAGAAGAAGCCCCACCAAATTCAGAAGAGGCTTTCCTGGGTCAGGATTCGGAATCACTAGATTTCACTTCAGAAGAGAAAACAAAATCAGAAGAACCGCTCTATTATTTTGGTGAAGAAAAATAACCAGCTATCCACAGCTACTGACAATGGGCATATCGACTCCATCTGAAGCCTTGTGGTACAAAACTTTTTGCCTTTCCTAAGCGATGTTTCAGAATAGTCGCTTTTATTTGTCAGAAAGTTATAAAATAGCTTGATCTTTTTTTAAAAGCTGGTAAAATGACGCTTAGCACTTAGATTGCTTTTGTAATTTTTTGTGTTTGTTTTTAAGTAAATTAATCTTTCAAGGAGAAAATTAAAATGGCCGAAAAATTTGACCGATCAAAACCCCATGTCAACATTGGAACTATTGGTCACGTTGACCATGGCAAGACTACCCTAACCGCTGCCATCCTCAAAGGAATTAACGAAAGAGGAATTGGTAAATCAGAAATCAAAGACGTTGGGGAAATTGACAAAGCCCCCGAAGAAAAAGAACGTGGCATCACTATTGCTACTTCTCACTGTGAATACGAATCTCCCAATAGACACTATGCTCACGTTGACTGTCCTGGTCATGCTGACTACATCAAAAACATGATCACTGGTGCAGCTCAAATGGATGGTGCTATTTTGGTTGTGTCTGCCGCTGATGGTCCTATGCCACAAACCAGAGAACACATTCTTCTGGCCAAACAAGTTGGTGTTCCTTCCATTGTTGTCTTTCTAAATAAAGTTGATCAGGTAGATGATCCAGATCTTATAGAACTAGTTGAAGAAGAAGTCAGAGACCTTCTTAAGAAATATGAATTTCCAGGAGACGAAGTTCCCATCATTCGTGGATCAGCCCTCAAAGCTCTAGAAGATTCCAAAGGTGATGACGGAAAATGTATCGAAGAACTTCTAACTGCTCTTGACGAATATATCCCACAACCAAAGCGCGACGAAGACAAACCTTTCCTAATGCCTATAGAAGACATCTTCTCCATTGAAGGTCGTGGTACAGTAGTTACCGGTAGAATTGAGAGAGGTATTGTCAAGCTTAACGACGAAGTCGAAATTGTTGGTATCAAAGACACTCAGAAAACAGTCGTTACCGGAATCGAAATGTTCAACAAACAGCTCGATGAAGGAAAAGCTGGTGATAACGCTGGTATCCTGATTAGAGGTACCAAGAAAGAAGATGTTGAAAGAGGACAAGTTCTAGCCAAGCCTGGTAGTATTACTCCTCATTCCGAATTTGAAGCTGAACTCTACGCTCTGACAAAGGAAGAAGGTGGACGTCACACAGCTTTTGCCAATGGTTACAAGCCCCAATTCTATATCAGAACCACCGATGTTACCGGTGAAGTCACTCTTCCAGAAGGAACCGAAATGGTCATGCCTGGTGACACCGCTAACGGCCTCATCATCAAACTCGGAGCCCCTGTGGCTATGGAAGATGGAATGCGTTTCGCTATTCGCGAAGGTGGACGCACAGTTGGTGCCGGTGTTGTAACCAAGATCATCAAATAATTATCAATTCTAACGGATTAGAAACGTGGCCACCAAGAAACAAGATCAACCAGACAAGACCGAGGATAAACCCAAGAGTGAATTCCAAAGAGTTCGCATCAAGATCAAAGCTTATGATCACAAGCTTATTGATCAGTCGGCAACACAGATTGTAGAAACTGTTCTTAGAACAGGAGCCGACATCTCGGGTCCCATCCCTCTACCTACAGAAAAGCATCGAGAGACGGTTCTCAAGTCTCCCTTCGTCTACAAGGATTCACGCGAACAGTACGAAACGAGAGTTCATAAAAGGTTGATTGATATTTCTAATCCAAGTACGAAGACTATCGAATCGCTGACGAATCTAAGTCTGCCTGCTGGTGTAGATGTCGAGATCAAGATGTAGATAGTCCAAAGCTAGATTCTCGGGGAAGTGTAGCTTTGAGATTCTAGTTTTTGTTTCCCTTCTAGACCCAATCTAATTTATTCCGTCCATACAAGAATCATGAAATCACTTCTAGGTAAAAAAATTGGCATGTCACGTGTCTTCTCAGAAGATGGTCAGGTTACCACTGTAACTCTAGTTGAACTTGGCCCATGTGTGGTTTTGGCTCAAAAAAGCCAAGAAAAAGATGGTTATCAAGCCATTAGGCTTGGTTATGACAAGAGGGGCAAAGAAGGTGACGACAAGATCAAAGGCAATCAAGACAGAAGTTTTAGATTTGTCAAAGAAGTTAAAACTGACGACGAACACAAAGCAGGCCAAGAGATTGACCTAGGACAGTTTGAGGTTGGCGAGATTGTAGACGTGATTTCAACCTCTAAAGGAAAAGGTTTTAGTGGTGTCGTCAAGAGACATGGTTTTCATGGTGCTCCAAAAACTCACGGTCACAAGCATGATCATAGAGGTTCTGGTTCTATTGGATGCGCCTTTCCGCAGCATGTCATGAAAGGCAAAAAGATGGCCGGTCATCAAGGCCATACCAGAGTCACAGTCAAGAATCTAGAAATTGTCAGAATAGATCCCAAGAAAAACCTCATGGCTCTGTCAGGGTCACTTCCAGGATGCAGAAATGCTTATTTACAAGTTGTTTCCAGACAAGAAAAAAAGGAGGCTAAGAAAGACTAATGCTCAAAGTAGACGTTTACAACCACAAAGGTGAGAAAATTGGTCAAGAAGAGCTTGAGGCCAAAATTTTTGATATTAAACCCAAAGAAGAATTGGTTCAGAAAGTTATCAGAGCCATTATGGCTGCCAAAAGAAATCCTATTGCTCACACCAAAACTAGATCAGAAAGACGTGGCGGTGGTACCAAACCCTGGAAACAAAAGGGGACTGGTCGGGCCAGAGCTGGTTCATCTCGTTCTCCAATTTGGAAAAAGGGTGGTGTAACTTTTGGTCCCAGAAACGATAGAAACTTTACAGTAAAGATCAACAAGAAAGAAAGAAGAAAAGCTTTGTTCATGTCTCTTAGTTCCAAGGTTTCAAACAAGAAACTGCTACTTCTAGACAAGATGGAACTAAAAGCTCCCAAGACCAAAGAAGTGACAACTCTCCTTGAGAATCTCAAATTAGATAGCAAAGTTCTCTTCATTACTCCAGAAAAGGACAATAACGTTTACAAATCCGTTCGCAATATCAAGGGCGCCAAAACACTGACTGCTTCAACCCTTAACGTACTAGATGTGGTTAACTATGAATACTGCTTGATGCCAAAGGAAGTTCTAGGAAAGATTCAAGAAGTTTATTTGAAAAAGGACTAAGTAAATCAAGAAGATGGGAATTTTAGATAAAATTTCAAAGAAAGATAAAGCTACTGGCAAAAAGACCAAAGTTAATGCCAAGAAAGCTCCCAAGAAAGCCAAGAAAACCAAGGCCAATATTTTTTCTAGTGCTTACAAAGTTCTCAAGAAACCTCTAGTTACAGAGAAGGGAACTTTCATGCAGGCCGATGGCAAATATCTCTTTGAAGTCAGCAAAGATAGCTCCAAGGACGAAGTTGCCCAGGCTATCAAAAAAGCCTATGGGGTCACTTCCGTCAAAGTTAATGTCATCAATGTTAAAGGCAAAAGTCGCCGACTTGGGAAAACTACCGGAAAGACATCTGCCTACAAGAAGGCTATTGTGACCCTAGCCGATGGTGACTCGATTCAAATTTACGAAGGAGTATAGATAATATAAGTTATGCCGAACAAGAAATACAATCCAACATCTCCTGCCAGAAGATACCTAACCGTGTCTGACTTCAGTACTTTGACCAAAAAGAAGCCAGAAAAACGACTTTGTTCAGTTCTACAAAAGAAAGCTGGTCGAAACAACACTGGTAAAATCACTATTCGTCATAGAGGCGGAGGGAGAAAAAGACTTTATCGTCTGGTAGATTTTTCTAGAAAGAATTTCAATCTCACTGCCGAAGTCTTGGCCTTAGAGTACGATCCTAACCGCAGTGCTCATATTATGCTAGTTCAGTACGAAAGTGGCAAAAAAAGTTACTACCTGGCTCCTGAAGGTATCAAGGTTGGTGACAAAGTTGTCTCCAGTGAAGCCAAAGTTGAAGCCAAGACAGGCAATCGTATGCCTCTTGAGCATATTCCGGACGGTAATACAGTTTACAATATTGAACTCGTTCCCGGTGCCGGTGGCAAGATGGCCAAATCAGCTGGTAGTAGTGCTGTCCTCATGATCACAGACGCTGGTTTCGCCCAACTCCGTCTTCCTTCAGGCGAAGTCAGGACTGTGAGCCAAAAGTGTCTTGCTTCTGTTGGTCAGCTAAGCAATACCGAGCACGGCAACGTGGTTATCGGCAAAGCCGGTCGAGTCAGACTTATGGGTAGAAGACCTCATGTTCGCGGTAAGGCCATGAACCCTGTCGATCATCCTCATGGTGGAGGAGAGGGGCGAGCTCCTATTGGTATGGTGCATCCCAAGACTCCTTGGGGCAAGCCAGCCCTAGGTGTCAAGACTAGAAAGAAGAACAAGAAGTCGAATGCTAGTATCATCAGAAAAAAGAAGGGTCGAAAGAGATAAGACCCCTTGACCCGTAGCTATAAATTAGTTATCATCAGTAGTCAGTAGAATTTAAAAATATGTCAAGAAGTTTAAAAAAAGGGCCCTTCGCAGATCCTAAACTCCTCAAAAAAGTTCAGGACACAACGGACAAGAGCAAGATTATCAAGACTTGGTCCAGAAGCTCAACTATTTTCCCAGAGATGGTTGCTTTTACATTTGGTGTTCACAACGGCAAAGATCATACTCCTGTTTTTGTCACCGAAGAAATGGTTGGTCATAAACTAGGTGAATTTTCTCCCACCAGAAAATCAGTTGTTCATGGTGGACGTATGGCCAGAGAAGAAGCTGCCGCAGCTGCTAACGTTGAAAAAGAAAAGGCCGCTAGTGTTCCAGAAGATTCAAAAGAAAAAGAAAGCTAATGAAGACACAGACACGACTCAAAAATTTGCATGTTGCCCCAAGAAAAGCCCGTCTCGTCGCTAATCTTATTCGTGGTCTTGATGTAGAAGAGGCCAAAAATCAGCTACATTACCTCAACAAGAAGTCGGCTCCTCATTTTGAAAAGCTTCTCAAATCTGCTATCGCCAACGCTGAAAACAATTTCAGTCAGGTGGAAAGCAATCTCTTTGTTGCAGAAGTTTTTGTTGATGAGGGTCCGGTTTTCAAAAGATGGCAGCCTCGCGCCTTTGGCCGAGCTTTTCCAATTCTCAAGAAAACCTGTCATGTTTCTCTTCTTCTTGACGAAAAAGAAGAAGGCAAGAAACTGACCAAGAAAACTGACAAGAAAGAGACGGAAGCAGACAAAGCCCCCAAGAAGGCCAAAACTCTCAAGAAAGCTGGAAGTCAAGGCCAAGACAATCAGAGAGGTCTTGGCAAAAAGATAACCGGAGTTAAAGACAAGTTCTTTAGAAGAAAAAGTGGTTAAGTTTAGATATTTTACTTACTAATCTCTTGATACCGTGGGACAAAAGGTACATCCAATTTCATTTCGACTCGGAAATCTTCAAACCTGGCGCTCAAAGTGGTTTGCCAACAAAAACGACTATCGCCACCTCTTGAAGAAAGATTTTGAATTGAAAAAGTTAATTATGGACAAGCTTAGAAATGCAGCTATTGCCAAGATTGAAGTTGAAAGATCTCCCCGCGTAGTCAACATTAATATCTTTTCTTCAAGACCAGGTATAATCATTGGTCGTGGTGGAGCTGGCATAGAAGAGCTCAAGAAAGACATTACTGAAATGATTCAAGAAAAGGTTAAGGTTGATATTAATATTCAAGAAATTAGAAAGCCGGAAACAGACGCTCATCTTGTTGGCTTCCTTATTGCTGAACAGCTAGAAAAGAGAGTTCCTTTCAGAAGAGTTATCAAACAATCTCTGGAAAGAATCAAACAGAACCCAGAAATTCAGGGAGCCAAAATTATGGTCGCTGGAAGATTAGACGGTAGTGAAATGTCCAGAAGAGAATGGGTTAGTTTTGGCAAAATTCCACTTCACACTATCAGAGCAGACGTTGATTTTGCTACATACGAAGCCAAGACCACTTACGGAATTATTGGTATCAAAGCCTGGCTCTATAAGGGAGAGGTTTTTGACAAGAAGAAAGAAGATACCGACGCAGAGACAGAACAAGAAAAAGTAAAGTCCTAAAGAGAAGCATATGTTAATGCCCAGGAAAGTAAAACATAGAAAATGGCACAAAGGTCGCAGCCGAAATCGCGCAGTTTCTAAGGCCGGCAACCAGGTTTCTTTTGGTAGCTATGGTCTTAAGTCCTTAGGGAGTAGCTGGATTACCGCCAGACAGATTGAGGCGGCCAGAAGAGCCATGACTCGCTATGTTCAGCGCGGTGGCAAGATCTGGATCAGAATTTTCCCAGACAAGCCCGTAACTCAGAAAGGCGCCGAAACTCCCATGGGTAAAGGTAAAGGAGCTGTTGATCACTTCGTTTTCAATTGCCAGCCCGGAAGAATGATTTTTGAAATAGATGGTGTTAGCCAAACAGTGGCTCGTGAAGCCATGACCTTGGCTGCTCACAAACTTCCAGTCAAGACTAAGTTTATTGTCAAATAAGATGGAATTAAAAGAACTTCGTCAAAAAACGCAACCCGAACTTCAGAAACTTCTTGCTCAAAGAAGAGAAGATTTTCGCGAGATCAATTTTAAGATTTCCCAAAGACAGTACAAGAACTACCAGGAACGTGGCACGGTCAAAAAGAATATTGCACAAATTCTGACCGTCATGAAAGAGAAAGAGCTTCTAGAAGAGACTACTAAAGAAAGTAAGTAAATAGTATGAAAAAAGATAAGCCAACAATTGAAGATAAGGAAGTTATTCGCAAGAAGCTGACCGGAGAAGTCGTGAGTGACAAAATGGACAAAACTGTGGTCGTGATGGTCAAAACCATCAAGGCTCATCCAAAGTACAAGAAACGTTACCAAGTTTCTACCAAGTATCATGCTCATGACCCAGAGAACAAGCACAAGGAAGGCGAGAAAGTCACTATAGTGCTAGACAGACCCAGATCCAAGAACAAAAGATGGAGAATCGTAGAATCTAAGTAGTTATTATGATTATAGTTCAAACCAGACTAAAAGTTGCTGACAATACGGGGGCCAAAAAGGTGCAATGCATCAAGGTTCTTGGTAGTGGCGGTAAAAATTCTGCTCAGATTGGCGATGTTATTACTGTGGTTGTCAAAGAAGCTCTTCCCGGCGGTATGATCAAGAAGAAAACTATCGCTCAAGCTGTTATCGTTAGACAGAGGAAAGAGTATCGTCGTAAAGACGGATCTTTTATCCGTTTCGATGAAAATGCCGTGGTTATTCTTGAAGGAACGGAACCCAGAGGAACTCGTATTTTTGGACCAGTTGCTAGAGAGCTTCGAGCCAAAGGATACAAGAAGATTGTTTCGCTAGCTCCTGAAGTAATTTAAACCTATGAGAATTAGAAAGAGTGACAATGTGGTCGTGATCTGCGGCAAAGATAAGGGTAAGAAAGGCAAAGTCAATGAAGTTTTTCATGAGAAAAATAGAGTTGTTGTTGAAGGTGCAGGCAAGATGATTCGTCATGTTAAGCCAAAAAAAGAAGGTGAAAAAGGCCAAAGAATAGAATTCTTTGCTCCTATTCATGCTTCAAATGTAGCCCTTGTTTGTGGCAAATGTAACAAAGCAACCAGAATCGGTATGAAGAAGATCAAAGATGGCAATAAGCAACGTTTTTGCAAGAAGTGCCAAGAAAATTTAGATTAACGATTATTTTGATAAAATGTCAGACTTAAAGAAAAGTTACCAAGACAAGGTGAAGCCAATTCTCAAAGAGAAGTTTGGCTACAAATCAGAGATGGAAATTCCCAAGCTTGAGAAAGTGATTGTTACTATTGGCGCTGGGAAAGCCTTGAAAGACTCAAAGCTTCTTGATATGATGATTGAAAACCTTAGAAGGATTACAGGTCAGCAGCCAGCCAAGACCAAGGCTAAGACCTCTATTTCCAACTTTGGCATTAGAGAAGGGATGACGGTCGGTCTAAAGGTAACTCTCAGAAAAGACAAGATGTATGACTTTGTCAATAGACTCGTTAATCTAACCCTGCCTCGGGTTAGAGATTTCCAGGGCATCGAAGACAAATCTTTCGATTCTCAGGGTAATTATTCTCTGGGTTTCAAAGAGTATACTGTTTTCCCGGAAATCACCGGCGGAGAGGTCGAAAAAGTCCATGGCCTCGAGGTCACAATCAAGACTACGGCCACCACAGATAAAGAGGCCAAGGCTCTGCTGACAGAATTAGGTTTTCCATTTAAGAAAAAATAGCTATGGCTAGAAAAGCACTTATCGCAAAAGCAGCAAAGAAACCCAAGTTTTCCACAAGAATTGTTAGAAGATGTTCTTTATGTGGAAGGCCACGGGCTTATATGAGAAGGTTCGGTATTTGTCGCATTTGTTTCAGAGAAAAGGCAAACCAGGGTGAGATTCCTGGAGTTAGAAAAGCTAGTTGGTAAAATATATATATGACAGATCCTATCGCAGACATGTTAACTCGCATTAGAAATGCACAGGCTGTTTCAAAGTCAGAAGTGAAACTTCCTAATTCAAAGATTAAACATAGCCTGGCCAAGATACTTATGGCCGAAGGTTATCTTGCTAGTGTCCAAATCCAGAAATCAAAGGACACCCCACAAGATGTTCTTCTTCTAGTTTTGAAATACGACAAGAATGGTGAGGGTGTCATTAAAGAGATCACAAGAGTCAGTAAACCTGGTCAACGGATTTATACTGCTGCCAAAAAGGCTCCAAAGTTTATGCAAGGACTTGGTGTTGGTATTATTTCAAGTTCCCATGGCCTCATTACCGACGAGGAAGCCCGCAGAAGAAAGATCGGTGGAGAATTAATTTGTAAGCTTTACTAATGTCTAGACTAGGAAAACAACCTCTTGAAATTCCAGATGGAGTTGAGGTGACAATTGAAGATAGAAAGGTAGATGTTAAAGGTTCAAAAGGAACACTGGTTGTTAATATAAATCCCAGAGTAAAAGTTGAACAGAAAGATAAAGAACTAATTCTGACCGTTGATAACAAAGAAGAAGATAGCGTTACTTGGGGCATGACTTGGTCAAACATTAACAATGCTTTGCAAGGCGTATCAAAGGGTTTCGAGAAGAAACTTGAGATCAATGGTGTTGGATATAAAGCTCAGGCTCAGGGTAAGAAAATTGTTCTAAGTCTTGGCTATTCACATCCAATTGAGCTTGAAGCTCCAGAAGGCATTGAGTTTAAAGTTGAAGAAAATATTATCACCGTTTCTGGATATGATAAACAAGAAGTTGGAGAAATGGCCGCCATTATCCGTTCCAAAAAGAAGCCAGAACCCTATAAAGGAAAGGGAATCAAGTATATTGATGAACATATTAGAAGAAAAGCCGGCAAGAAAGCTGCCACCACTGAATAATATTTAGACAATGAAGACAAGAACAAGCAAACGAATTATTCGTCACAAAAGAGTTAGAGCCAGAGTTAACGGAACCAAAGATGTTCCAAGGCTTTCGGTTTATAGAAGCCACAAGCATCTGGTTGTGCAACTCATTAATGATCAAGAAAGCAAGACTCTTTTGGGACTTTCTGATGCGTCAATTTCCGGCAAGGCTACCAAGTCAGAGAAAGCAGAAAAACTTGGTGCCGAATTTGCCAAGAAGGCCCTAGACCTGAAAATTGAAAAAGTTGTTTTTGATAGAGGTGGCAATTTGTACCTGGGCCGGGTTCAGAAGTTTGCCGAGGCAGCTCGTAAAGCAGGCCTGAAGTTTTAATAATAGATAGTTTAATAGATAGTCGAAATGGCAAAGTTTGGTAGAAAATTCAAAAGAAGAGAGAAACCTGAATTTGAGCAGGAACTTGTTGATATTGCTCGTGTAGCCAGAATTGTCGCTGGTGGACGTCGAATGCGTTTTAGAGCCACTATTGTCATTGGTGACAAAAAGAAGAGAGTCGGTATGGGTGTAGCCAAAGGAAATGATGTTAGCACAGCCATAGAAAAAGCCGTTGCTCAAGCCAAGAAAAATATGGTCAGTGTTTCTATCACTCCAGACGGAACCATTCCTCACGAAGTCACAATCAAAAAAGGTGCCTCCAGACTTTTCCTTAAACCTGCCTTCAAGGGCACAGGTATCATTGCCGGTGGATCAGTTAGGCAAGTGATGGAGATGGCCGGAGTCAAGAATGTTTTTGGTAAAATTTATGGCACCAACAACAAGCTGAACAATGTCCAGGCTGCCATTGAGGCACTAAAAAGTCTTCAGACCAAAGAAGAAATATTTGCCAAAAGAGGCAAGAAACTAGAAGTTAAAGACGTTGTCAAAAAGGTCCTAGCTAAGCCAATCAAGAAAGTTGTCAAAAAAGAGTCTAAACCAAAGAAATGATCACACTTCATACTCTAAAAACAACCAAAGAAGACGCTAAAAAAAGAAAAAGAGTTGGCCGTGGTGGAGCTCATGGAACTTTTTGTGGTCGTGGCTGTAAGGGTCAAAAAGCTCGTTCTGGTTATTCTAGACGGCTTGGATTTGAAGGTGGCCGAACGCCTTTGGTCCAGAAGCTTCCCAAGTTTAAAGGCAACAAAAGCCTGCAAGAAAAAGCTACCCTTATTTCATTCAAAGATATAAACAAGAACTTCAAAGATGGTGATGAAGTTAACGCAGTTTCTCTCAAGAAGCTTGATTTGATCTCCAAAAAAAGCAGCAACTGGAAAATTGTTCTAGAAAAAGGTAAGATTAATCATAAGATAAAAGTTTCTGCCAAGCATACTACTTCCTCTGTGGCCAAGCTAATTACTGAAGCTGGCGGAGAAATTATAAAGGAAGTTGAACCACAAGAAGAGTCTCAAAATAAAAAGGAAGCTTCCAATAAATAAATGGAGCTAGATTCCAAACAGGCATTTGATAAAATCGAAGAAACCTTTCAAGATTTAAGGGGAGTCATCGCAGAGACCAAAAGAAGTGACTCTGCTCTTCTTGAGTGTTTTGTGTTGGCTCAAGTGTTTGACAATGAAAAACGATACATCAGAGAATTCTTTCCAATTGAGGCCAATACCGACGAGTATACTCGACTAGCTAATCTAGAAAAAGCTGCAGGCGAAGAATACAAGCAGCTCTTTCCAGTCTATGATCGTTTATCTACACAAGAGGTTGTTGATCTTATCTACACTGAGCTTCAAAAGATAGTCCCCGAGTACCAAAAAAGAATGGATTACTTTGGCGATATGGATTTGGACAAACTTATTGAAACTCTTGAATTACGTGATAGAATCAAGCTACTGTTTGACGAACTAGAAGTTTGGACCAATCGATTTGTCAGAAAGGATAGAATTGAGCTAGAAAGACAGGATGATCTTTTTAAACAAATTACAGAAACTGATACTAAACTCAAAGATGAGCTTGTTGTCAAATCCTCTACCCACAAAGATATCTATATGGAAGCCGAGAGCAGACTTATTAGAAAACCAAATGGCAAAAAAAGATATGATTTCTGGTGGTGGCACGCGGGAGAATAAAAAGATATTTTTCTAATAGTAGTTTTCAACCTTCAAACTAAATTTACATAGCTTGAAGATTGAAAATTAGTAATTGAAAATTTACTCAACTCAGGATGCTAGAAAAGATTACACAAATATTCAAGATTAAGGAACTTAGAAACAAGATCTTCTTTGTGTTGGCTATGCTTGGTGTTTTTCGATTAGCTTCGCATATTCCTATTCCAGCTGTTGACGTTGAGGGTCTCAAGAATTTCTTTGAAGGTAATCAAATCTTTGGACTTTTGAATATGTTTTCTGGTGGAGGGATGGATAATTTTTCTTTGGTTGCTCTAGGGGTGGGGCCTTATATTACGGCTTCCATTATTATGCAACTTCTAACCATGATCGTTCCGGCCCTAGAGAGACTGCAAAAGGAAGATGGAGAGGCTGGTCGCAAAAAAATCAATCAAATTACACGTCTTCTGACTGTTCCGCTGGCCGGACTTCAATCTTATGCTCTTATTGCTCTGCTTCAAAGATCTGGTGTCCAGGTTCTGACAGACACTTCTGCCTGGGGCGTTGCTACCACCATTATCACCGTGACTGCTGGAACCGTTTTTCTAATGTGGATTGGAGAAATGATTACCGAAAAAGGTATTGGCAACGGTATTTCACTCATCATCTTTGCTGGTATCGTGTCGGCTATTCCAAAAGCTATCCAGCAGACAGTTCTCAATTTTGATTCCTCAAAAGTGATCGATATTGTGGTCTTTTCTGTTGTGGCTGTGGTTGTCATTGCGGCTATTGTCTTTATAACCGAAGGCCAGAGAAATATTCCAATCTCATACGCTAGAAGAGTGCGTGGTAACAAGATGTATGGTGGGACTAGTTCTCATCTACCATTACGCGTTAACCAAGCCGGGGTAATTCCAATTATCTTTGCTATGTCCATTATGATTGCGCCTGGTATGGTGGCCAATTTTCTCGTGAATGTTAACAACCCCACAGTGGCCAAAATTGCACAAACTATCGCTGATCTTTTCCAGAATGAGCTTTTCTACGGCGTGCTTTATTTTGCTCTTGTCGTCTTCTTTACCTATTTCTACACTTCAGTCACTTTTGACCCCAAAAAAATTGCCGAAAACGTTCAGAAGAATGGTGGCTTCATTCCGGGAATCAGACCAGGAAGGCCAACTGCCGAATATCTTCACAGGACCATCAACCGCATTACCTTAACAGGAGCAACCTTTCTTGGTTTGGTAGCAGTCTTACCATTTATCCTCAAAATCTTTATCAATATGCCGTCGCTCATTATTGGTGGTACTGGAATCCTTATCGTCGTTAGTGTTGTCATTGAAACCGTCAGGCAAATTGAGGCTCAGCTGGTGATGCGAGATTACGAATCTTTTTATTAGATGTCAAACAAATACTCTGTCATTGTTCTAATGGGTATCCAGGGTTCGGGTAAGGGAACTCAGGGTCAGCTTCTTGCTGATGATTTTGGTTTTACTTTCCTTGAAGCTGGAGGCATGTTTAGGGATGAAGTTAAGAGTGGGTCAAAATTAGGCCAACAACTCGACGAGATAATCCATGTTAGAGGTGAGTTGGTGCCGGACGAGATTACCAAAGAACTGATCAGTAGTAAAATCAAAGAAATTGATCCTAATAGTACCGTTATCTTGGATGGTTATCCCAGAACCAAAAAGCAACTTCATGACCTTGATGAAATTCTAAACAAAGCCGATCGAGACAAGATTGTTGTCGTCAATGTCAAAATCACTGATAAAGAGACACTTGAGAGATTATCCAAGAGAAAAATATGTGAAAAATGTAAATCTTTTTACAGGGACGAGGGTCAGGAAAATTGCTCGAAATGCAACAGTAAGTTGACAAGAAGAGCTGATGAAACTCCAGAAAAAATAAAAACCAGATTAGCCTGGAGTCATAAAGAAACAGACCCAGTTATTGAAGAATATCGTGAACGAGGAATTCTTGTAGAAGTTAATGGAAGTCCTAGTATCAAAGAAGTTTATCAAGAGGTCAAAAAGAAATTGGATCTTCAAGTAACATAAACTCAAATAGAATTAGACAGCATCTTGAAAACCCGCCTTTTTAAATTAATGAGGGCGGGTTTTCATGCTTAGGATGAAAATAAAAACTACTTATGGATAGAGAGCAAAGGTCTCCTGAAGTTGAGGAAGAAGAAATCAAGATTCGAGAGATTGTACAAAAAATTGAGAAGGGTGATTTTGATTTTGGAGAACTGCAAAACCTTTCTCCGGAAGAAAACAAGGAAATTGCCCTAGGATTGATTCATAGTGATTATGGAGATAGAATTGTTTACTATTTTGACAAATTCAAAGGTCTTGATTCCCAAGAAATGGCTTTGGAACTGTTTAAGTCGGCAATTAGATTAGATGTGTATTTTAGAAAATTTCCACATCTTGATCATAAAAAAATTGTCCAAAAGATTTTTGAAGCGGGAAAAGGAAGTTCAGTAGCGAGATGTCTTAATGACTTTAAAGATCTCGATCACGAGGAAATAGCTTTAAAACTAATCGAAGCGGGAGAAGGAGGTGCTTTAATCAACTATTTTGATAAGTTTCATGGCCTGGATCACCAAGAAATTGCTCTCAAATTAATTGAAGCAGGAAAAGGACGGGATGTTGCTGTTTGGCTTTATAAATTCAAAAATATAGATCACAAAAGAATAGCTTTAAAGTTAATTAAAAAGGGAGATGGAGAAAGCGTAATCGAGAACATTGACGAATTCAAAGATGTTGAGGCAGAGTGTGTATTGGCTTTAATCGATGCCGATTACGGAGAAGCAGTGATACAAAACCTAGGGTTGTTCCAAGATCTTGATCATAAAGAAATAGTTTTGAGGTTGATTGAGAATAAAAAAGGTGCTATCGTGGCGGAAAATCTTGATAAGTTTCAAGGCCTTGACCAATACGTAGCTTTAAAATTGATTGAAGCAGAAAAAGCAAGGGCCGTAACTAATCACCTCGATAGATTCCATAATCTCGATTTTCAACTAATAGCTGACAAATTAATTGCGGAGGGAACGGTATGGGGCATAGCTGAGAACCTTGATAAATTCCAAGGCCTTGACCACAAAGAAACAGCCCTCAAGATAATCGCCGCCAGACGCGGAGGCGGAGTTGCCTTAGTCGCATACTTCGAAAACTTCAACCTCTCAGATTCAGACGAAGAAGAAATCGTCGCCCTTCTCTTTGAAGACGAATCCACATGGGAAGCAATCGCCGAAAACTTCGACTCCTTCAAAAACCTCAACCAAAACCGCTCCCTCGGTTCCACCCTTCTTGACAGCTTTCTAAACGAAGATGATTTTGAACTAGCCCAAAGCATCAACTCCAAATACTCTCCTTCTCTAGATCGTCTCCTGTCTCGCCTTGAGGACCTTTGCAATGAATACGCAACCTATGATCTCTACCAAACCTTCAAAGCAGTCGAATCGGGCCAGCTCTCAGAAGATAGTAAGGCCCTCGGCGTCAAACACACCGGTGAAACAGGCTCAAACGAACTTAGAAACATTCTTAGAGACAAAAGACAGCAATACCTTGAAGGAGCATT
>Ga0180007_10003982_pt1 | contig 15961 bp, 24 predicted proteins | sample MM_PC_MetaG_FD_121122 | JGI IMG/M metagenome (GOLD analysis project Ga0180007, IMG submission 121122) | Groundwater microbial communities from the Aspo Hard Rock Laboratory (HRL) deep subsurface site, Sweden - MM_PC_MetaG | ecosystem: Environmental > Aquatic > Deep subsurface > Groundwater... | reverse complement strand
TTCATTGAGGATTGGCCTTTTTGTGGTGCACCCGGGACTGCCTGCCAATAAAACTCCTGCTAGGCCTAATACAACTGCTGTTCTCATAAACACTCTGCTGGTTTTCATGAGATTAGGAGAATTCTAAATGTTTTTAAACTTTGCCATTACTTAGAAGGTTATACAATGAGAGAATTCATCTACTACTCGAGAACAGCGCCGACAGCAGGAGGTCATATCAAAGATGACCTGCGAAAATCCGGGAGAATTGACATTGCAATTCATTCGGTTATTTCAACTTTCTTTTTGAGCCATAAGTTCAGGACTGATTCTCGCTTGCACCTTGTATTTGCAGGGCGCCCTACTCCGCCAAGACATTTAGAAATGGAGCCAGTGATAGAAGGAGAGACTGGAAAGGATAAAATTTACCTCGCCAAATCAAATGTTTCTACGGTAATTAAAAAAATGCTTTACAAATACAAAGAAGGTAAAAAGAACGAAGTGTTTCCTGGATTTTGGATTGAAAAAAAAGGTATTTTTGAATTGATTGGTGAATTGGCAAATCAGGGAAGAAACTTATACATTTTAGATCCTAAGGGAGAAGACATAAGAAAAGCAGAGATAGGAGAAAATCCGATTTTCATTTTAGGAGACCAGAAGGGTCTTCCTGGAAAAGAACTAAAAAGATTAAAGAAAATTTTAAATCCAATCTCTATTGGCAAGAAAACTTATTTTGCTTCGCAGACAATTGCAATAGTAAACAATGAATTGGATAGAAGGGAGGAAGAGGGGAGGTTGTGATTATGTCATGTCTATTTTGTTAGATTTTTAATAACAACAAATTAATCATCAATCAAATTAATAAAATTTAAGTCTTTAAGTGGGTTTATGATTAATCATTGATAAAGTCGCAAAGCAGTCTTATGGGTTACCTGCTAATTTAATTTTCAACAAACCTGCAGATTACGAAAATTTAAAAACAACAGAAGTCTTGTTGACAAATGAGAAAAAAGGTGTGGGTTTTAGTTTTAGTTGTAATCATGATAATTGGTTTTGTCTTGATTAAATCATTTGTATTAAAACCCAATGTAGAAAAGATGTATACTGGGATTGTTGTTATAAACCCTTCCGATATGGGTGTACTTCCTGGTTATCCAGAAGATTCTGAAGAAGGTGGAGATTGTTGGCAGTGTTATTTAGATGGTTTTGTTTATAATCCTGAGGAAACAGGCATACCTTGGGGAGACATAACAAATGACTATTTTTTAGATAAAACAAATTGCACTAATAAGAGCATGTTTGAATCTGTTTCCTGTCCTGAAGATGAAACAGAAATTGGGTCTAGTTGCGGAGATGGAGTTTGTGATTCTGGGGAAGATGCAACAAGTTGTCCGGCAGATTGTGGTGTAGCAGAAGTTCCTTCAAATGTAGAACCTTCGCAAGGATTAATCGGTGAAGAGGTTGATGAAATTTTAGAAAGCCCTGAACTTGAAGCTTCGGATGAACAATCTGATGAAGTGGGCGCTGGTTCTGTGGAAGAAGCTCTGGCCGGAGAGTCATATAACACATGCACAATTGGGGGTGAATGTGTTACACTTGCTGGAAACGGGGAGAGCAAATGCTCTAAGGACAGCGACTGCACAGAAGAACCAAAACTACAAGAATCTCCTCAATTAAGTGCGCAAGAAAGTTCACTTAAGGAAAATCCTATTCTTGGCCTTTTGTTAAAACTTTTTGGATTGTCTCCTTCTTAGGAGTTAGTAAGGCAATTGTTTTATTTGTGATGCAATGAGACATTGTTATTAAGGAAAGTTAATCTTTGATTAATTTGGGAGAACAAAAAGGATATTTTGTGAACTCTTTAATCTGTGTTCAGAGAAGTTTTTGCGAAGGGGGGTTTTAATTATATGGTGGGCTGATTGTTATATGAGCAAAAATTTGGGTGTAGCCTGTGAATAAGTGGGAATCGTAAACCTCAACGAGAATAGATTTTCAACAGAGCCGGTAACATAGATTCTGTGCCATCACATATTATTTCACCATAATAATTAAAAACTCTGTATGCACTGGAAAACAATGGTTTCAGAAGTTAAAGGCGCATCAATAAAATTCAAATCGTATGAAGAGACTGTCCCAAAAATTCTTGATATCTTGAAATTGCAACGTGAATTGAAAAAATATGACAAGATTGTTCTAAAGCCTTGTTTAACTCGGTCTTCTGAAAATTCTACGCCGAGAGAACTTGTTGAATCTGTATTGAGGTTTTGTCTTGAACATAAAAATCCTGTGGCAGAAATCTTTATAGCAGAAGGTGCTGACGGAGAAGATACTGCTGATTTGTTTGATGAGATTGGTTACAGGGCGCTTGCAGAAAAATATCCTGTGAGTTTGGTTGATTTAAATCAAACAGAAACAGAAGAAATTGAAAATTTTGATTTTTTAAAATTCTCAAATGTTGAGTATCCTAAAATTCTTCTGGAGGGTTTGGTGATATCTTTACCAAAACTTTCTGAAAACGAGGAAACAGATATCTCTGGAGCATTATCAAACATGCTGGGCGCTTTTCCTGCAGACCACTACAGCGGATTTTTTTCTAGAGGCAAGAACAAAATCAGAAAGTGGCCAATAAAATATTCCATTCATGACATAATTAAATGTAAATCTCCTGATTTTGCAGTTGTTGATGCTTCTTCTTATGGAGTTATTTTGGCTGGACTGCCATTAGAAATAGACAAACAAGGTGCAAAGCTCCTGGGCAAAAATTGGAAAGAAGTTTCGCATTTAAAGTTGCTTGATGAGAAGTTGGCTGAGAGGGAAGATGAGAGAGATGAGTTTGAATATGTGTAAGGAAAACTATATTAACCTCTTTTATCTGATTTTTTCATGAAAAAATCACTTCGTTTATTCCTTACTGGAAGTGTACAGGGGATGTTTTTTGAGCAGTTCCTAGTTGAAAATGCGAAGAAAGTGGGTGTTAAAGGATATTTAAGAAAGCTTGAAGACGGTCGCATGGAGATTTTTATTGAGGGTGATAGTGATAAGGTTGATGAAGCGGTTGCGATTTGCAAGAGGGGAACGCAACACACTCAAATACGGCATGTTGAAGAAAAACCTGAAAAGTTCCAAGATTTCAAAGAGTTTAAAGTTCTGAAGATTTAATTTATAATCTATTAGTTATGTGGTTAATAATGAATTAAAATTTTTTATAATAGAAATGTAAAAAAGAAAATAAAATAAATAAAACGGTTTACTCTTCTTTTTCTTCGTCAGAACTTTCTTCTTCTGGTTCTTCAGGTTTTTCTTCTGGTTCTTCTGCAGGTTCTTCAGGTTTTTCTTCTGGTTCTTCTGCAGGTTCTTCAGTTGTTGTTTCTTCGTCTTCTGCCATAATTTTACCTCCTTTACTACTCAATGAATTACCATATTTAAAGTTTACATTGTTAACTAAAACGAACTAATATTCCATAAAATAAAAATTAAAACAAAGTATATAAACGCCTTTTTTCTTGTCTAAGAATGGGCAGAGAGGAACAGATTGTAAATGAAAGATTAAGGAAGTTGAAAGAGTTAAGAAGAGAAGGGGTTAATCCTTACCCTTACAAATATAGTGTTGAAGATTATGCAGAGGAGTTACAGAAAAAGTATGATAAATTAAAACCAGAAAGTCATAAAAAGGACAAGGTTAAAATTGCAGGCAGGTTGATGAGTGTTAGAGATTTAGGGAAAATAATTTTTGGAGTTGTGAAAGACAGTTCTGGAAAAATTCAAATAACTTTGCAAGAAAAAGAAACACCTTCTGGGGCAAAAGATTTCTTTAAGAAATTCATTGATGTTGGAGATATTTTAGGAATCGAGGGAACTATATTCAGAACAAAAAGGGGAGAGCTTTCTGTTTTAGTTAAGAAGCTGGAATTGTTAAGCAAGTCTATCTTGCCGTTGCCAGAAAAATGGCATGGGTTGCAGGATAAGGAAGAAAGGTATAGGAAAAGATATTTGGATTTGATAATGAACGAATCGGTGATGGGGGTTTTTGAAAAAAGAGCAAAAACCATTGAATCAATTAGAGAATTTCTTGTAAACAAAGGCTATAAGGAAGTTGAGACACCGATACTACAATCAGTTTACGGGGGAACTAGTGCAAAACCTTTCAAAAGCAACTTGAATGCTCTTGATATGCCTGTTTACATGAGAATTTCTAATGAAATGTATCTAAAAAGGTTGATTGGGGGAGGATATGACAAAATATTTGAGTTCTCCAGAGATTTTAGAAACGAAGGAATTGACGCCACCCATAACCCTGAATTTACATTGATGGAAACAATGTGTGCTTATGCTGATTATAAACAAAATATGGATCTTGTAGAAGAGATGTTAGAATTTGTATCTAAAAAAGTATGCGGAACCACAAGAGTAACCTATCAAGGAAAAGAGATAGATTTCAAAAGGCCTTGGAAAAGGATAAAAATGGCTGATACAATTAAGAAATATGCTAAGATTGATGTAAAGAGAATAACAAATGAAGAATTAAAAATAAAGTTGAAAGAGCTTGGGATTGAGATTCCTGTATTTAAAAGAGGAGTGGCAATTGAAGAAATTTTTGGAGAATTGGTTGAAGAGAAGCTTATACAACCCACGATTGTTTATGACTACCCCTTTGAAACCTGCGGGTTGGCAAAGCCTAAAGAAGACGAACCTCAATATGCAGAAAGATTTGAGCCTTACATAAACGGATGGGAATTGGGAAATATTTATTCTGAATTAAACGACCCTGTGCTTCTAGAATCTTACTGGAAAGAACAAGAAAAAGCATCAAAAAAGGGAGACGAAGAAGCGCAAAAACTTGACGAAGATTTTTTGAATATGCTGAAAGTTGGGATGCCCCCGACTTCAGGAGTAGGCATAGGTGTAGACAGATTGGTGATGCTTCTGACAGATTCTCCGTCTATTAAAGATGTTATTTTCTTTCCGTTTATGAAACCTGTTGAAAAACAAAATGGAGGGGAACATGGTTGACTTGATTGTGAAGAGTAAAATAAAAGAAGCTGTCAAGGATTTGAATGTTGCTGGTGATGTTGCTGAGGGTTTGAATAAGATTGTTGAAGAGCTTTTGAAAAAAGCAGGCGAGCGAGCAAAGGCAAATGGGAGAAGGACTTTACAAGGGAGGGATTTATAAAATGTTTTTCAAACGAAAGAAAAAGTTTCCAACTCTTGCTGTTATTGTTCTGGTGTTTGCAATAGCGTGGCTTTTCTCTGAGTTGGGCTATTTGAAGATTAATATCCCTTGGATTCCTTTGATTTTGATAATTGTTGCAGTTGGTTGGATTGTTAATAGGTATATGGGTTAATTTTTCTAAAATATAGTCGATTATGCATATGTTTATAAATTAATTTTTTATGTTGTTTTAATGGCTAAAGCTGGACTTCCACCAAAACCAGAGTTACAACGGTTCTATAGAACATTCAGGAACAAAACTCATTTTGGGAATGCTGCTACTCATATTATAGAACCTTTATTGAGAGATTATGATTTTTATGAAAAACAAATACTTGTGTTGAAATCTGGAGGGAGAGATGTTGGCTCTGAAACTGCTAGATATACCCTCTTAGAAAGTGGGCGTAATGATGGAAGGGCTATTGGTGTTTATGAGGTCACAATGGATGGTTGCGTACAGCATGTTTCTGTGTTGCTTCAGGCTTCTTGTGACAAACCAATTGACGAGCCTATTTTAAAACAATTAGATGGGTGGGATTTTGTTGATAGACACAGGGTTTTAGACCAGGCAAAAGATTTAGGATTTAGTAATTTTAGAACCTGGTTAGATGAACTGCCCAAGGTTGTTGATTCTCAATTCAGAAGGGAATAACAAGAACCTATAAAAACTCCTTTTCATTTTTATAAAAATGCCAAAAAACAAAGCAAAAGGTTCTAAGGCTGAGAGAGAACTTGTAGAGATGTTTACAAAGCAGGGTTGGCGCGCAGTTAGGGTTGCTGGTTCTGGGGTGAGTGATTATTCGCCGTGTGATATTATCGCTGGAAAGGGAAAGAGAAGGGGATATACTATTGAAGCGAAGTCTTCGAAAAAATCAACTATTTACATAACGCGAGAGCAGATTGAGGAGTTTATTTTGTTTTCGAGTGTGATTGGTTTAAATCCTGTTATCGCTGTGCGGTTTAATAGAGAAGGTTGGTTGTTCCTCAATCCAAGATTTTTGAAAGACACTGGAAAGTACTGGGCTGTTTCGTTGAAACTTGCAAAGTCGAAAGGCAAGAGGTTTAGTCAATTTTTTGAGAAGTGATTTAGACTATCTTATTCTTGATCAAATAGTCCTTAACGATTTTAAATATTAATTCGTGACCTTCTGTTGTTGGGTGGCAGCCATCCGCCAATAGTTTTTTGTAATCTGCTTTTTCAAATTTCTCGTAAACATTTATGAAATGAACTTTATTCTCTTGTGCAACGGCTTTGACTATCTCGTCGAATTGTTTTATGTACTGGTTTTTACATGAATGTCCTTCGAGCCAGGGAACCGGATCAACCTTGGATTCATCAACAGGAGTTTCTCCCTTGAGGATTACTTTTTTTGAGTGTTTCTTTGCTAGCTTGATAACATTGTCAAGGTTTTCTTTGAATTGCTCTGGAGAGAACTTTGTTTTGTTTGTTTCATGCACAAAGACGGAGTCGTTGCCTCCGACAGAAATTATAAAGACTGTTTCTTCATCTGGCCAGAGGCGTGGTTTGGTTTCTGCTTCGAATCTTTTCAGGACTCCTTCTGCTGTGTCTCCATCAACTCCGAGATTGTAAACCAGAAAATATTCTTCATAATTGGAATCAATAACCTTCTTGTCTAAGAATTTTCTAAGTCTTTGCACCCAACCTCCTTCGATGTCCCAAGCTCCGTAAGTAATGCTATCTCCGAAGATTAGTATTTGTGTCATGACATGTTTAGAAAGAACGAGTTTAAGTGTTTTTTGTTTTAGAAAGTTTTAAAAGACCCTATGCCAGAGCTTTTTTATGGAAAATTACATTTCGCCAAGAGCAAGAATGGGAAAGGATGTTTATTTAGGTAGAGGGGTTAGCATTCTCGGACCTGTTATGATAGGCGACGGGACGTTTGTAGGAGACTTTGTTACAATTGGGTATACTTATTCTGGAGAAGTTGACAGATTTATGCAGCAAGGAACAAGAGATTTGTCAAGATTGGATTGGTTGGTGGAAAAACCTACAGTTGTTGGAGCTAGAAGCAGAATCGGAAGGGGGTCTATTATCTCTGCGGGGTCTCGGCTTGGGGAGGGTTTCGATGGCGAGTTTGATATCTTCATTGGTAGTGATACAGCTATTGGAGAAAATGTTAGACTACTTTACAGGGCCCAGGTTTATGACAGTGTAAGAGTTGGTGATGGTTGTGTGGTTGGAGGATTTGTTGGAGATAATTCTCAACTGGGGAGAAATGTGCGAATGCTTGGTAGCATTATTCATAAGCACAAGGTTCCGATTATAGATAGGCCTGGGTGGGACGATATAAGCGAACCGGGCCCCATTATAGAAGATGGGGCAATTATTGGTTATGGTGCCATTGTTATTGGTAATCGTACTGTTGGAAGGAATTCCTATGTCTTGGCTGGGGCAGTTGTTACAAAAGATGTTTCTAGTGAAGATATCGTCGGAGGTAATCCTGCTAGATCTATTAAAGACAAGGTGGAACTCCCTTCTTAATTATAAACAAACTCTGCTCTTGCTACGATATCTTTCTCTTTAACTTTTTTGTAAACTCCGATGAACTTGTCTTCATAGAATGCTGCAAATAAATCCTCGCCAAGTGGTTCCAAGAAATCACATTCCATTAAAGGTTTCCCGGTCAGAATCTGTTTCATATTTTCGCCCGAAATCCCAACAACAGGCAAGACTTTCTGGATTGCTTGTTCGGCTGGCACTAGCATTTTTCTTAGTGGAATTTCGTTGCCTTCGTTATATTCCTTTGCTGCTTTTTCGAAGTCGTAGAGGTTCACAAAGTTGTCATCGGTTTCTGAGAAGATTGATGCCTTTACTCTGCGGAGTTCTAGCATGTGTGCGCCTCCTATTTTTTCTCCGAGATCAGAGCAGAGCTTTCTGATATATGTTCCCGCTTCAACGTCTGCGATAAATAAAACATCCTTGCCTTTTTTTTCTAAGAGTTCAAATTGCTTTACTTCTCTTTCGCGGAAAGCGCGCTTTACTCTTGATTTCACTGGAGGCAATTGTGTTATTTTCCCTGTGAACTCTTTCATTAATGTTTTTAGTTTTGTTATCGGAAGATCTTCGTGGATGCGCATGATGCCGACGTATTTTTTGTCTTTGTGCATGAAATATTCCGAGAGTTTGCATGCTCTTCCAAGCGTTACCGGCAGGACGCCTGTGACTTGTGGATCTAGGGTTCCCATGTGGGATGTTTTATTGATATTGAGTTGTTGTTTGATATATTGAGAAATTTGGAAAGATGTGGGGCCTGCTGGTTTGTCTATGTTTATCAGGGAGAATTGGATTAACTGGGATATTGGTTTTTGTTTCATGTTAATTGATGAACAAAAGGTTTTAAAAATCTTGAGATTTGGATTAAAATATGAATAAAGAGTATGAAGTTAGAAAAGCGAAAGCTGAAGAGATAGTTGAAAAGATAAGGGATTTGGCTGAAGGGATTTTGATTGTTGGATCTGTAGCGTACAATCCTGATGCTGTGACTTCTGAGTCTGATTTGGATTTAGTTGGAGTATTGGATTTTTCATCAGCAAGTTTTAAGGAATTGTATGAAAAGCTTGGGCAAAGATTTGAGCCATTATTAGTCAAATATGCTACTGAAGGAAAAATTAATAATGTTAGCCTTGTTTGGGATGAGGAATTTGAAATTGGGCTGCATCTTTGGGATAAGGGTGCTTTTGAAAGGGTTGTTAATTTGGGAGATTATAATTTGATATTTGGGAGGGAAGATTTTAGTCGGAATTTTAAGAGCACCTCAGATAAAGAGGTTCTAGTCAATTTGAAGGGCGAGAAATATGAAATCTTTAAAGATCCAAAAGATGTTGACGGCGGTTCGATATTGAAATTTTTTATTTATTGGGAAGACGACTCTGGTTTTTATCCGGGAATACAAGTTTGTAATTTATTGTTGGACCCAGAGGTTATCTATGAGAAGAGAGGGAAGATCTCAGAGGGTTTGAAAAAATTTGAGATTAATCTTAAGAAGAAGTTGAAAGAGACTTATGGTTCAAGTAGCGAGGAAATAAATCTTCACAATGCGCTTGATGTTAAATTACAAAATAAAGTCACTGAGAATTTGAGAGATAGGCTTAAGAGTTATTTTTGACCTTGCAACTCTCTGATTTTATCAATGATCTTTGATGTTGAAATTGGCGTTTTGAATTCTACTATGTGGATTTTGCCACCGTGTTTTTTTACTGTTTGTGCTTCCATACAGTCGTGCCCATAGTCTCCACCGTTTACATGAACGTGGGGCTTTATTGATTCAACAAAAGCGAGAGATTCCTTTTCGTCAAAGAGGGTTATGTAATCCACGAAGTCTAAACTTGCGAGAGACCTTGCTCTGTGTTCTTCTGAGATAATTGGCCTTGTTTCGCCTTTGTAGGCCTTAACTGACTTATCTGAATTGAGACCTACAATCAAAAGGTCTCCTTGGTGTGCTGCTTCTTCCAAGATATCTAGATGTCCTACATGGAGCAGATCGAATGAGCCATTTATTGTTACTACCTTTTTTCCTTCTAGTTTTGCTTCTGCCGCTATTTCTACTATTTCTTTTCTTGTTTTTATTTTGTCTTTGTAGTTTTGAGGTTTCATTGTATACTTTCTAAGATGGAAATGGTTTTAAATGGTTTGTTATTATGCAAGAAATGGCAAGACGAAGATATCGCTTAAAGCTTATGGGTGACAATGAGGTAGACCCTGCTTTTAGTGTGCTTTATGAAAGTTTGAGAGAGTATGGCGTGGAGTTTACGATAGTACCGGCTAATTGTTGTCCCGCCTTATCTGCTGATGATTTTAATCAATATGGTGCTGAATCTATATTAGTATTCCTCGCCAATGCAGGAGAGATTAATGAGGGGCAAAGAGAAGAAACTATGGATAGAATAAAGCAGGCTTGGGAGAGAGCATTTGATGCTGTAGGCTGCTGATTCTAGTTGAATTCTCCCTTCAAATACTTCTTCCTAACATCTTCAGGAAACTTTTCAATCGAATACCTCAACATCGTCCGCGGCATTTTCTTATAATGTTTCCTCAAAAACCCCTCCTCAACTTTCAAGTCCTTCTTACCTATCTCCCTCAAAACCCAACCAACTGCCTTATGCATCAAGTCATGTTCATCATTCAACAAAATATCTGCCAAAGCTAAAGCATCTTTAAAATCCCTGTCACGAATAAAATGAAAAGTCGAAATAATCGAAATTCTTCTTTCCCATAATATTTTAGAGCGGGCGAGTTTGTAAAGGATGTCGCGAGGTTTGTTTTCTAGGTAATGTCCGACTATTTTGTGAGCTGTTAAATCTACAAGATCCCAGTTGTTTATGTGTTTTGTGTTTGAGAGGTAGAAGTCTACAAACTTTTTATCTGGATTTTTTTGGTAAAGGTGGACTAGGAGTAATAGGGCTGTTAGGCGTTCTTCATGGATTTTGCTTTGTAAGAGGGTTTTGATGTCTTCAAATGAAAGGTCATGATATTTTTTAGCGACTGTTCTTGATTCAGGAACTTTGACACCGAGAAAAATATCGCCTTCGCCATACTGCCCTTTCCCTGTTTTGAAAAATCCTTGGAGAAGTTTTGCCTTTTGGGGATCAGAGAGCTTGCGAAGGTCTGCTTTTAGTTGGGTGAGGTTTGACATGGAAAATTTAGAGAATTGAGGGTTATAACTTTTTCTACCAAACCTCTTTTTTATTTAACCAATATTTGCTCTTTGGGGAGTTCTTTGTATAATCAATCATCTTTTTTTGTGCTTTAATTTTTTTGAGGAATCTTACTTGTTCTTTGATGCATAACTTTTCATGTCCAGTTATGTTTTCTTTTTTCCAAGGAAACTTCTTTATCGCATGAAGATAATAATGGTGTGTGTCGTGGATTATTGTACTTGCATACCATTCTAATGAGTGATATGCTGTTTTTGCTCCGACATCAAATTGGGCTTTTTCCAGTATCAAGCAAGATCGCTTTGCGAACCTGATCTTTTTGAGGTATTTGTTTATCTTATTGAAATCTCTCTTGCTATTCTTTTTTATTAGATTGAGGGCTTTTGTGGTTTGATCTTTAAATTTTTTAGAGCCAACAATTTTTAGATTCTCATAATCCATAATGTTAGAAAGAGGGGGAAGTTATAAAGTTATTTCCGATTGTTCTTAAGATAAGACTTCAGGGATTTTGAATGTTTCCACATATTTAAAAAATGTTTCCTTAACATTGTTGCAAAAACTTTGCTTTCTGTCCAGATTGTTATGTAGTCTTCTTCTTTTTGCACCTCTGGATGGCCAATTGTTAATCTTGCTTTTGTTTCATCAAAAACCCCTATTCTTGGTAAAACAGGTCCGAACATTTTGTGATTGAAAACTCTAATCTGTGCTCCAGTTGAAAGCCATTCTTTGTAGGATGAGATTCTATTTTCATCAAATGTGCAAATCATTTTTGCTTTCACACCGCGTTTTACCGCATTCTGCATTTCCCTAATATTTTTGTAGAGGATTTTTGAGAGATTGTTGCAAGCTAGAATTTCTTTCTTAACATTCTGATTTGTCAAGGCTAATTTTTCTTGGATTGCTTTTTTTCCTTTGATAATCCAAAACAGATCCCTACACTCTACACTCTTGGGCATCTCAACTAACTTTACCAAATAATCAACAGATTCACTCAAGTCTTTAACTTCTTCCCTAAACAACTCAGGATTGCTTATCTTAAACCTCTTAGGGGAAACTGGCAAAGAAACAACCTTTCCCTTATCCTCCAATCTCTGCAAGACCTCGTAAGCCTTGTTCCTCGGAACCTTACTATCTAAAACAATTTCCCTAACTGCGGCCGGTCCTAACTTCGCCAAAGCCAGATAAACCCTAGCTTCATACTCTGTGAGTCCAAGTTTAATCAACAACTTAATCTGATCCATCTAATTCCCGACAAATATGCCTATAAAATAATTTCTATACTTTTTGTACCTTTTGGAGTTACATAAATATTTATTCAGTTTTATAACAGACAAGTTATGTTTAAAAGATGCGCTGCGAGAATAGTGACTGGAAATACATTTTACATTGAGTCTGACGGGGGAGGTGGTGGCGGTCCACACGAACACGATGATCTAATCAGATATATGGGAAAAAATATCTACGTAAAAAATCTGCGAGTATTGAATTGTCAGATGAAGAAAAGAGATTAGAAGGATTGCTAATAGCGTTTCGAAAATTATATCAATATACTCTTCCCAATCATAACAAATTCCAGAAGGCTGTCCAGAAGATAGGGTCTCCGGGATATCGCACTGAATGTGGCCTTGAGATCACTCTCGAAATATCTTGAGGAGAAAAAGAAGAAGAGGTAGAAGATTAACTTATTTAGATTTTGTCCCTGGGTGGGTCACATGATTTGATATAGTTCTATATTTCAAGGGAATTTATGGGCGAGAAAGATTGGCATAATACAGCGAAAAGAACAAGAGCTTGTGTTGCTGCTCTGCGAAAGGGTATTTAGTGGATTGAAAGAGGTAATAGGCCTGCCACCTTTGATTTTCCGCACTTGGAAGTCGGTGATTGCATTCTTTTAGTAGAACCAGAGCTATTTGAAGAACCATACGAAAAATACCCTCATAATTTTATCAAACCTTACTTGTCGAAACATGAAAGTGCTAATTATAATGGAAATGTAGCAAGGGTTAATGATAAAAGAGACGTCACTGATGCCCATAGTGTTAGGACTACGGTTTGGGAAATCTCTTGTGAGCGAGATGGGTCTGCGCATAAGTCTTGGTTTATTGATGATCGAGTAAGCGCATATGGCGAGCATGTTTTTTTACCACATCCGAGGTATTTAGAAATATTTTTAGGAAAATGGCGTCTCGGAATGCAACTTAATGGAGGCCGTATCGGTAAATTATTAAAAAAACAAAGTTCTAGCTTTTGGCAAAGAATGAACTATGTTGAACATTTCCTTAAAGGTCTTTATAGTAGTTGGGGGGGGGAAGGGCAATGAAAGAACCTGATTGTGGGCTTTGTAGGGAAGTTTCAGCTACTCTGGAAAAAGGTAGGCTTGATAGGAAAATTGAAGAAATAGAGAATTTTGTTGCTTTTGTTTCTGCAGGACCATTAACACTTGGCCATTTATTGATTACTTCAAAAGAACATTATATTTCTATGGCCACTATTCCTGAAGTCCAGTTTGATGAATTAAGGACCTTGCGAGAGAAACTTGGTGAGCGGCTGACTTCAGCATTTAATTTGCCGCAAACTGTTTTGTTTGAACACGGGCCTTCTAAATATGCTCTAAGGGGGGGTTGTTGCGTTGATCATGCGCATTTGCACATTATGCCTGTTCGTTTGCCTTCTACTCGTGTTGTTAGTAAAATAAAGAAAGCTTTAGGAGAACCTAAGATAATTGAATCTTATCGTGGATTAGGAGAATTTGAAGATGGAGAAACTGCGTATGCTTTTTTTGAATTTGATGGGATAAGATATTTATTTGAGGTGAGTAAACCAATGCCTTCGCAATTTGTAAGACAGATTATAGGAAAATATATTGGTAGGCAATATACTTGGGATTGGCGGCAGAATCCTAGAATTGAAGACATATTAGAAAATGTTGAGAGATTGAAGGCGAGAGACTAAGAGATTATTTCTTCAAAGCTTTTCTGGAATTGTTGGGGATTTAGTTTTGTTACTGGGAGAGTAACATTGATTGAAATAATACAAAATTACAGAGTTTTATGGCAAGATATTCTAAATGGACTAGTGAAAAGCTAACTGAATCTTATCTCGAGCAATTGAGGTTTTTTGTAAATAAAATTCAAGCATCTGCGCATGCTTTTTCTAAAAAAAATCTGAGTATTAAAAAAATGCAGCAATCGGTAAAAAGATTTGAAAAGCAAATTAGCGAGTCCTATCCCTTACTAAAAAGAAATCATTTTGTGTTAATTTTGGATACAGGGTCATTTTATTTTACAGCAATGAACGAGTATCGTGGGCTGCGCACACTTCAGGTGTACACACTTGGTGGAATTGGCGAAGAGTATTTGAAGACGCCTGCCCGAGTTTTAGGAAAAGGACTTCATCTTTCTTCTGGGGATGGGGAAGAAGAATTTTTTACCTTGCAATTATTTGATTCACGCCAGCACCATACTTCCCTTTCGGTTGATGGTGTTGGTACAGTTTCAAGACATCCGTATGTTTTCCTTCCGCATCCTGATCACCTTGAGCGATTTGTTAAAATGCTACCTAATGTCTCTAAGGAAACAAAAGATCTAGAAAGAATTTTGGCTGAATATTATAATGGGACACGTTGATTTATTTCTTCAACGCCATTCTATGAATTGGAGTTTCCTTGAGTTTTGATTGTTTTTGTTGCTTGGCTTGCTGCTTTGCTTGTGCTGCTTTTTGTTCTGCCACAGATTGTGATTTTTCTTTTTCTTGTTTCTTTTTTTCCTCTTTTTCTTCAGGAGTTTCTTCCTTCTTTTCTTCTTCTTTTGGCGCTTCGGTAGGAACAGGTTCCTTTGGTTTTTCAGAAGGTTTATGTCTTCTTTCTCTTTTTGCTTTTTCGAATTTAACAAAATCTGGCAACTCAGATAGGGTGACGCGGACGATGTCTCCTTCCTTGACTGCTTTGACTTTAATCTTTGCAGGCGGCTTCTTTTTTCCTTTAAACCAAATCTCTTGGTTCAGCCACATATCAAGTTTGACCTTGCTTATATCTCTGTCTGGAACTTTCATATGCCTTACAATAAACTTCTTGATTGCCTTAATCGCTCTGCCAGTTCTTCGGTAATTCGCAACTTTGCGCCATTCTTTTCTGAGTGGGATGATGTATTCTTTTTCTTCAATCTTTGGAGGGGTTGTTTTTTTATCTGCCATTTTATCCTAGATGCTTCTTAGCCATTCTTCTTGGCTTGATATTTAGTTTTGTTCTGCGCCAGTGCCTTCTCTGTTTTGTAATTGTGCTTGGGTGAGTTCTGTAGCCTGTTCCAAATTTTCTTAAAACTGCCCAAAACGGCGCCCATTTTGTCCGGCGATTTGCTACACTTAGCTTTATTTTCTTTTGTTGTTGGAGAGGCATTATGCTTTGCCTCCGACTGATTCTAAAAATTCCTTGCCTTTATCTGTTAATTTCCTTCCAGATTTTTTTCCCTTGACTTTTTCAATCAATTCGGCTGATTCTGCTTGTTGTAGGATTGTTCTGATTAATTTTCCACCACCTTTTCTGAACTCTGGCGGTCTTTGTCCGCGGTCTTTTCTGCCACCATACCTTGTTCTTAATCTTTCAACTCCTACTACTCCTTTTATGTAAATCTGCCTTAAAATTGAAGCAGTTCTCTTAAAATAGAAATCTTCTTCTGATGAAGGGCGTTTTTTTGATGTAGAAGATTTAACAAAACCGACCCATTCTGGCTTTTTAAACTCTGGAATTTTTTTCAAAGCTTCTGCTAGCAAGGTATTGTACTTGTTTGGTTGAACTGTCCTTATGTCTGACATGGGGAGATATGAAAAAGAGTGCTTTTAAAGTTTATCCTTTCGTTGTTATCTAATTTTGTTTTTGGTTTGAGGATTTCGTAAATTCTTCATCGGGAATTAAGAATTGACTGGCTGTTGGATTAATCATACAACTCTAAAGAGCTGTATGCGGAGATAGTGGGTTTGGGCTCCATCCGGAATAGCCCAAATAAAAATTAAACAAAAAATAAGTTTCTGATTATCGCCATTAGAACCCAAAATAATCTTCCGATTAATATTGTATAAAACCACGTGCCAAGCGAATTCTCT
>Ga0180007_10003981_pt1 | contig 15963 bp, 11 predicted proteins | sample MM_PC_MetaG_FD_121122 | JGI IMG/M metagenome (GOLD analysis project Ga0180007, IMG submission 121122) | Groundwater microbial communities from the Aspo Hard Rock Laboratory (HRL) deep subsurface site, Sweden - MM_PC_MetaG | ecosystem: Environmental > Aquatic > Deep subsurface > Groundwater... | reverse complement strand
TGAACAGCTGATGAACCATCCCCATTCACTAGGGCACCCGGGAGCCGGACACGGCCTGCCCGGCCATCCCTCCAAAGCCAATACCATCCGCCTTGTTGCCTGGGAAACCACCCGGCGCTGCAATTTAAAATGCAAACACTGCCGGACTGCGGCAGAAGACCACCCCTATGAAGACGAGCTTTCCACCGAAGCCTCGTTCAGGCTCCTGGATCAGATCCGGGAAGTGGGAACCCCCATCATCATTCTGACCGGCGGTGAACCATTGCTGCGTGAGGATATATATGATATTGCCGCCCATGGAACCAAGATTGGGCTTCGGATGGTCATGGCGCCCAATGGCACCCTGATCACAAAAGAAAGCGTGGAAAAGCTAAAGGCCAGCGGGATCAAACGCATCAGCATCAGCCTGGACGGCTCCACGCCCGAAACCCATGATGGTTTCAGGGGACTTAAAAATGCCTTTAATGATGCCATCCGGGGTATCAAAATCGCCAGGGAAGCCGGCCTTGAATTTCAAATCAACACCACCATCACCCGAATAAATCTGGATGAAATTCCGAAAATTCTCACCCTGGCAGAATCCCTGGGTGCCGTTGCCCTTCACATTTTTCTTCTGGTGCCCACGGGCCGGGGCAAATACATTGCCGATTCGGCCATCAATGCCAAAGAATATGAAGAGACCTTAAACTGGTTCTACGACCAGCAGGATAAAACCCCCCTCCAGCTCAAAGCCACCTGCGCCCCCCACTATTATCGAATTCTGCGCCAGCGGTCAAAGGCGGAAGGGAAAAAAGTCACCTTTGAATCCCATGGACTGGACGCGGTCACAAGAGGATGTCTGGCCGGAACCGGTTTTTGTTTTATCTCCCATGTGGGACGGGTTCAGACCTGCGGTTATCTGGATGTCACCTGCGGAGATATCACCCAGCAGACCTTCAGGCAGGTCTGGGAAAATTCAGCCGTGTTCAATGAACTCAGGGACTTTAACAACCTTGAAAACAAATGCGGCATCTGCGAATACAAAAAAGTGTGCGGCGGATGCCGGGCCCGGGCCTATGAAGCCACAGGCAGCTATCTTGAAGAAGAGCCCCTGTGCTCCTACCAGCCCAAAAAATAAGGCGGTCTTTCGTCATCCATACCCCCGGCAGAAATATATTTTTTGCCGGGAATGCTTTTTTTATTGCATCCCCAAAATTGTAGCGTTTTCCAGCAGCAGTTGCGCAAGCACCTGTTCCCCGGCTGATTTTGTGCGGCAACTTTGGCGTGTTTTTCGCCAAAAGCAGCCAGGGGAAATTAAGGTGCCTGCGTAATCGTCAATAGATTAAAGAGCTGTTTTCATATTTTGATTGACAAAAAAAGTGCCCCTCTTTATAAATCAGATCTCTTTAGCAAAACTGAAAAATCAACCCTCACAGAAAGGACATCAAATCGTGAAAAAATGGTTTGTGTGCTTATTGCTTGCAAGTTTAATCTCTTCCAATGCCCTGGCAAAGGAAGCCCAAAAACTCAAAAAGCCATCCCCTGCTCCCGTCAAAAAAGAACAGAAAAGATCTCCCCAGAATGAACCACCGTTTCAGGCATTTCTCGTGATTGAGGCCAATACCGGTATGGTGCTTGAATCAGCAAATCCCAATCTGAAACATCCCCTGGCCAGCGTCACCAAGTTGATGACGGCATGCATTGTCATGGAAAAACTGGAATCAGGAGCTAATCAATTAACGGACATCATATCCATCTCAAGTGCTGCATCAAAAATGGGCGGCAGTCAGGTCTATTTAAAGCAGGGAGAATCTTTTACTCTGGAAGAGCTCATGAAGGCGATCATGATCGCTTCGGGAAATGATGCAGCTTATGCCGTGGCTGAGCACATATCCGGAACGGTGGAAGCGTTTGTTGAAGAAATGAACAAAAAGGCAAAAAGCCTTGGAATGAATGATTCCGAATTCCACAGCGTCCATGGCCTTCCACCGGCTCCCGGTCAAAGTCAAGACATAAGTTCCTGCAATGATCTCATGCTGTTATCCAGGGAACTGCTCAAGTATCCGAAACTTCTGGAATGGACCGCTATTCAGGTTGAGCCTTTCAGGAATGGTACCTTTATCATGCGCAACCACAACAAGATCATTGCGAAACTGCCGGGTACGGATGGCTTCAAGACAGGATATTATGAAAAAGCTGGGTTTAATGTAGTTGCAACTGCCAGAAAGGACGGACTCAGACTCATTGTTGCGGTTTTGGGAAGTCCCAGCGCCCGGATCAGAGACAGCATTGCCATTGAAAAATTTAAAAACCACATGGCCAAATACAAAATGGTCACGCTTGCACAAAAAGGTCAGAACATCGGTGAAGCGGTGTTCCTGCCCGATGGTGAGACGCAATCCTTGCAGACTGTGGCTGCCTCTGATTTTTCCTATCCGGTTTTAAGGGAAAAAATGGAGGCCGTTAAAAAAGAAATTCGTCTGCCCCGTGAAGTTGCAGGGGGTGTGGAGGCAGGTCAGAAAATGGGGGATGTGGTGTTTATGCTGGATAATGAGACCCTGGGAACCATAGACCTTATTTCACCGGCACACATCAGGAAAGTGGGAATTTTTAAAAAATTTTTCAGACTTATCGGGCTTGAATAAGGACAGACCATAAAAAAGTTAAGATGTGCAGGAAGAGGGGAAAAAATATTTTTCTTCTTTCGTCTTCCACACCCCCGGCAAAATTCATTTTTTGCCGGGGGTGTTCTTTTCTTGTGCTTTTTTCATTCTCAGGCTGAACAACATACAAGAAAGAAAGCCTGATCCATTAGCACATTTTTATTTTTTCGATTGCTAGGAAAGGTAGGATATGACCGCCTGACAAAAAATATTTACCCCTTTTTCAAGAACCGTCTCATCAATATCAAAATAGGGGGAATGCAGCGGAGCCACAATGTTTTTCGAGGTGTTCCGGCATCCCAATCTGATAATGGCACTGGGCCTTTCGATTGCATAAAATGCAAAATCTTCAGACCCCATGGTGGGGGGGATCCATTTGATGTTGTCTTTACCCAGGACGTTGGCCGCACTCTGAAACATAAACTGGCTGATTTCTCTGTCACAATTGCAGGCCGGGGTTTCGAAAACGCTGTCAAAGGTACATTCAACCCGATATTGCGTTTGCAATCCATGGACGATCTCCTGCAGTCGGATAAGGATCTGCTCACGAATTTCATTGGAATGGGTCCGAACCGTTCCTTCTATGCACGCAATCTCCGGAATAACATTTCCTGCATTACCTGAATGGAATTTACCAATGGAAATCACCGCAGGTTCAATGGGATTGATATTCCGGGCGACAATGCCTTGAATGGCTGTTACAAAATGTGCTCCGCTGACGATGGGATCTATGGTTTCATGCGGTCTTCCGCCATGTCCGCCTTTCCCCTTTATCACCAGGCTGAACCCATCGGCTGCCGCATAGCCGTAGTCTTTGAACACGCCCACAATGCCGGTATCAAGGGTTGGATCCATGTGTCCGGCAACAACACGATCGACATTCGGATGATCCAGCGCACCTTGCCGGATCACTTCCCTCGCACCATTTATTCTTTCTTCTGCAGGCTGAAAAATAAATTTAACATTGCCTCTTAAGGTCCGTCGGATCTCATTCTGAGCCAATTTTTTTGCAACGCCAAGCATAATTGCGGTATGGGCATCATGCCCACAGGCATGCATGACATTCTTGTTTTTAGAACGATAGGGGACATTATTCAGCTCCTGGATCGGTAATGCATCGATATCGGCCCGCAATCCGATCGTTGGGCCATCATGGCCGCCCTTTATCAGACCAAGCGCTCCGAACGATTCATTGAAGCAGGAGTGCTGAACCCCTATCTCCCTGAGCACGGAACAGATTTTTTCAGTCGTTCGTTTTTCCTGGCTGGATATTTCCGGTTCAATGTGAAAATGCCTTCTTAAGTCAATCAGCCAGTTTGAAAAGCTCATGTCATCTTGCATCATGCCAGCCTTCACAAACGGATCACTTCATGATAAATTGTATAGGTATCCAGAATGTCATTGTTGACATCTACCCCGAGTCCCGGCCCCTTGGGCACATTGATTGTTCCGTCTGAATTCAGTTTAAATCCTTGTTCAATGATATCTTCCTGGTAGTACCGGTCAGACGCGGAGATATCATTGGGATAAATAAAGTTTTCCAGCCCTGCCAGAGCGATGATCAATGCCCGGCCAATACCGGTTTCAAACATGCCGCCGCACCAGACACCAACCCCGGCCCGGGCGCAGATATCATGGATTTCTTTTGCTTTGCCCAACCCTGCCACACGGCCTTGTTTAATATTAATAATGCGACAGGCATCCATTTCCAGGGCAATACTGGCATGGTAGGAATCCTGAATCGATTCATCCAGGCACACCGGCGTTTTCAGCAGTGCCTGAAGCTTTGAATGGTAATAGATATCATCGGCTGCCAACGGTTGTTCAATCATCGACAGATTGAACTCATCCATGGCTTTCAACGCGTCAACATCATCGATACGATACGCATTGTTCGCATCTACCATCAGATTGATATCGGGGTAAGCATCCCGAACCGCCCTGATACAGTCGATATCCACTCCTGGTTTTATTTTCAGTTTGATTTTGGGATATCCCTGGGACAGGTAGCCTTCGACCTGATCTAACAATTCTCCTATGGAGTCCTGGATACCGATGGACACGCCTGAGACAATTGTCTCTTTCCGGTTGCCCAGAAGCGTAGCAAGGGAAACGTTGCTTTCCAGGGCTTTTAAAATCCAGAGCGCATTTTCCACAGATGCCTTTGCCATTGGATGGCCCCGGAAATGACCACAATGCACCCAGAAATCTTCCGGTCCGTTAAGCGCTTTTCCCATTATTGCCGGGAGCAGATGCTTCTTTATAACTTCAATTGAAGTGCCGATGGTTTCATAGGAATACCCCAAAGACGTTTCGGACACACATTCGGTATAGGCTATAAAATCGGGAGTATAAAATTTCAATAATAATTTTTCCTCTTCATAAACCCTTTCATAGCTGGTTTCAAAATGTCCGACAATCGGGGTCTTGATAACCATTAAATCCACACGCTCAATTTTCATTTCAACTCCTTAATTCATTCAAATTTATTTGAGAACACATTACGTTTCTTTTCCCAAACTGGACCAGGTCAGGCGCAATTACGCTGCAGTCTGGCAGTAGCGCTTTGGGGCATCTGGGATGGAATGCACACCCGCAAGGCAGATCAATGGGATTGGGATAGGCAGCCCCCAGATTAATCTTTGGGGCCGCCTTTCTTGGATCAGGGGTCAATACGGAGCCGAGAAGCGCCTGGGTATATGGGTGCTTCGGTGATGAAAAAATTTCATCTGTCATGGCTTCTTCCACGATTTGCCCAAGATACATGACGGCAACACGATCTGCGATATGCTCTACAACAGCCAGATCATGTGTAATAAAGAGATAGGTTAATTTAAACTTTTGCTGTAAAGACATTAATAGATTCACTACCTGTGCCTGTACGGAAACATCAAGTGCAGAGGTGGGTTCATCACAGATGATCATTTCCGGCTCGGTTATCAGTGCGCGTGCGATGGCAACTCTCTGTCGCTGGCCGCCGGACATCTGATCCGGGTAGACATTCAGCATCCTGGAAGGAAGCGCCATTAATTCAAGCATCTTCTGAACCCGATGCCTGCGATTTTTCTTATCGTGATTGCCATGCACGATCAAGGGCATTTCAATGATCTGACCAATGGTTTTGCTTGGGTTCAAGGATGAGTAGGGATCTTGAAAAATGGGTTGCACTATCTCAGAGAGTTTGGAACGTTTGATCTCGGAAAATGGTTTTCCTGAAAAGATGATTTCACCCGAAGTCGGGTGCTCCAGCCTTAAAAGGATTTTTGCCAGCGTACTTTTCCCGCAGCCGGACTCCCCAACCAGCCCCAGAACTTCCCCTTGCCGGATGTTAAGGGACAAGTTGCGCAAGGCATTCAAAGAACGTGAAGCCGAAAATAGACCCTGGGGGACGTGATATGTTTTGGTAATATCGGTGAATTCAAACAGGAATTTTTTTTTCTCTATCAAAATAACATCACCTTTTCTGATCTTTCTTTTAATTCCTCGACCGGAGCAACGCACCAGACATGGTGCTGTACCGGAAAATTTACGGCGGGTATTTGTGCCAGGCATCGGTCACTTGCCAAATCACAGCGAGGCCGGAACATGCAGCCCTTCAGATCCCCTATGAGCGATGGAACAACACCTGGAATTGAGCCAAGCATAGATCCTTTGGGTGTTTTCCCCGGCACAGGGATGCAGGAAAATAATCCTTGGGTGTACGGGTGGGTGGGGGTGGCGAAAATTTGTTCTGCTGTGCCGCTTTCAACGATCCGGCCTGCGTACATCACCAGAACATGATCTGCAACCCGTGAAATCACCCCAAGATCATGACTGACGATAATCATGGCCGTTCCGGTTTCTTTTTGCAGCTCTGACAGCAAAGATAAGATTTGTGCCTGTATTGTTACATCGAGAGCGGTTGTGGGTTCATCTGCGATAATGATGTCCGGATCACACATGAGGGCCATGGCGATCATGACCCGCTGGCGCAGCCCGCCGGACAATTCGTGGGGATACTGATTCAGGCGGCGTTCTGCCGAGCTTATCCCGACCCGGTCGAGCAGACGGAGTGCTTTATTTCGGGCGTTGGCTTTGGTGGCAGATCGATGGCGAAGATATCCTTCGGTTAATTGTTCGCCAATCGTATAAACAGGATTAAGGGCTGTCATGGGTTCCTGGAAAATCATGCTGATATGCTCGCCGCGGATATCTGCAAATTTACGTCCCGATAACCCCAGCAAATCCATATCTGAAAATTTTAGCTGTTCGGCTGTCACTCTGATTTTTTTAGACAAAAGACCAATGATGGCCATGACCGTTACAGATTTACCACATCCGGATTCGCCGACGATCCCGAGTGTCCGGCCCTTTTTAAGCCCAAAACTGACATCCCGGACTGCATGCAGAACACCCGCGGGTGTTGGGATATCAACGACCAGATTGTCCACCGTCAGTATATTTTCGGGTCTGTCATTAACCATGCTTATTCGATCCCTTTTGACGCGGTTACATCACGGATGCCGTCACCAATCAAGTTTAAAGATAACACCAGAAGTGCCAAGGCAACGCCCGGGAAGGTGATCAGCCAGGGTTTAAAGAACAGGAGTCCTTTTCCTTCAGCCACCATGAGTCCCCAGGAAGGGGTCGGAGGCTGAACACCCAGTCCTAAAAAAGAGAGCGCAGACTCCAGAAGGATGGCATGCCCGACTTCGAGGCTTCCGATTACCACAAGGCTGCCCACAAGGTTTGGCAGGATTTCAACAAAGAGTATCCTGGGCGTGCTGCATCCGACGGCTTTAGCAGCGCTGACGAATTCTTTTGACCGGATCTGTTTGGTTGCAGAACGAATGACCACCGCGAACCGATCCCAGAGAAGCAAACTCAAAACCGAAACCACAACCGGCAGCGTTCCTCCGACAAGCGATACCACTGCCAGCGCGATCAAAACAACCGGCAAGGTTAACCGGGTGGTAATGATAAAGGTGACCAACATGTCGACCCGGCCGCCGTAATACCCGGACAAAAGGCCCAGAACGGTTCCGATGATTCCCGATCCCAACGCAGTGCTGAAACCGATGAGCAGGGAGACGCGTGCCCCATAAATCAGCCGGGTCAGGTAATCCCGCCCCAGTGCATCTGTTCCCAGAATGTGGGACGTACTGCCCTTCTCATCCCAGAAGGGTTGAACCAGCCGGTTGGAAAGATCCTGGGTAAAGGGGTCATGGGAAGTTAGAATCGGCGCTAGAATGGCCATACCTGTAATCACGCATAGCACGGCAGCCCCGATTATCAGCCCCCTGTGCCCTAAAATGCGCGAGAACATGATTTCACGCGATGAAGGGCCTGCAATTTCCTCTATTTGATACGTATTTTTCATGATGTGGTTGCCCGGAGCCTCGGATCAAGTTTTGCGTTCAAAAGATCCGCCAGAAACGTGAGTCCGACATAGATCATTGCATATACCAATATAATTGCCTGGATTGTTGGGAAGTCGTTCCGGCTGATACTCTCCCAGGCCAAAAAACCAATGCCGTGCAGGGAGAAGACACTTTCAACCACCACAGACCCCCCTAAAATGAACCCAAATTCTACCGCAGCCACACTGACAACCGGCAGGATTGCATTCCTGAATGCGTGTTTGAGTAAAATAGAAAGGGGCAGAAGGCCTTTGGAATGGGCAGTGCGGATATAATCGGATTGAAGCGCTTCGATCATCCCGGCCCGGGTAAGGCGCATCATCGACGGGGTTGCATAGTATCCCAAAACAATGGTGGGTAAGATAAAATGATACAGACTCGAAGAGCCTGAAACAGGCAATATTCTTAATTTTACCGAAGATACCACGATTAACATCAAACCAAGCCAGAAACTGGGGGTTGCCTGGCCAATGGTTGCAAGCCCCAGGGTAAACCGATCAAAAACCGTATTTTGTTTTACTGCTGCGATGATGCCCAGCGGAATCGAAAGCGTCAGGGCAAAACAGATACTCAAAAGGCCAAGAAGGCCTGTAACCGGCATGCGTTCAGCAATTAAATCCACAACAGGTTTTTGAAAGTAAAAGCTTTCTCCCAAATCACCTTTGGCCACACGGCTGATCCATTTCCAATATTGGACATGGAAAGGCTGATCAAAACCAAAGTTTTTTCGAATGACTTGAATATCAGCCTCGGTGGACCCCTCCCCTGCGATTGCGATGGCCGGATCTCCCGACACAAACATCAGGCTGAAGCTGATTGCAGAAACCACAAACGCAACCACCAAAGCCAATCCCAATCGTTTAATTGCGAACGCAAACACTTTGTTTCTCCTAAAGAAAGGATATCCGTTCGGGCAAACCGCAGGGGGCTGCCCGAACGATTTTTGTTACTTCCAGTGTGCTGAGAAAAATCTAGGATATTCGTCAGGTGTGGGCACAAAAGAAAGGTCTGATGAGAAAATGTAGTTCTTTGTATAGGAAAAAAGCGGCATCCAGTAACCTTCATTTGCTATTTTCTGAAGTGCACCCCTATACGCCACCTCACGGTCGGACGGCTCTGTAGCGGTGTCACCTTCTTTGAGCATCCCCATCACCTCATGATCATTTGCCGGATCATCCGGTCCGCCGCCGAAAAAATAGCTGGTTATTGCAGAGACATCCGGAATGGAGCTTGATCCCCAGGTCATGTTCGCCACCCCCACCTTACCTTCGCGGATCAAATCCCTGAGAGCGGAATATTTCATGGATCGCATGTTTGCTTTAAGGCCAACTTTTCCAAGATCACCGATGACCGCTTCGGTTACCTCTCTTTCACGATAGCCGTACATATCAAATGTAAAACCATTGGGATATCCGGCTTCCTTGAGAAGCGTTCTGGCTTTATCCGGATTATATTCATAGGCCGGAACATCATCTGTACACCCGAATTGCGAGGGATGGCACGCACTGTTGACAACAGAACTGTTGGCGCCCATAAAGCTTTTTGCAATTGCCTCTCGGTTGATTGCATGTCCAAATGCCTTTCGAACGGCTGATTTTTTAAATGCTTCTTCCCCACTTTTACCCTGCACATCAAATGTCAGATAGCTGATTCGCATGGTTGGTGCATTGACCACCGTTAAATTGGGTATTGTACTTAATCCTGCTGCCTGGTCAATCGAAACACCCCAGACCCATTCAATTCCCCCGGACATTAATTCAGCAATCTGAGTGCTGTCATCGGCAATGGTTCGATAGATTAATTTTTTAATTGAAGGGTTGCTCTTGGGGCTGTCTTTAAAATAGTTTTCATTTTCAATCATTTCAACCCGTTCCCCGGGCTTGAATACGGTCACCTTGTAGGGGCCGGTTCCATTTGGCGGAACCGTGGCATAGGCTTTTTTGCCGTCCGCTTTGAGCGGTGCCGGATCATAGTGATTTTCCGGAAAAATCGGCAGGGTTAGCGCCAGGTATGCCAGGGCGGATGGAAAGGGCTCGTCCAATATAATCCGAACCGTGTCTTTATCTACCTGTTCAGTGGATTTAAGCCACTTAATGTCTCCATAGTTTAAAACGCCATTGTCTTCATTGGCGATAAAGTTGATGGTGTAGAGCACATCTTCCGGCCCAAAACTGGAACCGTCATGGAAGAAGATTCCCTCTCTGAGGTCAAACTCCAGAATGGTACTGCTGATCCATCTAAATTGTTTGGCGAGCAACGGCAGATATTTATTGGTGGCAGGGTCCCAATATACCAAACCATCTTGAACATGCATTGAAAGAACAATGGCTTCACGGGATGTGTCAAAATAGGGGTCGATTGCGGTTACTTCCTTTTGTGACGCAAAGGTCAGACTGTTGTCAGACTTGCCGGCAAGTGCCGCCTGCACAAATAAAGTACACAAAAGCATCAAGGATGCGATCAATGAGAAAAGACTCTTTTTCAATAAAGTGTTTTGCATTTTACAAACTCCCTCTTGTTTTAAGTTTTATTTTCTTTTTTTCAAAGTACGTTGCATCAGCTTGAAAAGGTCGTGAAGTGATCAAACAATTTTTCAGTTGAATCAATTCGGTCATAAATATTTTCTTCCCGTAAACGGGCAATCTCAAGGATGAGTGACTCAATTAATGCGATGGTGGCACAGGTACTGTCGAACATGTTCAAGCCAAAGGTGGGCGTAACCAATTGAATCGTTGATAATTTAGAATATGGATTTTGATCCATATCTACCAGCGTGATAATTGTTGATCCGATTTTCCGGAAGTATTCAGCGATTTGAATTGACTGCCTTGAATATCGGCGATGGCTGATCACAACAAGGGTATCTTCGGGTTTAGCGTCTTCTATTTCTTCCACAACAGTTGACGCTTGGCCGCTGATTAAAAATACATCCTTCCTGAGGTATCTCAGCAGTATCCACAATGAATGGGCCGGTCCGTAGGATGTCCTTTGGCCAATGATAAATATTTTGCTTTCTTCATTTGCCAGGAGCCTTGAAATTTCATTAAACTGATTTCTGTCGATGCCCGTAGCTGTTGCCTGGAGATTGTTGATAATGTGCGAGATATTCAGACCTAGAAAATCTGACCCAGAGGCTTCGGCTCTCTTTTTGGTGGAGGGAAATCGTGCAACAGGAGATTCTAACCGACTCATAATATCTGATTGAAGCTGGCTGTGAAATTCTGCATAGTTCGAATATCCCAGGCGTGATATGAACCGGACGACCGTTGCCTTGCTGGTACTTGTTTCCCTGCTTATGCGGGTTGCTGTCTCAAAAGCACTTTTGGGATAATGTCGCCTGAAATATTCAGCGATTTTTGCTTCACTCGGTGTTAATTGGCCCAGCTTCTGGATTCTGGCCAAGAGGTTTTCAGTCTCTTTTTCCATTTTAATGAGTCCTTTTACATCTTTCTTTTATGAAACAATTGTTGTAAAAAACTATTATTCATGAAACCATTGTTTCAGAATCAATTATATGGTCTTCTTGTTTTTGTCAATAAAAAAAACGGTTAAGGGGAATCAGGGGATTTTGATACGTTCTGGAGGGCGTGGAGGGCTGGGTCCGGCTTTTTTTACTGTTTTTGGTTCAGTCGGATACTGAGATATTGATAAAAAAAGCCTGACCCGGCCCTGAAACGGCGAAGTCCGAAAGTGGTGTAAAGGGTCTTGAAAAATCAGATTTCTGCGGCATCCGCTTTTTTTGCTTCAGCCCGAATGGAATTGAGCACCAGGGTGATGGGTCTGTCTTCCTCGGTTTCTCCTGAAAAACGGACCGGCCCCGGCTGGCGGTAGTGGTCAGGTCCCAGATCCGCAGCCACCCATTTTTCCCGCAGGGCTTTATAAGCCCTGAACGCATTTGAATTCAGGTCCACCAGACTTTTTTCGATCACCAGCTCCAGTTTGCCCTTGCGCTCTTCCAAATGCATGAGTTTGGCAATGGGGATGCCAATGGGCTCCCATTGATCAAAGGAAAGCTCCAGATTCCGAATGGCCGCCATCTGACCGGTGGCATTGCCGGCAAGGAGATGGAAAGCGGTCATGCCGAGGTTATAGGTATAATTGCAATCAAAATGGGTGGGGTCTGACCCCCTGCCGTCATACCCGTAAAAATGGGTCTGAATTTTGAAATTGGGCTCTGATTTTTTATAAATCTCAACAATGGGCGCCGGAACACTCTCCTCCCCATCCATAAGTTTAGTGGACACCAGTGCCTGCTTCAGGGTTTTTTGGGAAATGATATTCTCTTTGACCAAAAGATAAGGGGCACCCGGGTTCCTGAAAATAGCCGCTCCATAAAAATCCGGGTCCAGATGCCCTGCTGTCATAATGGCGTGGTACTCTTCGGCTTTTATCCCGATTTTATAGACCCCCTGCTCTTTCAAGACCCCCAGGTATTCTTTGACCATATCCATGATTATTTTTTCAGTTTTAACCTGGGAAAACTGAAAATTCCCGTGCAGATCCCGCTCGACCAAAAGCCCTTCCCTGAAAAAGGGCGGCAATTGGTTGAACAATTCATCATCCCGCAGATTCCAGATGGGAAAGGGTGTCGTGTCGATCATCCCCTGGCTGATGCGCCGCAGGTAATCGAGTTTAGCCGTCAAGCCGGGAAAGGATCTATGAAAATCCAGGTCATGGATGGTATTGTACTCGGCGATAATTTTATTGAGTTTTATGATAAATACCTGGATTTCATTGATAAATTCCAGGATGCCTTCGGGAACAATCATGATGCCGTAATTTTTGCCAAAGGCGGCCCGCCGCACAATGGTATCACAGATGACCCTGGACAAATGGCGCAGGGTCATGCCAAAGGCATTGTAATCAATGGTTTTATTTTCTTTTGCCTTCTTCAGACGGTCCTGGTCCACATATTCTGCCAGTTCCTCTCCGATCAACGAGAGATTGGCATGGGTCTGGAGTGCGCTTTCCAGGGTCAGGTGACTTGCCACCCTGCCCATCACCTTACAGACATGCCAGTATTTAACGGTGGATTTTCCGTCATTGGCCAGGTTGCTGATATTCTGGGAAAAAGCCCGGGCAGCGCTGTGAAAGCCAAAGGAAATGGCACAAAGGACCTCCCCCTGATCTGTTTTTACCTGGATATCGCCGTCAATGGTTTTGGGAACGCCGATGACCTTAATGCCGGATGCTTTGAAATGCTGGGCAAGGAAGGCAGCATTGGTATTTGAATCATCGCCGCCGATAACCACCAGTGCATCCAGCCCCAGATTCCTGCAGGTCTCCAATGAAAGATCCATCTTTTTTTTTGAATCAATTTTTGTCCTGCCGGTCTTTAACATGGAAAATCCGCCCATGTTCCGGTGGGCATCAACCATCTCCCGGGTAATCTGGGTATACCGGGATTCCACCAGGCCGTCCGGCCCCATCAAGAATCCGAATATCTTGGATTCGACATTGTATTTTTTGACCTCATCATAAAGGCCGGCAATCACATTGTGCCCGCCGGGAGCCGGACCCCCGGAAAAAACAACCCCGATTTTTCGTTTTCTTGAAAACTCACGTTTTTCAGCTTCAGACACCTGACCATTGATGGTCACCTTCTGAACCTGGTTGTGAATGATATCCGGGAGAACCCTTTCCGATTCCTTATCATTGATGAAATTATATTGGGGCTGGTCTTCCAATATAGAAACCCCCTGGGAAAAAATTGGGATCTTTTTCGGTGAAAAGGATCTTCTTTCAATTGTTTCAATATTTAGGTCCGATGTCACATTCTCTGCTATTGGATGATTCAATAAATAATCGAGTTCTATCTCAGATCCCATTCCCGCTCCTGTATCAATTGTCATATTTTTTTATCGTTATTTTAATGAACCGATACCTGGTTCCGTCCGTTTTCTTTTGCCTTGTATACGGCCATATCCGCCCGCTCAAATATCTGGGTATGGGTCTTATCCCCTTCTTCCACCTGGGTGACGCCAATACTTACCGTAACCCTTACCTTCTCGTTTTTGTATAAAAACTCAATTTTTTCTATGGTCTGGCGGATTTTTTCTGCTGCCTCTTTTGCACCGGCCGCATCGGTTTCCGGCATAACGACAACAAACTCCTCCCCGCCATACCGGGCCAGCATGTCATTGCGCCGCAGCAGGGGGATGCTTCTTTTGATGATCTCCTGAAGACATCTGTCGCCGATGGCATGACCGTATCGGTCATTGATATTCTTGAACTTATCCGCATCAATCAGCAGCAGGGAGAACATGGTCCCATACCGCAGGAAACGATCCATTTCGTCTTGAATTTTCTGGTCATAGGCCCTCCGGTTAAAGGCACCGGTAAGCTGATCCTGATTTAATTTTTGTTCAAGTTCTTCGGAATATTTTGTGGCTTCATTCAATTCCTGCTTTAATTTGGTAAACCCGGACTTGAAAATGTGCCTGTTCTTTTCTGCAATGGCCTGAATGGCCTTATCCTTTACCTGTTTCTGCTTCAACGCTGTTTCGATGGAGGCCAGACGCTGGGTAATCTGAACTTTCAAATCATCCAGGCTGAACGCCACATCAGAAGTTTTTTGCAGACCCGTCATCTCAGAACTTAAAATAGTCTCAAACCCTGAATTGGATGAAAACAGAGAACTTGTCTGGTCATAGGAGGTGGTAAGCTTTTGTTCAATATCCAGGATCTTGGCCACAACATCCTGGACAAAGGCATTGACCTTTTCCCGGTCCTGGTTGGTATCGGAGATATAGACAAAGACCAGGGCAAAGATACTGTCCCGGATATCTGCAATGTCCTTTGTATCGGCCACATCTAAAATCCTGGCCGCTATATTGTCCATCCTTGTGGTATATTTGGCCTCAAGTGTGGACCTTAGATTGTTGACGATTTCATGGTATCCCTGTTTGAATTCTTCAATAAAGGTATCTGTTGAAGATTTCAGGAAGGACCCGAACATTCCTTTTTTCTTTTTTACCGCAACCGGTCCGATGCCTTCTTTTATCATGGCGGTTTTCAATTGTTCAAAAATATAGGCAATTTTAACGGAAGAGGCCCCTTTTTTCAGGGCAATGCTCAATTCTTTACAGGCATTTGCAAAGGGGGTATCCCCCGTTGTCACCATATCAATGATCACCGGAAAATATTTCCGGTAAAGCCGGTCCTGGCTCTCATATTTTTCTTCAATGGTATCCAGCTCTTTGATCAGGCTGTCTTTCTGGGTTAAAAGTTTCTTAACCTGATCCTGCAATCCTGCTATTTTTTCATCCATTTGTGTCACCATGGGAACATGTTTCCTTTTGCGGTATGGTTCTTTTTTTTATTTTTATCGGTTGGCGAACAGAATGTAAAGCATGATTGTCATTTATCCGGTCTTGGGCTTTTGTGTCCCATGGCTTGATTCTCATTGAAGAAAACGGTAAAAGACAATACAGATTTAATTTAAGGACCCAAGGAGATACAAGATTGGCTTTTAATATTTTCAAAAAAAAACCCGCAGAGCCCCAAAAAAGCAGCGAAGAAAAACCTGAAACAAAAAAGGCGCCCGGCCTATTCTCCCGGTTAAAAAGTGGATTAAGCAAAACCCGGGCGGTTTTGAATACAGATATAAATGAACTTTTTGTATCTGCCAAAAAGATTGACGAAGATCTGTTCGAAGAACTTGAAGAATTGCTGGTAACATCGGATCTTGGCATGGACGTCACCCTTGGAATGATGGAACATATCCGCAAAAAAGCCAGGCGCCTCACCACTGCCGATGAGCTCAAACAGGTGTTAAAGGATGAGCTTACGGCCTTGTTTCCCGACCTGTCTGCTCCCTTTTCGGAAGCCGTGTCCGCCAAACCCCGGGTGATCATGGTGGTCGGGGTGAATGGAACCGGAAAAACCACCACTTTGGGTAAGCTTGCCATGAAATATACCCG
>Ga0180007_10003980_pt1 | contig 15965 bp, 19 predicted proteins | sample MM_PC_MetaG_FD_121122 | JGI IMG/M metagenome (GOLD analysis project Ga0180007, IMG submission 121122) | Groundwater microbial communities from the Aspo Hard Rock Laboratory (HRL) deep subsurface site, Sweden - MM_PC_MetaG | ecosystem: Environmental > Aquatic > Deep subsurface > Groundwater... | reverse complement strand
GGCGAGGTGGCGAATCTCGACCCCGTTTAATTCGAGCCTCAGACTGTCGGCGTAGCTCGACGCGGTTGGCCTGGTTTTCACCGTATAGAAGCTGCCGGTTTCACTCAGGTTTGCGTATTCGGCAGCTATCCAATCATCGCTGAGCACACCGGCTCTAAGGTATGCGAACCCCAGGTCGCCGATCCACGACTCCGAACTGCCGCCTTCCTTGCCGTCGCCGATCACCAGGTAGCGGCTACCTGCGCCTTTTGCCGTTATCGTACTGTCGACCGCCGTGGAAGCCCCGCCGTTGTAGTAAATTTTGCGGGACGTGGTGCCGTTGTAGGCAACGTGCATTCGCTGCATCACGTCGAGCGTCGGGTCGATGTTAGGCGAAAAATAGAGCCACGAGTTGTCCGTGTCCCAGATGCCCAGCTTGTCGCCGTCGTCGATCAAGGCTGATACGCGCTGAGTATTGCCGGTCCCCACGTCGGTGTAACTCAGCATTGCCCGTTGCACATTGTCGCTTGGTGCAAAGCTCACGGCCATCGTCCATGCCGTGCCCACTGTGCCGTTCGACTGGAGGTCGCTGACGAATCGCTGAGCCCCGGAGGTCGACGCGCCGCCATTGGCCGATAGATCAAGGTCCTTCGGCTTGAAAGTATGAATTATCTCCGTGTCGCCATTATCAACAAGTTGCATCAGGCACTCATTGTCTAGCGAAACGCCAACTCCCTCGTAGTCATTGCCTGTAATTCCAAACAGCCCACCGGAACACCGGCCATCGTCCGTCATTCGCAGGGTCTCGTTGGTTGATCCTTCGGCCAACCAAAACGCTCCGCGCCACCAGGCCATGCCTTGCAGTTCGGTGAGCGGATTAGCGGCACCTTCTACGTCAAGAATCGACAGCGTACCTAAAAGCACCCCATCGGTATCGTATTCCCATAGTGTTTGCACATCGTCGTGGTAGGAGGCCATGAAAATCGTTTCGGTCGTTGGCCGTACTATCACGGCGGTAGCGGTGGTGTCTTCACTGGTGACCTCGAACTTGCTGACAAACGATAGGTCGCTTGCATCCCAGACTGTGATCCACGCTTGTGTGTTATCAGGCCAATCGTTCATCCCGGCGTAAATCTTGCCCTCGTAGTAGTCGATATCGCCGATGTGCTTGATTCCAGCGATTCCCGACTCGGAAAAGATGTCGGTGTTTTCCAGCGTAACGTTCCAATTGGAGTCCCGTTTTTGGATTTTGCCGTTTGTGCCATTGCTGTCGTTGTGGCTCGTGTAATAGCTCGTGCCGTCCGACGTGACCCCTTGGTGTACGTCCAAATCCTCTGACTGCGCGGTGTCGTCGAACGTCGACGGGTCGCCGACGACAAGCAGGTCGGTATTGGCCGTGCCGACGCGGTTCAAGTGTGTTTCGCCCAGCATGAACACCGCCGCGTAGTCACTCCACACGGCGTTGCGCCCATACGTGTCGTCAACGGCCAATAGGTCAAGCGACGAACCGTATTCGATAAGAAACCTATTGTTCTCGGCCGCAAGAAGTGATGGTGCCTTGAAAAACAGAACGCCGTCTTCCGAGGTGTAGTCGAATCGCGCCAGGTCAAACGCGAGATCAACTTCGCCCATTGTCTTGACGCGGATGTCGCCGCCGTCGCTTTTGACGCTATCCCAAAACGCCGCCGGCATGTCCGACAGCCGCACCATAACCGGGAAGTCAGTCAGGTCACTGGCGACCGTGCCGGCCTCGATTGTGATTATGGCTTGTGCCATCTAATGTTCCCGTCCTGTTATGCCGCCGCCGAGAAGGTGACCTTGGTCGTGCCCTCGTCAAAACTGATTGTGAAGTCGGGCGAATCCGGCCGGCGGACGATCTTCTCCGCAGCCAGCGTCAACGCTGTACCGTCGTTGCCTGCCTGGTCGACCGGCACAACGCGGAATTGGTAGCTCGTCAGATCGTCCAACGCCTCGGTCTCCAACTCGTATTCCCAGCGTGTCTGTTCGTGGTAGATCGTGCCTATCGTTTCCCAACCGGCCGCCGCCTTGTTTTGTTCCACGCGATACTTGTCAACGTCGCTGTCGGTGGAGGCCGTCCACCAGATCGTGCGCGTCGGCGGGTAGTCGGTCGGGGCGCCGGCCACCGCGTCAAAGTCGGCGTCGTTCGTGTCGATGCACTCCACGCGGGCCTGCTCTCCCTCGGTCAAGTAAAACGACCAGGTGGCCGCCGTGCTCATTCCCAGATAGTTGCCGTAGCGATACCAATGATAGTAGATCGTGCCCGACAGATCGGATGTCACGGTGACCTCCGTGATTCCGCCCAGCCGCACGACGCTGTAGTTGGTAATGCTCACGCCAGCTTGACCCCTTCACACATGATCTCGCCCCGCGTGGTCACGCCGCCGGTGGCGTAGGCCGTGTGTTTGCGAACGTTAGAGACGCGCAGCAGGTAGCAGTTGGTGTAGGTATCGCCGTGGTCGTCAACAATGCTCCCAATCGTGCCCTGCAAGGCGTAGATCGACGCTGCCCACACGTCCACGCCGGCATCATTACTGTAGAAGACCGCCTTGACCGCAAACGGCGAATCACCATATCCGTACTGAAAAATACCCCAGCCGGAAATCCCCGGAACCTGCCAGATATCGGAGCGCATTTTGAGCGCCGAAGGAATGCAGCCGGCCTCCTCCGTCTTCACAAACGTGCAGGTAACTCCGAAAATTCCGGCCATGGCTTATCGTGCTCCCACCGGTGCCAGTGTGGGTTGCTGACGGGTCTTCCGTTCGATATTGTCGAGGTGTTGGTTGGTTTTCTTCTGTTCTTCCACAAACTCACGAACAGCACCCATCAACTCCGGATCGCGTCTTGGCATGACCTCGCTTTCAGGAATGACGCCCATCCTGACTCCGTAGTCTTCGACTCGTTGCCTTGCCTTTTCCACGCCGGCTCTTTGTTGCAAAACCGCTTCATCACCCATAAACCATGAACGCAAATCGCCCATCTTTTTGTCTGCCCAGATGTTCCATTCCGATTTTCCTTCTGCCCGAGAACTGGCCTCGGTCCCGGCGGCTACCGCAGCCGCAAGATTGCGACCGACCCCCAAGCGTTTTCCCGAAAGTTCTGCGCGTGCTCGCCTCTCTTCCTCCAAAATGACGGCTCTGAGTTCGGGGTCGGACTCACCTAACTTTAGTCGCTGCGCCACTTCGTCCGTTTCTTGTGCCCGACGAGTACCTTGTAAAGCGGCGGCGTAGGTCTTTTAGTTCTGTAGCAAGACGCGGTAAGCCTTGAGTCCCTCCTGGCGACCAAATAATTCCATCAGGTCGCCCGCTGACATATCCTGCTCTTGCGATACTCTCTGGATTTCTTCTAACTGTTGAATGAGATTCTTTCCCGCAAGATCAAACGTTGGATCCGCTGCTCCCCATTTCTTCGACTTAGGAGACGCTATTTTTTCCAGCGCCTTCACCAGTGCCGCGACTTGCGTACCACCTAACTCCGCTGTGCCGGTCGCCGTGGCGGTAATAGCGGTGGCTGCCAAAATCTCTTCATCGGAAAGCCCAACAGATTTGCCACCGGTCCCCGCGCGGCTTGCCGCTTCCAGTAGCGATTCGGCCGTCGCCGGCGAATACTCACTCGCCCCGAAAGCTTTGCTGACTATGGCCCGCAAATCGCCCGTTTCCTCCCTGCCCATCGAGGTCATCAACGTAGTTGCAGCCCGGGCCATTACATCGGGCGTTTCCACTAAACGACTCCGCCTAAGTCGGCGAATCAAATCGAGCTGATCTTCCTGCCCTGCTGACTTGACGGCAAATAGAGTCCGGGCCGCCTCGTCAAGAGTCGCTGCCCCGCCGCCGGCGAAAAAGTCTTTTGCTGTTCGCTTTAGTGCTGCAAGGTCTTCTGGGGTCTTCGCTAATTGAGCCAGCGAACCCAGGCCCATGCTGGCTTCTCGCTGTTTCTGGGCCATTTCTTCGCGCTTCGCGGCCATGTCACTCAAAGCAGTAGTCACACCGCCGATCACTCTAGTGAGAGACAGAAATCCTCCGGCAAAAGCCGACACTTGCAGTAGTGCGGCAGACCCGAACGCAGATTCACCCGCTTGACCGGCCTCGCGGTATTCCGTCTTTGCCTGTCGGACCGCCCGGTTAAAGGTGTCCTGGTTGATTTTCCCCCGCTTCAGTAATGTGTTGAGTTGCCGCTTTTTGCTGAGATAGTTTTCCAGCGGAGCGCGGGTGTCGTCGAAAACCCGCTTGGCTTCTCGGGCGAGCTTGGCCTCTTCTTTCGATGCTTCATTCGACTTCTTTGCAACACCTTTTAACGAAACACCGTAGCGTTCCGCCATCTTCGTCACCGCCTGAAACGCACGGACTACCTTTTTTTCGTTCGCCTCCATATTTACCGAGAGATCAGCCATCGCTTACCATCCTTGTCCGAGCCACCACATGTCGGTCATCGTCGGTCGGTAGCCTCTATCTAGGCCGCGTCGCCAACGGATGAACTCGTACCAGCGGCGTCCGCTTGAATTTTTTTTTGCACCCACTCCAGCCGCGTGGGCCAGTCGATCAAGGCGTGGAGCACTCCCCGGCAGCATTCGGCGGTCAAGAGTCCCAGCAAGGCGCACTCGGCCGGGCCGATGCGGTAATTCACCGCCAGACACTCAATCGCCGCCTCGATGCCGTCCTGAAACTCGAAGGCCACCGGAGTTTCATCGTCTTCGCCCACGGCGCCAACTAACGCCTCTTCCCAGCGGGTTGCGAGTGCCCACAACGGCGCGAACTTCGCCACCACCGCGCCTTGTGACCACTTGCCGTCGTCGTCCAGTTCCAACCGTTGCGGCAGGGCATGATACCACCGCTGCTCCCCGTCCTCTTCGGTCCATCCTCGGGCGATCGGGCAAAGCCAATCGTTCCCATCGGCAAGCCGGACCAGGTGCCCGTCAAGCTGTTCCTTGCGGGCGAGATCAACGGGTTTCGGCGGCGGGTCCTTCTGAAACCGCCCGACCCAGGCCTCCGTGCCCGGGATACGGCGGCTCTGGAGATCGTCGCTGCCAACGCGCACGAGCAAGCTGTCGTGCCCAATCCAACAGCCCACTTGATCTTCCGGACCCTTGCGGGTTTCTCGCCCGCCGGGCTGCGCGTCAAACGCATAGCTCAGCCCCATCGCCGCCAGTTGCACCAGCGGCGGGGCACATTGCACTTTCGGAATGAAGTAGATCAGCGACATGGCTACTTGTCGCCCTTCCTCTTCGTGTCAGCAGGCGGGCGGGGCTTTTCGCCTGTCGGTTTGGGTTTACTTAGCCGCCGATCCGCCACCGCGTCGAGGATTGCTCGCAAGTCCGGCCCGAAGTCCGGCTTACCGTCTAGTGCCGCAATCGCGGCACGATCCTCTTCGGTCAGCGCCGCAAGATATTTTCCGGCCTCCAAATCGCCCCAGCCGGTAGCCCGCGTCAAAACCGCTGCTGCGGTCGTGGTCGTCTTGTCCATCATTACATCTCCACTAGGTGATCGCCGTCGATCCGGTAAAGGTGATCGGCGCGTTCGTGCCGTCGTATTTCAAGTCCATGCGGATGCCGACGGTCGCCGCGCCCTGGTTGCTCGCCGTCCAGACTTGTTCCAGGTGTGCGATGCCGGCCGCCGTAAACTTGATGTGTTCGGCCGTCACGTCCGCCACAAACGTTCCGCCGTCGTCACGCTTCCGCAAGAAAATTATCGAGTTGGCGTGCGTGCCTTCGGTGCCGGCCAAGAGCGCCGTAGTGGCGTCCGAGGCCTTGTTGCAGCCGATCGTGATGCTCGGCTTGATGCTCTCGATTGAAACGAACGTCGGATACGCTTCGCCGCCGGCCTGTTCGACCACTGCGTTGATGCCGAAGTCGATGTCCAATTGGGTGAGTTGGCCAAGTGCGACGTTACCGATCTTCGCGGTCCCCAGCGCGTAGCGCTCGGCGTCGGTGACCGTCGGAAAGGCGTTGTTGTCAGTCACCGCCACAGGCGCGGCGCTGCCGTCCGCAGACAAGTAAATCACGTCGTAGCTCAATTCCGCGTCACCCTTCAGCCCAAGGGTTAGTCGTCGCGGCACGACGAGACCTGATGCACCGAGTACCTTGCGATGAGTCGATCCGGCGGCTCGCGTCGAACCGATCGCGTGCTGATTGAGAAATAGTGCCACGCCGCTGGCCAGGGTGACGATGCTCAAGCCGCTGACGCCGATGTTTGTAAGCGCCGTGGAGACCATCCTGGTCGTAAAGCTCGCGCTGGGCTCGATGGCCTTGATGGTCATAATGCGCGCGTAGACCTCGCCCGAAGTGGCTTCGCTTTCAACCGTCACGTTTTGCGACACGCTGGATTGCGTGATGCCGCCGATAACAACATCCGCCGTGTCGTCCAGCACAACTGCGCCAACGCTGTATTTTTCGCTCATGGCCATAAGACTTTCTCCTATCTGATTGTCTTGGTTCGCTTACGACGGTATCGCCGCAAGAGTCTGTCAATCTGTGAATCGAGCACGTGCACGAGCTGCTGCATTTCCACGGCCGAGATTTTCGTTAGTTCCGGCCCGCCCCATCTGCGACCGCCAAAGTTAAGCGACCCCGCGGGCATCGATACCTTGACGCCCGATTTATTCCTAGTCGCATGGGCTTTGATCCTCCCTTGAGCGGTCGCGTCGCGGCTGTCACCAGACCAGACCAAGGGCAAGTTGTGCCCAACTTCGCGTTTCTTCCGTTGCTCGTATTCCGCCCCGCGCTTGGCGTAGCCATATTCCCGCGCACCGGCCTCGGTGAAGTGTTTGGGACGGAAGTTGCGGTGCCAATACTTGCCCACGGCGACCCACGCCATGCGCACCACATTATTCCAAGTCCGCTGCTTGAAACCCGTGTCTGCCGGCACCGTTCCGCTGTATTTGGTTGTGAATGTGATGTCCATTACTCACCGCCTCCCCAGCCCACGATCAGGCCGATCTCGATCTCGTCACGGCTCCCCGCGACATCGTCCGGGTGGCTGCGCCTCGGCGGCCCGGCGATCGAGATGCCGTCGAAGTCCAAATAGCCGGCCATGTTGATCAAACTTTCCAGGTCCGTGATAATCGCCTCGACGCTGTTCAAGAGCTTGACCGCGATTTCGTCCGGGTCGGCCACATCACCCGCCGCCACCTGCTGGCAGAGCTGTATGCCGAATTGACCGCCGGCTCGAAAGGCATCATGCGAATCGCGTTCTCGCATATAATCGAGCAGGTAGATGACCGCGTAGGGCCAATAGCTCGCAACCTCGGCCGCGCTGTAGACTTCCGCGCTCGAGGCCGGCGGGGGCAAGGCATCGTAGAAAATGTGCGTCAGAGCCCCGGTTCCGTCCTCCTCGCTGCACCAAGTCTGAAAGCTGCTGGACGCCGCGAGCGCCGCCCGCAAGTATTGTCTCGCCAGTCCACATGCGCCAGTCGCTGCGGTCATCTCAACCTCCCAGCAACCATGTCACGATTCCCGCCGACGTGCCGCCCAGTACGCCCGAGCCGATGGCGATGCCCACAAACGTCGCCCGCCACTCCTCCAGTTTGCGAACGCGCGGCTCCAATTGCCTCGCCACGCAATCCTTCATGTGCGCCTCGATAATCTGGTTTCCAACGTGCCACGCCGCTTCGCGTGCCAGTTCGCGGACGAAATCATTGAGTGGCATTTGCACGGTAGGCTTCTGCTCAGTCATGCCGGTCCCCTTCTGCGATAGCCTTCCTGGGATCGTTCCACGTCGCCAAAGCGGACTACCAGCAACGTTGCCACACCGTCGGCTTTCGACGAGATCGACTCCACGGCCCAGGATTCGCTGTCGATCGTCACTGTGTCATTTAAAGCCGGAGCCGCCACGCCGCCATAAGGGCCGTCGGGGTCGGTGGCGATCGTTACCTCCCGCTCCCGGCGCAACCGCCGCCCATGCTCCACTTCGAGTTCGCCCCGCTCTTCTTGGCCCACGACGGCCGTCAGCGACACGTCGTCCCCGCCTGCCGGCGTGTAGGTGATCGAGTCGCCCAACGTGTCCAACAGCGACGGCAGGGCACTTTCGGCAAAAATATCGGCAAACACACTCACACGCTGCCTCCCACTGCGCCGCAGTCCTCGCCCCGCCGTCGCATCGTCGAAGGACACGACGGGGGGCAGGACCGGAGGTCATGCTCAGATCGTAGTCACGTTGGAAAGCAAATGCCCCGCCTCGACGTACAGCACCACTTCGTCCACATCGTGCCGGCAGCGGATGATGTCGCTGCGGACCGTCTCGTCGCGGTAGCTTTCAATCGTGCCACCGACGTTGCTGCCGTCCTCCGACCAGTGAAACGTCCGCGCGATGCATGGCTCGCGGAAGTCTCGCGTAGTCGCCACACGGCAGACCATCGCGTATTCATCCGACCAGATCGACGAAATCGAAACACTCTGCCCTTCCTTGGCGGTGTTCTTCGGCGAGCCGGCCACGATCAACTGAAGGTCGAAAGCCTGGCTCATAGCCTCGACCGAGATATTGCCCGCGCGTGCGTCCATGAAGCCCTGGTACTTCACGCGGTCGATAATCTGGGCGCAGTTGCGAAGATTGCGAAATACCTTGCGGTTGACGATCAGCGCGTTCGGCCAAAGTCCGCATTGGTCCCACACCGCTTGCACTGCGGTCTCCACGTCGGTGAGCGGGACCGCCGCATCCGCCGTGTCCCACTCCTCGATGATACCCGTGGTATAGTCCGTCCACGTCGTGGCGTTGAAAATCGCCGTTGCCGCGCGAACTTCGGCGTTCCGTAGCACGGCATCGAAGGCCCGCTGAGTCGCAATCATTTCGGCGTCGAAATACTCGCGATACATTTGCGATTCACGATCGTCGATCGGCTCTTCCATGCCGTGCTCTTCGCAAGCGTAGGTCGTAGGCGTGAAAGTAAAACTTCCCCGATTGTAGCCGGACCCGGGCGCGCGGTTGGTCGTGCGCGTTTGCAAGAGTTGCTCAATCGGGATTTTGCCGAAATTGCCCGACTGTTTGGCAACTTCCACAACCGGCATAACCTGCTGGGCAATGAAGCCCTGCCGATCCATTACCAGGTCGAACTCTTCGAGGCTCGCGGCCAGGTCGGGCCGCTGCGTTGATAAGGCTGTAGTTGGTGACGGCATGTCGCTGTCTCCTAAAAAGGGGGCCGCGCGTCGTGCGTGCGGCCCCCGAAGGCAGCAACATTTCGGGCTGTCTCGCCGGGTAGCTACTCCCGACTTTCACCCTCGCGACCGCCGCAAAACGCGGCGGCCCTGTTTCTGATTGTCAAGCGGATTCTGCTTCTGCCGAATCCTCCATAAGTTGCGGTGGCTCGGCTTGCTTTTCAGTAAGCTGCGCCGCCTTTTTCAATGCCAGCATTTCCCGCCGGCCGGCTGCCAACTGCTGTTGGAGAACGTGGTTCTCCAAGTGCAATTGGCCAACCACCTGCGCGAGTTCTGAAACTGTCATTTGGAAATTCATCACATGACCTCCGAGTTAAAGGTTTAAGGTTCTACTCAGGCCGAATCGACCAGCCCCAACGCCGCCAGCGCTCCCGCCACGTCGGTAGCGGCGGCCCAGTTGTTGTAACTGCTTTTGGCCTGTTGCGCCACCGGAGTGGCACCAAAGAAGCCGATCTTGCTGTCGGCCGCATCGTCACCGATCGTGATCTGCGGGATCGTGGCGTGCGACTCGATCTTGATCATTTCCGTGTACGCCGTGGTGCCCACGTCATACGCCTGGAGGCTGATCTTGTCGGCGGCCACAACACCACATTTGAGCACAATGTCGCCGCTGCCGGCCGTCAGGCCGAGGTCGCCCGTGCCCTTGGTTGCGATATCGAGACCGACGTTGGTCTCGCCGGACGCCGTGATCGACGGATTCAGGCCCGTGGCCGCGCTGGCAATCGTCAACTCGTTGACGCTCGACGCGATCGAATCGAGGATCAGAATCTCCTCGCCGGCCTTGTTGCAGAGGATGATACCGGTGTCGTCTTCACCCTCGCAGGTGATCTTAGGCATGTTGCCGGTGGCAGCGTTTGTCAGGCCGATATGGTTCACGGCCGACGCCGTTTCGTTCAACTGCAAGCATTCCAGACCGTCGAAGCCTGCATAGAGCAACGCCCCGCCTACCATATCGGCAATCCACGCACCCGAGCCGTCGTGGGCGCCGATCTTAAAGTAGTCGGTGATCGGCGTGGTGTTGCTGTGAATGTACAACGTCGGGTGGGTGTCCGCCGTCACGGTCCAGTCGGTCGCCTTGGCGGCCAGGTCCGTGACGTGAAGGGCCTGGTTGGAGTCGCCCAGCGCCAGTACAAGCGCGTGATTGCTCGCGTCGCCGGTGCTCCAGAGTATCTCGGCATCGCCGCCGGCTCCGAAAACAGCCGGCACGTCGTCGCCGGTCATTTCCTCCAGCGTGTCGACGCGCAACACTTCCACCACGTCGTTGGCGGCGGTAGCCGCTTCCAGGGCAATGCCGATGACATTGCCGTTGGGAACATCGTCGATCGTGCCGCTGGCCGCGCCGTACACCACTGCGTTTTGCGAAAACGTTCCGGCGGCAACCATCTTGCAGGTGCCTTGTGCGTTGCGCAGGCGCACGGCTGCATAGTCGCCCGAGGTCAATACGGCCGCGCCAATCACGCCGATGTCGGCCTCTTGCGCGCCCGCTGCGGCAATGAGACCGCTGGAAACCTTGACGCGCAAGTGAGCGCTGATTGTCTCGGAACTACCAAAGGTTTTGGTGGCCGTTTCTACCATTTCTGCCATGATTCTAGTCTCCCTGTTAGGGTTGATTGTTTGTAAAACACGTTAGCCCCTATTGCAGGCCGCGAGATACTCCTGGTGCAGTTCCGGGTTGGCTCGCACGACCGCCCGCACGGCGTCCGCCCTGCTCTTGCCTTGCTTGGTCTGCTCGGCAATGGCCTCGTTCCATGCCGCGACCGGGTCGCCTTCGCTGCCGGACGCGGAAACATTGCCGGTCCCCAGCGCGTCAACGCCGGGTTTTGACTGGGTTTGCTTTTCCTTCAGCTCCGCCAATTCCTTCTCGCGGGTCTTGGTTTCCTCGGCCTGCTGCTCCAATCGCCGGCCCTGCTCTTCCATCCAGGCCGATTGGGCCTGGTCGATCGTGGCCTTCTTGGCCAACTGGCCGCAGAGAAAATCATTGTCCGCGCCCGGGCAACAGAGTTTCATGTCCTCATAGCCGGCCGCCTGTGGCTTGTCGTTAGTTTCGCTCATGGTAACTCGTCCTTTCGTTTTGAGTTTTGCGCCGGCCATATCCACAAGCTGACCGAGCGTCTGGGTCAAAGGCTGAATCCCGTCGATCAAGCCCATTTGTTTCGCATCCGCGGCCGTGAAGATTCGCCCGTCGGCCGCTTTGAGAATTGCCTCTTCAGTCATGTTTCGCCCGCGTACAATCGCGCCGACGAAATCCTTAAAGAAGGCATCGACGATACTTTGGAAATAGACCTTATGGTCGTCTGTGATCTTCGTGCCCATCGCACCGGCCGCCTTGTAGGGACCGGTCGAGATGTCAATTGCCTCGATCCCCTCCTTAGCGAATAGGCCAGAAAAGTCGTAGAGCATCAAGCGCGTCCCGATGGAGCCCACCATATCCATCCGCTGGGCAAAAATCTTTTCCGCTTGACTCGCAAGGTAGTAAGCCGCACTGGCCCCCATGCCAGCCACTTGTGCCCACACGGTCTTGCTTTTCCTCGCCGCCGCGATCGCGTCGGCCACCTCGGCCAGACCGTCCACGGAGCCGCCCGGCGAGTCGATCACCAGCAGGATCGCCGCCACCGCTTCGTCGCCGGCGGCCAAATCAATCGCTTCCTGAATTGCCCGGTAGGAACTGGCGTTGAAAATGGCCGAGTACATACTGGCCCGCTTGGATAGCGGCCCCAGCACATCCACCACCGCCACACCCTGGCTGACTTCGATCGGGATGCTGGATTGCACACCGGTCGGAGCCCGCATTTGTGCAAGCGATGCCTCGCGTTGGGCCACGATCATACGATCAAAGGCAATCGGTTCCATGGCCCAAAGGGTATCGAGCGGGACGGTCGCGCTAAGCGGCATCGACATCTTGCCCCTCCTGTGCAGTAGTGAGTTGGATTTTCACCCCGTCGGGCGTGGGTAGACTAAGCAGCTCCCGCCAGTGAACCGGCTGCTGGTCCGAAAATTCGGCGTTTATCGCCGTGGCTTCCTCGCGGGCACGCCGGATGGCCATTGCGTTGTCTTCGACCGTTTCGCGGGCGATGTCGGCCCATTCGCGGCCGCGCTCGCTGTGCAGCCGCCGCGGGCTAATGAGACAATTCCGCACCCGCACCAGATCGGCCGTGGCGTCCTTCAGGGGCTCGATATAGGGCCAGGTGGGCGGATGCCAGCGGTGGCCAAACGGATTGACGTTGCTCTGGCCAGCCGTCGTCCGGGCGGCCGCATCCTCGGCGAGCCACTGCCGGACTTTCCAGCGGAAAACGGGCGAGTGGAACCGCAAGGCCAACCGCCGCTGGTTCCGCCGAAACCCTAACCGGGCCTGGTCGACTGCGCCCCGCCAACCGGAAAAGTTGGTCTGACTGGCATCCATCATCACCAACACCAGCGGCATCCCGAGATTGACGCCGATCAGCGTAAGGATCAACTTGACGTGCGGGAAAAATTCGGGATTGGGCACGTTGGGCGAAAACCCGATCAGGTCCTCGCCCGGTTGTCCAAAGATTTCCATCCCCGGCGCCACGCCCTCGATTGTGCGAGTGGTGCCGTCGGAAAGCGTCTCGCTGCTACGCTCGCCGCGCTGCGCGTCAGCCCCAGGGAGAAACTCCTCGGACCGTTTTCGGAACACGGCGAAGCAACTAACCACCTGCTGCTGGACGAGCTTGGCGAAGTTGATGTCTTCAAACATCCCCAAGAGGTCAAAGATCGGCGCGAACGCCGTGACGCCGCGGGTTTGGCTGAGTCGCTTCGAGACGTAAACATGGAAGACCTGCTTCTCGCCGGCAGTATCGCGGGCGTCATACTGTTTAACGTCGCCTACCTTGGTCAATGCACGATTCGAGTCGATTTCGTTGCGGGTAAGCCAATACTGCAACCGACGGCGGTTGCTGTCCAACAGCACTCCACCCACCACGTTTTTGCTCGTGTTCGTCGGCGTGCGAAGTCGGTGCCCTTCGACCATTTCGAGCGCGCCCGAGCGATTGGGAAGTGCCAATATATCGCCGTCCACGAGACAATGGCGGGGCACAAGCTCCTCGATTTCGGCAAACGTTCGTTCGCCGGCGATGTCGCATTGCTCGGAATCCTCCGACCACTCTCGCCAACGGTCGGCCCACGCCGTATCCAGTCCCGTGTCGCCCGTGTTCGGGTCTAGCACAAAGCCATCCTGGATCGTGTTTGTCACGGCCCGATCGACCGTCTGGCCCACGATGCAGTCGTTGCGATCCATATCACGGGCATACTCCATCATGCGAAGATAGCGCGCTTCGGTGCGGTAGTGATAATCGGCCGACGCCCCCATGCCCGGCACGGTTCGCGTGCGGCGAAATCGGCTCGTCTTCGTCGCTTGATAATCCGACTTCAGGCCGGCGAACGTTTCGGCCAAGCTACGGTCTTCGGCATTGTTAGTGTTCCGACGAACCATGATGTCAGCCGCGGAAGTATTCCATGCTCGGATGTTTTATCGCGGGGCCGCGCTGGCCCGCGCTGGCTACGTATTGGATTGCCTCTCGCATTTCGGCGCGCAGCAAACCTGGATCGTGCTCCACTTCGTTCGCCCCTCGCCCACCGTGCGCAGCCCGCTTGGCCACGCGGCGCAAGAGAATCCGGCAGGCGGTGATAAAGGCGGCCGCCTTGCTGGCCGACTCGTCTTCCGCGTAGGAAGCGTTGTCGTCGTATGCGGCCTGGACCTCGGCCAACGTGGAGCTAGAACTGAGCGTACTCATACGCCCAGGTTTGACAGAAAAGGCGGGCAAATGCCAGATCATCCGTGACCGGATAGTCCGGATAGTCCGGATAGTCGGTGAAACGACCGAGAATTCGGCCGTTAGATGGCTGTCAATTGCGGCGAAAGCCCGGCGCGGCTACAACGGGACGCGGCAAGGGCGGTCGGTGTCGGTCGTGTTCGATTACACTTTGGCATCGTTCTCGACAAGCCTCGGCGTGAGGCCCATTCCTTTCATCCGCTCAAGAGTAACTCCACAATATCCGGGTGATATTTCGATCCCGTAGCACATGCGGCCTAGCTGTTGTGCCGCTTGGAAAGTCCCGTTGCCCTTCTCTATCAGGCCGGTGGTTTCGTTCACCACCAGCGGCACCCGCTGACCAAACTTTTGCAAGCTGGCCGCGATCGACTTCAGATTATCCTCGTCGTGCTTTCGCGCATTGCGCGGGTCCACCTTGATCCGCTGCACCGGCACCGCTAGCGGTCGGAGCGACGCCGCAATCCACGGATACTCGCCTGTTTTCTTCGCTACTGGTTTTTTCTTCGCCATGCTATCGCGCGTCTCCGTCAAGCTGCCGCAAGAGCCACCGCACCGCGTCCGCCAGATAGGAGACGGGCCGACCGCCGGGTACTCGCGCATCCGGGACGCGCTCATGCTCGTTGATAAGAGCCTGCCTGAGCCGTTTCAGCGCAAGGCCCTCTTGATCGGTCAGGCGACATTCGACGTGTTGGGAGATATAGCCGCCTTCCGCCACTTCGGCCAACGGGACCGAGAGTGTTATCCGTTCCGTTTTGCTCGAACCGGCCGGCTTGGCTTCGCTTGTCACTCTGACTTGCCGATCAATAATCGCATCGGGCAATTCGAGCGGCGGGGACTCCGCCGACTGTGTTTGACCATTGGCAGATTTGCGTTTTCTCGACATTTTAACTCCGTTCGGTTATTAGGTACGGCCGGCCATCGGGCATTCGCAATGTCCGGCGAGCAATCCGTTCCGCCGCGGCCGGCTGGTTCGGCAAATCCCCCTCGACAATCCTCACACCACATAAGTGACCGGCTGCGGTCGCGTAGCTGGTGGCGTCCAGATAGTGATTCGAGCGTGAAAGCCGAATCCATTTTCGCACCAGCCCTTTCCCGGCCACAAACTCTTCCGTTGGCTTCTCGGCGGTCAACTGCTTGCAGAGCGTGGTGTGTTCGTTCGTCGAACCGTGGTAGAGCGTAACTGCCCCCGCACGATCTACCGGCATGGCGAGCCGCTCGTGTAGTCGGCTCTTCCAGTAATCCGCATCCAACTCGATGCAGAAACAGCGGTGTTTTGGCAGCCACACGATATGATATCCGTCGGCGACCAGTTTCACCTGGCCGCCTGTCTTGCGAGGTCGATGATATCGTTGCGAGTATTGCTGGCCCGCTCCATGACCAAGTGCAGGCCGGTATCGCTTGCCCGCCTCACGGCAAAAACCATAGACCACGAACGTAGAGCCCTCGCCCTGATATCTCGCATCAAACCAGACTTGCTCCGGCACGAAACGTTCCTTATGCCCCGCCCAACTCCAACCTGTCTCCACTCGGTCACCAAAATCGCGCAAAGCCGCCAACAACGCCTTCTCCACTCCAAGGTCGTCGCTCGGCACTTCCATCGTGCCATAATCGACGACGTGCCCGGAACCGCCCGGCAGCCAGGCTAACACGACCCAATAGCCGACCCGCTTGCCGAGGTCTACACCCACTGTCAGATGTTCGGCGGCCTCCGGCACTTCGCCCTTCGGACTTGCCCCAAAACGTCGCTTCAGTTCTCGCGGGTCCAGCGGCGTCTCGTCCCATATCTGCGGCTCGTAGGGCAGGCACCACACAAACTGCCGCATTTCCCGCTCGGCGTTGTCTTCGTCCAATGCTCGGGCGGCGTTGTATTCATCGACTCCAATATCGCCGGCCTTGGCAAACAGATTGTTGACCGCCGACCAGCGGAAACCTAATGTTTTGGTCAAGGACAAGTCGCCGGAAATCCGACCTTTCTTGTCGATTGTCTGTTCTCCATGCAGCAGTCGCGCATCAAGATTGGCCTCACGGCGCTGCTC
>Ga0180007_10003978_pt1 | contig 15972 bp, 22 predicted proteins | sample MM_PC_MetaG_FD_121122 | JGI IMG/M metagenome (GOLD analysis project Ga0180007, IMG submission 121122) | Groundwater microbial communities from the Aspo Hard Rock Laboratory (HRL) deep subsurface site, Sweden - MM_PC_MetaG | ecosystem: Environmental > Aquatic > Deep subsurface > Groundwater... | reverse complement strand
CCACGGTTTAAATCAAAACCAATATGAACTTTAGCTTTTTTGGAGCCTTTTCTGTAGTCAGCCCAAGCCATTGAAAGAACAGCATCAATTAATGAACCATCTAAAGCAACAAGTTCACCGAGATCAGGATGATGATTGGGCATTATATTCGTTGCTTCACGGCTAAGTTCTTCAAATAAGGCTTCCAATTGTTCAAGTCCCCTGCTATTGATGGCTTCAAAGAAACTGCTTTTTTCAATGCCTTCTTTTGGAGCAATGTTTTTACAAGCGAAAGTATCATCTTTAAGAACTTGAACAAGATGACGCCCGGATGTATGCTCTTCAAGATGAAAAAAAATTAGTGCTTTTAGTTGATCTTCAAAAGTCATTTTTAACGGTCTATCTCCACGTGATTCAAGCACTGGTACCTTGGGAAGTGCTTTTGCTGCGGGTTGATATAATTTATAAAACGATGCTGCTGAATATTTCTTGTAGTACGGCTTAAATGATCGTGGCATACATTTAACTCCTTGTAATTATGGTTAATAATTACAATTCGCCACGGAAAATTTTATTTAAATGTCAAGTAAAAATCATCATTTTTTATTTTTACCATCGTCTTTTACTGTATGCAAAAACCTAACCGGACATTACTGCTCCTTTTTAGTCTTTTGTACAGACTATACAATATCGGTAATATGGTGTTTTTGAAAATGTCGTAACAGATTGTGTAAAAAGATCCATGCCTGTTGTCCCTCCAGCAGTTCTTGCTCGAAGGTATGTATCTGGGCTTCCTCCAATTAGAAGACCAACATCTCCGGCCAAGGTTTCGCGAGCCCCTACCGATCCTCCACTAGCGAGATATTGAGTCCCAGACGTCCAAGAAACTGGATTTTCACTACCACCATCTGCTCCGTATTGATTTGAATGTACAGCACACATCATTCTTGAATTACCTGCAGCATCAGTTAAACCCGTATTGTCAATTGTCCAACCAGACGGAGCTGCTGCTTGAAACCAGTTTGTTATCGACCCCGATGGAACTAACCCCGTAATCGAAGCCCACGCAGGGATACCACCGGACAATGTTAAAAATTGTCCATTGCTACCCTTCGCTAGACGTGTTAATACTCCCCCATTTCGATAATAAATATCACCATTGGCATCCGATCCTAAAACTATAATGCTATTAGGTGCAGCATATTCTGGAATTGATGCTCCTGCTCTTAATAAATAATTCTGTGTACCCTTAGCTAATCTTGTATATAATCCGCTTGCATTACGATAATAAATGTCGCCTGTAGCGTCTGATCCAACATTAATAATAGGTGTTGTAAGAGTAGGTGTTGTAAAAGTACCTCCGGTAAAAGTTTCACCAGAAAAAGTTTTATTTCCGGTAGCTCTATGTAATTTCCCCATTTTTTTACACCTCCCGTATAATCATATCGTTTGTAGTAAGAGATGAATTATCAACTAAAACATTTGTTATCGTTCCACCTCCGGTATTTTCTGTTTGCCCCCTGGAAAAATTACCTGTTTTTGCAGCATTAATTATAAAACAATTAGTAATTGTCCCAGTTGAGGTATTCTTTACTATAATATTATCTGCATGTGATTTATCCCCATTGTAAGTAATAATACTCACTGCTGTGCCTGTGTGACTCATTTCAACTACAAAATCACCCTTTATTTTTAATCCTGTCCCAATTTCTAAAACCTGGGCTAAATTAGCTGCACATGTGAATTTTTTACCTTTCTGTAAAGTAAGCTCAATGTTATCAGGAATAGTAATCTGAGCTGTAACAGCCTGATCATTTTTTAACAATACACGGTCTCCAGCAACTGCACCCGCTGCTATATATGCCTCCAAACTAGCATAGTCATATTCGTTGGCATCTGATGATATAACAACATTATATGCATTACATCCTTGTAACCAGTGAAGCCATTTACTTAATAAATTCCAACACCAGTTAAAAATTTCAAATGGTGGCTCTTCTTCTGCAGTCCACCCCGTACCTCTTTTAGATACACTAGGGGAAAATATTTTTGTTCCATCATCTGTTGGTATCCAATTGATTTTCTCCGAAGGTTGAGACATAATTTTTACTCCTTATTTTAACGATTTATCCATGCTAGTTTTCCACCCTCTGCAGTGGGGTTATACTGCGACCCAAAACCTCCTGTTGTTTTATCCGGATCAGATGGGTAAAAACTAAAAACAGGCTCTGTATATAATACGGCATATTCTCTTATGTTTTGCATCCATGAAAACTTGCCACAATTAATTGTAGGATGATAATATGATCCAAATCCTTTTCGGTTGTTTTTTGTACTCTCAAAACTAAACCCTCTTTCCTGATCCGTTACAGCTATATATCCCACATTAATCCCAGCTCCAACAACATCTTGAATAAGATCAAAAGCATATATAGCTAAATTAGCTTCCATTTCAGTATCATAATAAAGATCAACTTCGCCCGGGAAGGCTTCAACTAAATGTATTTCATCTGATTGTGTAATCAACTTCCATACGGCTATTATCCTCTCAGAATCAGACTCGGACACATTTTTACCAACCCTGGCTTTTAAAAATAACCGGTATATTTCGTCACTGAATCCATATCTATCCTGACCAACGATATCACCGATCTTGTCTAATTGTATTCCGGTCTGTAGATCAATATTTAATCGTCTGAAAAGCTGATAAATTGTATCTTCTATGTCCTGTGCCCTCTGGCCGATTATATCAATTAACGATTTTAAATTATCGCTATTTTGATATTGATAAAGCAACCTATTCTGAGCATCTTGACTATGTGTCTCTATCTTCGTTATATTCATTTTCTCTATTAAAAGATAATATAAATAGGTATATTATTGGTTAAGATGAAATTGTTATCCGTGAAGTACTCCAGCGGCTAATTTCAACCTGGCTAACCGTCCCGTCATCTATAGTTATATTATCGTCTAAAGTTGGGCTTACAGCCGTTCCTATTCTTACCACGACATCAGTTATACCTTGAATTGAATTTAATTGAGAGATTAAAGATGGATATACAATAACATCCTTACCAACTCCAAGAGCATTCCCCCACGTTTCTATTAAATCCTTTAATTCTTCATCACCATTATCAGGGTAATCACTATCTGTTGTTAAATCTAATTCTAAATAAATATCAACTTCTGTAGGTTTAGAGAAGCTGATATTATGTTCAAAACCTTGAGTATCTGTTACAGCTATTGATACATCAGATCCATAAGCTAAAATTCCTGCAGGCTTACTTTCCCAAATTGCCTGGGCAATTTCTTCGTCTCGTGTGCTTCCTCCATCTTCTTCATAAACAACAAGCTCAAATGATTTTGCCGGTACACCTCTCGAATCTACACTATTTGTATTATTTTCAAATCCTAAAACACTTTCTAATTGCGCTAATGTAGTATCATCATTTAAAGCTAAAATCGCTGTTCTTATTGCTTCTAATGTTCCAGCTTCGGATATATTTACTCTTAAATTTCTTCTTATCCTAAACTCTGCGTCAGTCTCTTCATCACGTCCACCAGTAACAGCTACAACATTTTTAACAGAAGTTAATCCACTCACCGGTGTATCTATTTCTGTTATAGTATTTATAGCCCCTGGTTTCTCCCCAGTGGTTGTTGCTCTACATGATGCCACACCTTGATATACCCCCGTTGTTGTTGTTGAGATAGTAGGAGTTATTGATCCTAATTCGTTTGCAAGAGTTGATCCAGACAAAGTTAATAAGTCCTGCGGCTGCTTTCCATCATCTCCGGCAAACGTAATCAAAAAATCATCCGCCCATGTTCCAGCTATACTAACTTCGGATAATCCATCTAGCGCATTTAAAGCTGCAGACATCGCTGCAGGTGTAGCATCTGATGAAATACTATCTGTTGTCTCTGATCCAAATACAAAACTAAAAACTCCGTTTGTAGGTTCTTGAGCTGCTACCATTGTTTGAATAGCATCAACACCTGCAGCTAGTGTTACAGCCTCCGCAGTTTCAAAAATTGTATTTGCATCATTATATTTAGAAAATTCAGTACCTAAAGGAATCTCAGTTCCTTCAGTTCCAAAAAGAGCAATACTTACAGTTGAATAATCTGCTGTTAAACGTGATAACCCCGTTATACTACAAGCATCATCTAAACTAACCGAACTAGCAGTTTCAGGATATTGACTATTATAAGCATCTTCCAAAGCTTCCCACAATAAATATTCTCGTTCAGAAAGAATAGCCTTGATTTGTCCAAAAATAGATTGAGGAAGTGTATTTATATATGATCCGAATGTAGATTTTAATAATGTATCAAGTTCGGCTTGTATTTCAACCAAAGTTTTTGATACAAATCCTTCATCTGTTACGCCATAGCTCATTATGGAATCGCCCCCTCAAAATCAATTATGCCATCGTCTGTACTTGCTCTAAAAATTAAATATAATTGTCTTAACGATCTATCAATTAAAATATTCCACTTCGTAATCCTGATAATTCCTGGAGTGTTAATAACTACATTTTTTAAAATACTATCAACAACTATTGGATTATATCCTTTTACACAAATTTGTTGTAAGTAAGGCACGCCTATTTTGTTATTTAAAAAATATTCACCGAAAAAGGTTTTTAATCTTTGACTTAAATGTTGCTGTATTCCTTCCCTTCCTTCAGTAAGAGATAGATCACTGTTTGCAATCTCAATATCCCAATTAGTATCTAATTTTATATCCATTTTTATTCAATGCTTAAATGTTTTTTAAGTTACGCTCCCTGTACCAACTATCGGGCTGCTATTATCCGTGTCTTTAAATGACCCAGGTAACACATCGGTAGTAGCAACAATATGATCTATTATTTCTTTACAAATAATAGTCCACTTTTCCACCATACACTGCCTTTCAGTTGATGTTATTTTTTCATGTTTTGAGCATGAATCGTCTAATAATAAAGACGATACTATTGCTTCTGCTAAAGTTGACTCTGTGTTAATTATGGCCATAATTATAATCCTGGAGGTTCATTCATTAATGTTTGAAAATCTTCTCTGTCCTGCAAAAGTAATAATTTAGTATATGTAATCCATCCTGTTGCCCCGAAGCAAGTTAGCATATATCCGTCATTGATTATATGATCCATCCAACTATCTATAACAGTTAATAATTCTTTAGTAGCTCCCTGTACAGTTAATGTTCCATTTGGAAAAAAAGTAACTGACATATCACCGCCTAAAAATTCACGCTTTCCATCAGGATGATAGTTAATTTCAGATTCTTGCCCCTTAATTTCTATCTTTCCATTATCGTAAAATTTTTGTACACAATTTTCATTTCTTTGAACTATAACTTCATCTTCTGTTGTATTTTCTAAAGCTGCAGAAAAAGGTCTTACTCCCGGGATAAAAATAGCATCACTGAACGAATGATGCCGGGGATCATCACTATTGACCACTTGCCCGGTGCCTGACAACCAGTTATCAATCGACCTTTCGCAGCAAACTATTATACCTAAATCCCCCGATTTTATTGGGAAATGTATATATGCATTCCCGTTATCTGCACTAGGGAATTGTACAGGTACATTTGGTATAACTGGAATCTCTACAGTTCCATTATTTAATTTATATTTTTTTCTAAGCAAAGGTTTTACATCAGCTTTTTGAGTTGCATTATCATATTTTTCAATTTTAGCCGGCATTGATACATGTAAGTCAAGCAATTTAGCCTCAATTGCTTCCTTAATTACATCCGATAATGTCGGGGTTTCGTTCTCAATCATTATACTGCCTCACATTTTGCATACCAATCGTTGCCGTAATTATCACCTTTTATTTTCGCTTTTCTTATTCTAAAATCACCAGAAATATCAAAGCTTTCGATACTAACTAGTCTTCCGGGCTTTAATCCTTCTTGAATCAACGCAGTAAATTCGATACCTTTTTCTCTTTTAACTGCATTTCCTATTAATCCTGTATTTTTATTCAATATTATAGCTTCTTCTTCTGTATATCCTTTAGATTCTAAGACTTGAATTACATTATCTTGTATACTCCATTCAAGCCCTTGCTTTTTTATTAATTTATCTAAAAAATCTTTTGAAATACCACTTATATTTAATCCGTTTTTAGATACAATAGATTGTAAATTAGACAATGATCCAAGAGTAACATTACCAGCAGCTTTTATTGTGTTTAGTAAATCAATAATAACTTTTTTTTCATCCACTCCAGCAGCATAGCTTTTATCTAGTTTAGCCTCTGTTAATTCCACATGTCCGTCTTTCGCTTCAATGTTCGTAATGATATCTGCACCTTGCCTTATTCTGCTTGCTTTTGTAATATCACCTTTAAAAATGATTTTTAAACCTTCTTCTTTGTATCCAATTTCTAAAATACAAGATAATTTTGATTTAGTATTTTCTAAAATTCCCCAACTAGATGAAGCTAAGTTATAAATAGATATTTTGGCTTCGTTTGCTTCACTTGAACTATCTTTTTTTATGTCAAAAACAGTTCTTAATCCTGTAACTTTTTTTCCTTCTTCCCCCTTTATACCAAAGGAAAACCCTATATGTCTGTCAAACAATAAACTCATTTTATCAAACCCAACGGGTCCGCCTGGTTGAAATACTTGGACATAAATAATAATTATGATTTTCAGGATCATGCCCTATTTCGTCTTGTGTCATCCATCGTAAATAATGAGGATGTGTAGTTATGTCAGCTCCATAAGTTTTATTTCCAAAGTAAAAACCAAATCTACCAACAGCAACTGATATGTATCCTCCCATAAGAAAAAAACCTGCTGGGATAACTATCCACAACGAACAATATAACGATATAATTGCTGTTAGTAATGCTCCTATTATTAATCTAGGAATAGCATTTAAACGATAAACAAACCAATGGTTGCCGCCGCTCCACGGATTGTAATTAACTCCATCTTTTCCAGTCCAGCAGCCTAGCTTATAAAATTTTTTTTCAGGCATTAATATTTTCCCGATTAAAAAAGCTATTTTTATTCCAAAACCTTTCGGATTGTATTTTTGTCTGTCAGAATCAAACCATAAACCGTCTTCAAAGGTAGAAAATTGTGCTTCAACACCGTATACTTTTTTCATATTAAGCTGCCTCACTATATAAAAGTAAACAATCATTTCCTAAATCATACCGGCCACACTCTACATACTCATCTTTTGTATTTATTAAAAATAATGTTCCTTGAGGTAATCTTACATCTACAAATCTATTAATCAACCTAGCTTCAACTAATAACGGAATTCCAGATAATAATTTTATACCATCTTCTGTAGATATATCCATCATCCACTTATCAGATCTTGTATTAAATCTAAACTTAAATATATATGTAGTTCCATCTAAATCAGTTTTAAATTGATAATTAGCAGAATCTGAACTAACAGGTAATTGTTTTATTGCCATAATTAATGGAACATCCTATATAAGATACTGCTTCCCTTTGTTGTTGTATTTGATATAGTGCCTTGCTTTCCTAAATCCTCAGTAGGTGTGCTTGAGTTAGCTACACCACCTGCCCCCCCGTTTATATCTGCTATTAATATAGTTTCACTTTTAATTAAGTTAATTCTCCTGAAAGTAGAAGTAAATTCTAAAGCTCTTGTATTCTCGGGAGTCCTGGTTGCCTTAAAACTTTCCATCGCCATATTGGTGTACTCTTTTAACCCAGTGACAATCGTACATAATAACTTTTCTTCGTAAATCTCAGACAAGATATCGTACGCATCCTTTGACGGCTTTCCATTTAAGCTATCTAATATACTTCCACCAAGTTTACCAACTACGCCAGTTGTAATTGCTCCCGCAACTCCGCCAACTGCGCCTCCGACTAACCCACTTCCTACTCCAGCTAAGGTTGAGTATAAATTAATCGGATCATCGGAAATAAATCCATTAATATCTAGGATAATTCCCTTTTTAATAATATGATCTGTGACTTCTGATCCATCCTCTATTTCATGTAATGTCGCCTGAGAATTGAATTGATGATTTTCCGAAAACACTGCATCTACCATAAGTAGGTTTCCGTTACCGTCATCGATTGTCGTTTTTTTCCCGAAGATAGAACCTAATGCAGCACTGAACAAATTTTCTAATGCCATAATTATTCAACCTGTGGTTGTAAATTAAGATACGTATTTCTGAAAATATTGTTTAATTCTTCTCTGAAGGACTCCTTCACTACTTCACCAACTTGGGCAGGATCTGTACCTGCAGGTACATTTACAGTAATCGGTGCATCAATATTATTTGTGATTTGAGATGATGAACTTGATGAATTTATGTTTTTAACATGTGCAGCACTTGGATTTAATCCAGTTACACCAATATTCTCAAGATTTATGTTTTTACGTGTAACATTGATATTACCTTCTTTTTCATCTGTAAATAAACCTTTTGTTTTAGATATTAAACTACCGATTTTATCGAATATCGGAAATAAAAAATCATTAATTTTTAAAACAGAATTTTTAATTACATCGAAAATAATCAAATATTCTTCTTTGATCTTTGTCCATACTCCTAAAAATGCATCTTGAATCTGCAATAATCCGTTTTTTATTTGAGTAACATCCCAATGAAAAATACCTTTTATTGACTCCCATAATCCGCTAAACACCTGCCCTAAAAAATCAGCTACCTGTTGCATTGTTTCAGACATTGCTAAAAATGCTGAAGACGCTATTTTAAATACATTCGGAAATTTTTGTTCAAAGTATTCAATTATTACTCCGGTAATGCTGTTTTTCCCCTGGAAATATGACAATACATCTTCCAAAATCAATCCAAGCGCAACAAAAGCAGCTCCGATTAATGCCGGCAATAGTAATATTTTTATATTAGTCATAACAGCCGCAAACCCAGTTGCCTCTATTAATGTTAATAAGTATGTGAAACCAACTATTAAATTTCCCAATGCAGACAAAATATAAAATCCAATCATTGAAGATAATGCAATTCCAGCTACCTTTATTACTTTTTCAAAGCCTCCAAACAGATCAACAATCTCTGTTAATTTAACAGCTACATTTTTTAAGTTTATAAATAAATTATATAATCCTCTACTTAAATCAGTTAAAAATAAAGTTAATTTTAACTTTATTAAATCTCTGTTAACTTCTAAAAAATTCAAAAATTCCATCTGAACTTTTTTTGCATTTGGAAGTAAATTACCACCAAGCTCCATTGCTAATATATTTACTGCATCCTTAATATTACTCCAGATACCCCACAAAGATTTTGATTGTTTTTGCATTAAATTATTGAATCGACCACCTTCTCCAGCCATTCGCTTAAAAGCTGCTTCAACTTTTTTAAATCCTATTCCACCCTTAGATACCATATCAGTTATTGCCGCCTCTGTCTTCCCTAACATCTCAGCGAGCGTTTTTAACAAAGGAACACCGGCAATAGCAAAATCTCTTAATTCACGGCCTGTTAATTTAGTTTGCGCTTTAACCTGACCATAATTTAAAGCTAATCTTTCTAATGGTATAGATAAGCCAGCAGCTACATTTCCTAAATTCGTTAATGTTTCAATCATATCTTTTGATTCAATTCCCATACCCAACAACAACTTAGTGTTCATCAGTAACCCTGGGATCTCAAACGGAGTTTTCTGAGCAAATAAAAATAAATCAGATAATAAATCCTTTGCTTTTTTAGCCCCCCCCAGCATAGTTTCAAAAGCAATATCAATTTGTTCCATATCTCCTGCTTTTTTAACTAAAAATCCAAGGCCAGCAGCTAACCCCCCTGATCCTATTACAGCATAGGTAGCCATAGTTGTAGCCTTTTTTATCTGACTGAATCCTTTATCGATTTTAGATAATTCTTTATCGTCGACATCAAATCCAATACTAACTAATAACTCTTTTAAGGTAGTAGCCATTATTATTTCCGCTTGCCTCTTTTAATTTTTACAGATACATTATCTTTATCTTCTGCTATATCTACTATAGGAGCTACTTCTTTTATCCGTCCTATAGCCCGTGGCCTGGCAGGTCTTTCAATCTTCTCCACTACATATTTACCGTGTTTTACTTTTTTTAATCTAGTCTGCATCTTAACTACCTCCCTTATTTTTATTATAATAATATTCTTCTACTTCTTGTTGTATATCTAATGCTTCATGGGCTTCGATTAAATCGCATAATGCCCATGATGTTTCAATTTCTGTTAATGTTGCTATCTTTGCTAAAACTACACGCCAAACATACCACGATATGGTTGTGTCTTTTGTTTGATATCCGCCACTCTTTAATCTTGAGCGCCGGATTTTCCTGAGAAAAAATCTCCGTACTCAACCTCCATAGCTACTTTTATGACTTGAAATAAATGAGGAAGTCTGCCACCAAAAATTTCATCAAAATTCTGCGATACTTGGCCTTTGCCTTTGCATATTGCCTGACTTAGTAAATCTTGAATAATGCTATCAACCTCATCTACATCCATCCTATCGCATAAAACAGAAATAACTTTATTTATATCAATTTTAGAATTAAACACGGATTTAAGGTTTTTTAACTCCCCTAAATTAGCAACTGAAGGAGCAATTATTTTGCCTATTCTGAGCAATAATTTCAAACTCTGTCTAGGTGGCATTTGATAAAAAGTATACTTTTCTACATCAATATCTTTTTCTATAGGCTTCCTTGCCATTATTAATTACCTCCGATATAATTTGGATCTTTCATCTGCCCTATAATAGTCCATTCTCTTTGCCCGGATTCTACTCCATACTCTGCATCAGCCGCTTTTTCAATTGTCCCCTGCGGCATGATATGGATTGATGTGCCTCCACGATCAATTACAGAGACGTTCATTAAATTGCCAGCTATATTATACGCTGCCATAATTGCATTATCTTCCGAAGTTTGAGGCAAGATAAATGTAATCGTACCCATAATTACACTATTTTTCGATCTCGTAACTTCTCCAGACGTACCCTTTTTAAAGGTAAATCGTGGATCATTTTCCACTACTCTAACTGTATCCCAACTTTTAATTATTGATCCACCAATTACAACGGTTACTTTGGTAGGATCGTAAGTTTTAACCCCTGGTATAATATCAGGCATTTTTCTTTACCTCCCTTGTTTTTGTTCTTATGTAAAAAATTAAACAGTTAATTTCCCTTCGATTCTTACTTTATGAATTGCTCCAGCATAAGTCCCGGTAAATGTAACACCGTTTAAATATCTAATTGCTTTTTCTGTGCTTGGAATATCTTCAATGTCAGGCACTTCAACCTCTGCCGATCCTGCAACTAATCCACCAGCGTCAATTCCACGTTCTAGCCAAAACATTATCTCCTGCGCTATTACATCCATTCCCTGTGTTGTAAAGGGAATTTTCTGCGCATTAATTAATTTTAAGAATATTCCTTCTGCAATCCTAGTTTGCAGCCAGTCAGTAAAATATATAATATCTATATACTCATTGCTCGCTACAATTCCTTCGCCGGTTATGCAATTATACCCTGCTACGGTTTCATAATAATTCGCATACTTAGCAATAAGGTGAGTTGTCGCAGTTGAACTTAATGTATCAACTGCAATCCCAGAAAGCTGTTTAAACTTCATTGTAATATTGGTCGTCCCTGGATCATTAGGCAATAAAACACCAAACATGGCAGCTTCTGGATAAGCTGCATGATCAGCTGAATACATAAGGAAAGTACGGTCGTAAGCTCTTGCTTTTAACCAGCTCATTACGTCCGTGGTTGCTGATGTAATAATAGCAGCTTCATCTATAGACGTACCATATAACATTAACTTAGATTCAACCCAAGCTGCTGTATGTTTTATATCCTGTATCTGTTGTGCCTCAGTAGCCCTGCGTGTTAAAATTAGAGCATACCAATCGGAATACTCTTCTCTCAAATCCGCAAGCTCAGTAGCTACATTAACATTTTCTACTAATGTTGTTACTGTTTGATTATCATCGGTTTCAACGGTAAAAGCATCGCCTGCCACATCTGCAAGAATATCGTATGTGCCATTTAAGTTATTGGTGAATGTAAGTGCATCCTCTCCAACTGACGCAATCGATAATAATGATGCAACAATAGTTGCTGTATCAGCATCTAAACCAGATGTATAATCATATGAATTACTACCAATTGTTAAATTATATGCTGTAAAATCAATTGCTGTATCTACAGTTATTCTTTCTTTCTGTGCTACGTTAGCTGCCCTTTTCCCAATGACAACCGATTCAGGTTTGTTATCCTGTGCAAATAAAGCATTTGCAGCTTTCCATTCTTCGTCAGTTGTTTCAAAATCCTCCTCAACTTCTTCAATGTCATTATACGTCCGATAGCTCTCATCAAACCTTGTATGCACTCCAAAAATACACGCTGTATCAAATCCGGTAATGCTTAACTTCGCTGTCTCTCTAGATATATTAACGACTACAATATCATCAATATCTGTACTCATATATTACACCTCGCTTTTTTAATTATGATATTTCAATATCTTGACTCACGTTAAGTGAATCATTTATTATTCCATTTACAGTAACTTTGTGTATCTCCATCGGCACATCAAGTACAGGATCGGGAAAACTAAAAATAAAATCCGCCTGCACTCTGTGATTAAATACATTTTCTTCTAACTCAGATAAGTCAAGAGGTGCGCCAGCACCCCAACAAGCAATTTTTTCTGCTTGAAATATTTGTTGATAACTGTATAAATGAATACTATTGATAAGATAATTCATTGTTTTAAAAGAGTATTCATATCCATAAACATTGATTGATAAAATGATTTTTTTCCTAATATAATAAGCCCATGTATCTAAAGAATAATATTCAATTGCTGGCTTCCCAATTTCTTCAATGGATGAAATTTTCAAAGAGCAATAAGGAAAGGCAGGTCTTTTAGCTGTATGGTCGTCATTATTCTTAGGCTTATCCCATATCACCTGTATAAATTCAGACCCTTTCAAAGATGCAATGTTTTCATTTGCTATTCCAATCGATACCTGATTCGCTGCATGAATAGCCCACGAAAATAATGCATCTTCTTTTTCCTGATTAATTCTATATCCCATCTAAGGAGCAACTCCAAAACCTCTGTAATGAGGAATAAGATGATCTGTCCAGTTTTTTACTTTTACCATTCTGTATTCTGTAGAATTATATGTAATTAAGTCATTGTTATAAAAAGGTGTATTACTATTCGTAAAAACTTTAATCGTATCCTTTTCACGGTCGCCCTTAGCGAGTAACAAAAGCTCAGCGCCAGATAGTGGCTGTATATTCGCCATCGCTGAACTCGATATTGAAACTCCTTGAACATAATGCCCATTTACGTATGATCCCTCAGCGTATCTTTTTATAGTTATAGCTTGCGTATATATCATTATATTTCTTGTACTTTAACCCAAATTTTAGCTATGTCTTCACCTTATACGTAATATCTTTTTTAATCCGATCTTCTCCTGCAAAGAGAGGTTTAGTAATCGGAAATTTTTTCTTTAAAGTGCTATCTGCATTTTTTTCAGCCCACGATGGGCTTGTATTAATCTTCTTTCTTACTTGACTTTGCATGTATAATCCTATCCGCTCTAGTATAGTCTTTGCAGATATTTTACCTAAAACAATATCAAGCTTACTTTTATTAATTCTATCAAACATTTTCTCTTTTTCTTCATTATACGCTGATCTTAAAAACGACCTTTCAGGAATTCTTCCATCTTCTGTGCCAAATTCATTTGAAGCTGCTATTATTACTCTCTGAGATCCCTGCGCCCCAAAAACCCCGATATCTACATGGCCTTTAGGCGTATGTAATTTATAATGCACCTTTTCGATATATTTAATCCGTGGCCTTATCATAAATCCCCTGGTGTGTATGAATTAAATCCAAGGACGTTTTGACTTCTTATCTTTTTGAATTCTAAACCGTAAACGGTAGAATCATAAGGATCAAATTTTTTGTTAGAGTTAGAAGAAGATGCAAAATTAATAGATTCCTCACCGGTTTTTAAAGATGTAACCTGCCCTGTAGCTCGGACATTTCTTGAGCTATCTAAGCTATTAGATAATGTAAGCAAATGAGCGCATAAATATCTTTGCGCTCTCTCCTGATCTGTGCCATATCTAGCAGACGTTATTGTCCTTGCTACATCGTCAAGGAATAAATCCCATACATCCTGGTCTGTTATTCCTGATAATTCAGGAGCAATTAACAAAATCTTTTCTTTCGTTGTATTTGACATTTTTTAGAATAATCCTACCCAGGGGGTTAGCCCGGGTAGGTTATTAAAATAATAAATTTAACTTTTATTTTTTATCTTTGTCACCTAGTAACTTTTTTTCAAATTTTTTTATATCATTAATCTTTTCTTTAATCGCTTTTAAAATTGTATTTCTAGGCCGATCTCTCTTCTCTTCAGATTTAATATAATCCTTTAATAACTTAATTTCATTAGTATTGCTGATTAAATCAACAAAACTAGGGGCATCAAGCTTAAATATAATAATTTCTTCATCTCCAATATCATTTTTTTTTATTGCCCCAGGTGGAGAAAAAGGTTTTAAAATGAACTGATAATGATTCTCAAACCTTTTTTTATTATAAATTTTTATAGCATCAAAAACCTTTGCTTCTATCTGATTTCTACCGGGTAAAAAATCAAACGTACTAACCTTGCCATTAATGATATAAGGCAGAGTTACTAAATTATTCTTCTGATGAATTACAATCATTTTTAAATTTATCCTCCTTTATATACCTGTGAAAAAACCCATTGCTAGTGGGTATCTAACAACGACACCACCAAGCCTTGCCTCACCAGGTACTATAAATTCAAGGTTTTTTATTTGAACAGGATGTAGCAATAGTTCGAGCGGAATCCGATATTCTAAAACTCTGGGGCTCTTTTGATATACTATTGCTCCATCTTCTGTATTTGATGTAAAAGCACTATCTAACTCAGTCTCAAGTACATCAAAAGTTACATCAGGATATGTTTTTTTCAAAAATTCTAAAACAGTCATATCAGAATGTGTTGATCTCGGTAAACCTTCAATGATATTATACTGCGCCCGTGGCATTAAGAAAGTATTCGCTTTATGAATGCCTTTAGATTGCGTCATTATCCTAGATAAAATAGTTCTTACATCTAATACTATTTCATCTGCTGTTTTTGTAGACCACTCAGAATTACCACCTGCCCCATTGGCTGCCGCTACTGTAGGAATATTAGCATTGTCAAGAATTCCTTGTACTCCACTTTCTATATCTCCATTCCAACACACTGAATTTAAAGTCTCGTTGTATGCTCTTCTCAAGGCATCGGCTTGGGTCATTTCCAAACTAATACCTGTCATCGCTGCAGCTCTTAAATCCTGAGTGCTGTAGCCTATAGCACCACCAAAACCTTTTACTTTTTGACTAAACTCAGACATATAAGCATCTGATCTCGGTAAATCAGTGGAATAATTAGCTATTACCTTGAACGATCCAACCTGCTCCAACATACGATATGTAATCGTATTTGCTCCAGGATTGTCTTTGTTAGAAACAGGGATAAACTGTCTATATTTTAATTCTGTTTTTTCAAAAGCATATACTGTAGCTTCAATTTCTTCTAACTGTCGAGCAAAAAACATCGTTTCGTTTGCATCTAAATGATGCCTTACGGCATCCATTCTAATCATTTATGTAAGCCTCCTTTTTTATAAATAAATTACATTCCAGAAATATGTGGATCATATTCATTTACATGCTGAATATTCCCACTTATGTCTGTATTTATCTCTTTTTTAACCTGCAGCTCTATTTTTTTTACCGGCTTTTCTTCTACAAAATTTTTATTATCAGAAGAAAGACAACTATAAAAAATTGTTGAAAAAATAAATAAAAATAATAAAGCTGCATATATTAAGTTTATATTTCTGCGATCTTCACCAACTAACATCCT
>Ga0180007_10003977_pt1 | contig 15976 bp, 22 predicted proteins | sample MM_PC_MetaG_FD_121122 | JGI IMG/M metagenome (GOLD analysis project Ga0180007, IMG submission 121122) | Groundwater microbial communities from the Aspo Hard Rock Laboratory (HRL) deep subsurface site, Sweden - MM_PC_MetaG | ecosystem: Environmental > Aquatic > Deep subsurface > Groundwater... | reverse complement strand
GTTAAATCTTCCAAGAAAATCTTTTGAAGAAGATGTCATGGAAAAATTAAATAACTTTAAATTTGGAGTGCATTTCTATGTTTAATCTAGCGGAACTTGAGCAATATTTTCCAGAACCAAATAAGCCCATTCTGGATGGGCGTTATATCTTTACTATAACAATACAGCAAGATAAAGACTCTTTTGCTCTTAATCTGAAGATAAAACAGCATGACACCGGAGAGGAACATCTTATTAAATTTAGATTTGGTATTAGTAAACATAAAGAAACTCTGTCTGCTTCTCATGATACTGAACAACCTCATTTTGAGATTGACATTTATAAACGAGAAAAGGATGCATTCTCTGCAAGAGTGTATTTTACTTTCCAAAATCCAACTGATGAGCAACTGTTAGATTATGCTAAAGGAACTGTTGTCATTATGAATAAAATCATTAAACACTTTATTCAAAACCAAGGTCTGGATGAAGCCATCATTGGTCGGTTAGTTTATGATAAAGCCGTAATTGGTGAGCTTAGCATTTTTGAGCCTAAACTGATTGAAGCGCTATGCGAATGCTATAAGCATAGTCATCTTGTAGTAAGACAAGATGGAAAAACAATTATTATCAAAACGCCGCATAACTTAAGAAAGTATCTTGGAGTAACTGATTTAGAACCTTTATACCTGCTTTTGCTTGAGAAAATAGAAAAATAACTGTGATATTATCGAGTCCCTCCGGATCATCGGACACCCCTAACCCCTGGCGGGGCTAGTAGTAGTTCGATGGTGCGGGTGGGTCTATCACTTACCCACCGCATTGTCTTCTTTCTGATATACATCCTCCGAGCTTTCCCTTTCTAGTTTTACGACCTTTGGCCTTGTATGGTCACGTTGAACAGGATCGAGTGCGTGGACTGCCTTGAGTATCTCAAGAAGATACCGGATAACTTTGTCGATCTTGTGGTGACTGACCCACCATATAACACACCCTTGAAGAAAGTTGAATAGATCACTTCTTATTGCTGATTTCTGAAATTCATTTTACTAATTCAGTCCATAAACCGAAACATATTTATATTAGTATACACATATATATACATGTATCGACATAAACCAACCGATTACCATATATCCCTCCAGGTGCCATGAAATGCCACGCATAATCAAGAAGAAAGGTGAATGGAAAGATAGGTCTGGCCGCGTCTTCGTTGAGAAAGCGGAGCTCTTGAAAGCATTGAAGCAGGCGGAAAGGTTCAAGGGCTCCACCAAGACCTTCCTCAGGAAGTGGGGCAACTCTACAGCCATAAGAATCCCGAAGCGCCACCTGGAGGAGATCAGGGTCAAGCAGGATGACTCAGCCTTGGTCTACACAGAAGGCGACAAGATTATCATCTCTAAAACCTGAAAATCCTGTCAGAGAAATCTTTTATCTTCCCATCTACAATCTCTACGCCCTCAGCCTCCAGCAGCCGCTTCTTCTCCGCAACCCCTTTGGCGAACCCGCCTAAGCTGCCATCAGAAGCGACGATCCTGTGGCACGGCACATCCGGCCAATAAGGATTACTCTTCATGGCCATGCCCACGGCCCTATAGGCCTTCACACCAAGAGCATCAGCTATCGCTTTATAAGTAGAGACCCGGCCTGCAGGTATCTTCCTAGATACTTCATACACCCTCTCTTGGAACTCGGTTGCCATAACCTCACGATCTTGCCCAAATATTTAAATATTATCTCATATACCCCCCTTAAGGGGGGTATGTTATGAGATACGATGATTTCATGGAACATGTAGTCCGGTTGTTCACGCCGGACAGGTACAGGATCAGCAGGGACAGGCCGATATTCACCGATGAGGTCAATAAGCCGCAGCTCGAGATTCCCCTGGAATTCAGTCTCTCTGGATGCCAGGGCCTCAAGGACATCCTTCGCAAAGGATTGCATGTCGGCCTGATGACCGTCCAGACCAGCAATAGGTCTGCCACCTATTCCCCCACAGCGGCCCCGACTGACGACAGGTTCCTTGCCCAGGTCTTCGACACAGCAGGCCAGGAACCAGAGCCTGGCAGAGGATACACTTTGGTGGCGAGGATGGATTCCTTGACCGGTGGAGTCCTGAATATCCAATATTGCTGGGGCATCGAGAGATTCAGGCCTGACAATCCTGAAGGTTGATCATGGAGCTCAGCCCGGAGCAGGTATTGAAGCTGGAACAGGAAGTCCAGGCAGAATACGCAAGAAGCCGACCAACCAAAACCTACCTATGTCTAGGAGATTATCTTGCTGATGTCATGAAGGATAAACATCGTGATGTGCGAATCCATTTCATCACCGGCCATGAACCCACCCTCGAAGAGTTAGATGTCGAAGAGGCTTTCTTTAGCAGGGAGCGTGCTGAAGGGTTCATGAATTCCTTGAAGCCGAGCATAAGATCATATTACCATCATCTCTCCGGGACAGTGGATGAGCTGGAGAATGATGGGATATGCTTTGTTGAGACAGGAGAACCGATAAGGGGCCCGCAAAGAAAGGATGTCTATCGGTGCCTGTTTGAAGAGATGCGAAAAGAATATGGTTGTTTTAGGTCTTAGTCTGTATGTATCTGTCCAGCTTGCTCTGCTCTTTCGGTTCTAGGTCCTCTGCCTTGAAGCCGATGAGGTTCATTATCTTCTCCACTGAAGGTATCACCTGGTTCTTGATGTAGTACTCGGAATCATAATCGTCCTGTCCCACGTCTTCTGGCGGCTTGGCCCTGTCCCTTATCAGTTCCTTTCCTTTCACCACCACAAAGCTGATTATCGTGCCAGGCCCTACATCCACTCCCTTCTCCTTGAGGAGCTTGGCAACAGCCACATGCGGACCTACTGTCTCATATGCCTCGATGCTCTTCTGCAGCTGGGTCTTTATCACAAGCTCCTCGACCTGGACCTTGTGCTGGACGAGCCTGCTTATCCTGTCCAGAACATGTTTCAATGCCTTGTCCTTGTCCTGGTGCTCTAGGATGATCTCTAACAGCTCGCGCTGGGTCCTCTTCGCGTAATCCGAGAAGTTCCTGCGCACCAGCTCGAACCCCCTTATCTTCATGGTGCCGTCTTCCCGAAGAAGGGCATACTTCTTCTTTGCTCCGAAGCCGCCTTCCTTGGCCTCGACGAAGAGGCCGGCGGGATAGTAGCCTTCCAGTTCGAGCTCCATTATGCCTGGCAGCTCCAGGTTTATCTTCTCTGCAAACCGGTCTGCATCAAGCCTCTTCTTATTGCCCAATAACAGGAAGACAGAGTCAGTATCCCCATATATGACCTTGAAGTCCTTCTTCGCCTGGTCGATGACCTTGTTGATGTACTCCCTGCCCAGCCTTGTGACCTCTCTCGCGCTCTCGAGCGAGTACCATCTCGATGCGAAGAATCCCATGTATCCGTAGAATGAATTGGCCAACAGCTTCAAGGATTCGCACCTGGCCCTGAGGAATACGCTTTCCTTATCCATTATCTTCTCTATGCGAGCCCTCCTGGTGATTATGTCAGATATGACCGATGATACGAAGCCCTTGCGCTTCTCGCAGTACCATATCTCTGAGCCCGGTTTCTCGCAGCAGCTGCATCTTTGTGTGTCAGGTCCTATGTTGTGGCTGCTTATTATGCTCGGGTAGAGGCTGCGGAAGTCGAAGACCATGATGTCCTTGTACAGCCCTGGCTCCGGCTTCAGCACGAAGCCCCCTGCATATGTGGCCTTCCTGCGCACCTGCACCTCAGCATGGCTGGGCCTGTTCGGTGATATCTCGTTGAACTGCGGCGCCATCCTGAGCAGGTACCATTCGACCAGCCTCGAGAACCCCATCCTCGTCACATCGAACAACGGGAGGCCGATCAGCTTCATCAGCTCTATCATCTGGGGCATCATGAGCTTTGCCAGCTGGAATATTATTCCTGCGTTCTTCGCAGAGGCTGCGCATAGGTCTGGCAGGCTGTCTGAGTATGGCTCCTGCTTCAATCCGAGGAGCTGCTCTCCCACCGCCCCCAGCTCGAGCTCGTCCTCCTCCAATGAAGTGAACCTGTCGATGAAGTTGTGCATGTCCAGGTGCTGGATTCCGACGATGGATGCAGAGTCCCCCTTCAGCCTTATGCTTGAGAAGTCGAGCCCCAGCTCTAGGTGTATCTTGTACTTGTCTGCCCTGGCCTGGATGTGGGGCAGGTCGAACGAGTCTGACATGTAGCCGGCCAGCACATCAGGATTCTGTGCTTCTATCGTTTCCTTGAGCTTCTCCAGCAGCGCTACCTCGCTGTCCACGAATTCTACGTAATCTGGCGGCTTGTCAAAGGTCTTCCATGTCAACACCTTATTGTATTTATCAGATTTGAGAGCTATAAGGGATATTGCGCCTGTGTCCAGGGTCTCTATCCTTATGGAGAGTATCTTCGGCTCGTGGTAGGATTCCTCTGTGGAGGCCAACAGTTTTACTGCCCTGAATACGGGAATCTTGCTCTTCTGGGTGATGAATTCGCCTTCGAAGGCTGAAAGCCCGTAAGGAGTGACGTTGTTGTCTATCAGCCATTTCCTGGCAAAGGGTATGTCATATTCATAGCAGTCCTTTACACCTATGATGCCCTTGATATGCGACTGCAGCGTGGCTATGTGGCTTGGCTGCGTAACATAGACCTTGAGAAGCTTGAGCTCCTTGCCTAGCAGCCTTTTCGTGACAGTCTCAACCTCTGTCGGCGATATGACCTCTTCCTTGAACTCGATGCGCGCTTCCAGGATACTGTTCTTCACGGCTTCGGTCTCTGCCTTGGGTTCCGGAAGTACATATAAGTAAGGCCTGAATCCTTCATCCAGCAGGCAGACCTGCTTCCCATCGAGCGTCCTGCCGTATGCGCTGATGATAGATTTATCGTTGACTGTCCTAAGCGTCACATCGGTCGGGAAAAACTGAAGAGTTGCCATTGGTTAGTGATATGCAGAAGGATTATTTAAATATGACGGTAAATTTGCCTAAGAGATATCCTTCTTGCAGCCTTGGCAGACCATCGAGCCCTCCACTTCGAAGAGCTTTTCAGCGTAGTTTCCGCAGAGCTGGCAGTTGCCTTCGGTCTCGCGCCGCCTGAATATGGGTTTGTTCTCCTCCTCGCGGAGCTCGATCTTCTCCACCATGAGGTCAAACATCTGCGGCTGGATCTTTAGGACGTCCTTGAGGGTCAACAATCCGACGAGCTTGTCATCCTCCACCACCGGGAGATGCCTTATGTTGAGGTCGCGCATCTCAAGCAAGGCGAAGTAGATGTCCTCATCCTCCGAGATGGTATGCAGCTTCTTGACCATGAGCTCATCCACCGTGGTCTTCTTGAGGTCAAGGCCCTCTGCGACAGCATTCCTGGTGATGTCCTGCTCTGAGATGACCCCTTTCAGCTGGTCACCTTCAGTTATGAGAAGTCCTCCTATGTGGTTGTCCCTCATCACGGTCGCAGCTTCTATGAGAGATATGCCTGGACTGACCGTTATCGGCTTCTTGGTCATCACGTCCACAACCTTGTAGCCCGTCCTCATTATTCCCCTCAACTCAGTTCCTAAGCATTTGAACTTAAAAAATCTTTCTAATTTTTACTGATACTCGTCATACTTGAGGTTCTTCCCCTTGACCTTCTCAGCAGGGTACTTCTTCTCTGTCAGCTCGAGCTTCTCTGCCAGGGCATGGCTCAGGTCGATCTTGGTCGAGTCTGAGAATAGCAGGAGATACGAGAGGATGTCAGCGCATTCGTGGCTTATCTCCCTCTTCACCTCGGGATCTGCCAGCATGGCCTCTATCTCCTTCTCGTCGTGCCACTGGAAGTGCTCCAAGAGCTCTGCGGCCTCAGTGCTTATCGCTATCGCCAGGTCCTTTGGGCGATGATACTTTCGCCACTCCCTTCTGTCGCGAAAGGTCAGGAGGCGGCTGCGGAGCTCGCTTAACGTTGATTTTTGGTCCATCCTTGATGGGTGTTGCTGCCTTGCTAACAGGTGTCGATATCCTGCTGACTGGTGTTGATGCCTTGTTGATATGTGTTGTTGCCCTGCTCGTCGTTCTCCTCGTGCTTGACCGGAGGAACTTCATCGGTGTCTTGTCGAGGTCGGTATAACTGTCCACCTCTTCTATAAGCTTGGATGAAGCAGACTTGCCGAAGGCTATCAGCTCGACCCTGCATCCTAAGGCCCGTCTCAGGTGCTGCACGAGCGGTATGAAGTCCCCGTCACCTGAGATGAGGACCATGGTGTCCAATTTCGGGGCCAGCTCGATCATGTCCATGGCGATGCCGATATCCCAGTCGCCTTTCTTGTGGCCTCCGGGGAAGGTCTGCAGGTCCTTTGACCTGACTTCGTAGCCGATCGCTCGCAGGGCGTCGAAGAAGTTGGCTTCATCCTTGACATCGGCCTTGATGACATAAGTCATGGCGCGGATAAGGCTCCTTCCCTTCACCGCTTCCCTGAGTATGGCCTGGAAGTTGACCTTCTTATGGTAGAAATCCTTGGCTGAATAGTATAGGTTCTGGACATCGACGAACACGCCGATCCTCTGATGTTTTGACTGGTTCATTCGTTCACCCTCAATATCGGTTCTGAGTAATTGCAGTTCCTGCATCTCAGGCTGTTCGACCCTTCGTCGAAGTACAAGCCTTGCTTGCCGCACTTCGGGCAGCGCTGCTCTTGCATGGAATAAGTATTGCGCCCTGGCTTTATATAGTTTTTGTATGGCCTCTTCAATCGAAAAGCTTTTAAACGCAGATTCTTGGATTATGACTGATGTCCCACAAGATCAACATCCTCGACCCGAACCAGGAGCTTGTGATCAAATGGTCCGGCCTCATAGACATGGACGGATTATACAAGAAGATATGGGAATGGTACAAGAACCGCAAGTTCGAGGTGCATGAGAAGACCCTCAAGGACAAGGGCCGGGCAGAAGGCAGGGAAGAGGAGATAAAGATCGATGCTTTCAGGAATGACACTGATTTCTTCCGCGTCTGGATCAACCTCTACATCCATACCTGGGAGCTCAACAGGGTGGACGTTGTCGTGGACGGCAAGAAGAAGAAGATGGAGAAGGGTCGCTTCAAGGTGACCATGCGCCTTGTCTTCGAGGCTGATTACGAGAACCGGTGGGAAAAGAGCAAGTTTTTTATAGGCCTCAGGACATTTTACCTGAAGTACTTCATGAACAGGAAGATACAGACGTACGGCGATAAGCTGGAGTATGAGCTACACAACCTGCACGAGGTCATAAAGCAGCATCTCGGCATGGAAGCAGCAGGAAACCAGTATTCGGACATGTGGTAGAATGGTCGAAAGAAGGATTATCGTGGATGGGATGAAGCTTTCTTACACTGGATTGTTCAACGCTGCCGAGCTCTACAAGCTCGTCGATTATTACTTCCGTGAGCGGGCCTACACCAAGCACGAGCTGAAGAACGACGAGATAGTCCTGCCTAGCGGCAAGCAGATCGCATTGGTCAAGGAGCCTTACAGGAAGATCACTGACTATGCCAAGTACGTCATCAGGGTGACGATAAACATGGATGAGGTCAAGGAGGTTGCAGTCGAGAAGGACGGCGCCAAGGTGAAGCTGAACCAGGGCAGCGTCGAGATGACCTTTGACGGCTTCCTCGAGCTCGATTACGAGCACCGCTGGGAGAAGAAACCGTTGTTCTATTTCCTCCGAGCATTTTTTGACCAGTTCGTCTACAAGGTGCATACCGAGCGCTTCGAGCAGGGCCTCCAGGAAGAGGTCGGAGACCTCCACGCCCAGGTCAAGGGATTCCTGAATCTGTACAGGTATTAGAAAATATCAATCAAGTAATGCTCCAGTTGCCATTCTTGCACAGCACTCCGGTCCCATTCTCGAGCAGGTCACGTCCGCCATCGATGACGCAGATCCCTGCCGGGTCGAGGATGGAGGCGCATTCGAAGTCGTAGCAGCAGTACCTCTCCTGCATGCCATACCTCCCTGAGTCCTTGCACACCATATTGGAGGTGCAGTTCTCGTCATACATGCATCTCTGGCCGCGGTTCGAGGATGAGCATTCTCCCCTGTAGCAGCTCTGGTTGAAGTCGCACGGCATGGGCAGGGACCACTCTATGCATGGGTCGTCGTCGAATTCCCCGCATTCCTTGTAGCCGGAGGCTTCGCAGACCTTCAGGCCTGGGTCGTGGCAGTCGTCGTCGCAATCACCCATTGGGTGGCAGCAGGTCTTTATCATCGATTCAAGCCCGCAGCCCGCGTCGAAGGGATGCTCGTATTCCAGGCAGGCCTTCCTGCATGTCCCCTTCTTCCTCTCGCATTCCGAGGGCACAAGAATTATGACAATTGTTAATATGATGAGTCCGATAAGCACCCAAATAGCTATCTTTACCTTTCCAGGGATCTCCCTCTTTTTTTTCACCATGGCTGATCATCCGTAAGATTGCTATAAATACTTTTCGTCATGCACGAACTTGACGAGCTCTGCAGCCTTCTCCAGTTCGAGGAAATCCTTCTTGGACATGGCAGGATGCCCCTTCGGCTTCTTCTTCTTGAATATGACAAGGTTGTCGGCGTCGATCATCATCGACAGCGAGGACAGGTGCTTGGAGGGCTTGTCGCCTACACCCGTGAGGATCAGCTCGTTGTCCTTCTTGGCGATCACGTCGAACGGCACGTTCTTGGTCATGGAGGCATCGAAGCCGAGGTCCTGGTATTTCTTGGTCAGGACGCTGCCTTTCTCATGGTCCGGCTTGCCCACATGTGAGAATATCTCCACCTTGTCGAATACCTGGTGCCCCAACAGGTCGTAGAGCTTGGCTGCCTTGGACAGGGTTATGTCAGCCCCCTCGTTCTCATACTTGGATATCATCCTTCTGGATACCCCTATGCTCCTGGAGAGGTTCTGCAGTGATAGCTCCTGTTTCTCCCTCATCCGCTTCAGTTCTTCTCCCTTTATGTGGGCTGTGATCCCAGCATTTGTCCTGCGCAGGAACGGCAGCCTGTTGTCGAGCGCCAGCTCAAATGTCTTCGGTGTGAGGGTGAATATGTTGAACCTGGAATATATGATGTTGTCCTGCAGCATATCACCAGCTTTCTCAGAGATTATCAAAGGAGAAGCATTAAGGTAGCTGGCCACCCTGTTCATATCGAGCGTGTGCTCGAAGCTCACCGAATTGGCGTCCTCCAGGACCTTCACCAGCAGTATCTTCCCATCCTTCCTGGCCAAGAGGTCGAAGCAGGTCCTTGTGAGATTCTTCACCACAAAGCCTTTCCGGAGCAGCATTATGCCCAGGCCGTCTACTATCTGGGGTTTCATGGGCAGAACCGTTGCAGACTATGTTTTAAAGCTTTTCCCAAATATTTAAAAGCCCCAACACACTTTTTCCCTTTATGGCGCTCACATATGACCTGGACAAGCTGCTGGATGAATTAAAGGTCCATGGGCCCAAGAAAGTATTGCTGCAGCTTCCCGAGGGCCTGAAGCCCAAAGCCCTTGAGATAGCAGAAGCCATTGAAGGCATCGGCATAAGGGTGATAGTCTCTGGTGAGCCGTGCTGGGGAGGCTGTGCGCTGGCAGCGGATGAGGCCTCTAACTTGAATGCAGACCTCATCGTGCACTTCGGCCATGCAGAATTCAAGAAGGATTATCCTGCCATCTACGTGCATGTGGCAGATGACACGAAGATTAAATCCCTTCTCAAGAAATCCATGTCCAAGCTGAAGAGATTCAAGAGGCTAGGCATATCATGCTCGATCGACCACCTTGGGAAATCCCAGCAGGTGTATGAGTTCTATTCAGCAGAAGGCAAGGATGCAATCCTGTCAGAGAAGGCCGGAAGGGCGACCTGCAAGGGGCATATCATAGGCTGCGATTACTCGGGCATGAAGGCCATCCAACCGAAAGTGGATGCTTTCGTGGTGATAGGCAACAATTTCCACAGCAAGGGCGCAGCACTCGCTCTGAACAAACCTGTTTTCCTGCTCGACACGCAAAACAGGAAGGTAACCAAGATGAACAGGGATAAGTTCCTCAAGCAGAAGGCCATCGCAATCGACAGGGTCAAGAACGCGGAAAAGCTCGGCATAATAATCAGCACCTCACAGCGCTTCGGCGATGACAAAGAATTGGCGCAGGAGCTGAAGGCGATGGGCAAGAAGGCCATGATAATATCCCTTACCGAGATAACCCCTGATAAATTAGCAAATTTTAATAATCTAGAAGGTTTTATCATCCTTGCGTGTCCAAGGCTCGCAGATGACATCCAGCAGTTCGGAAGGCCGATGATCACCTACAACGAGGCAATGGTCGCCATGGGCAGGAAGAGCTGGGAGGACATGCTGAAAGAGGGTTTCACTTGAACATCGCGAATGCGTTAACTGTGGCGAGGATCATCCTTTCCCCATTCATCATCCTGTTCCTTCTACTCGATTTTCCCAATCATGAGTTCTATGCGCTCGGCATTTTCCTGATTGCAGCCTTCACAGACATAATCGACGGTCCCATAGCCCGTAAGAGGGGTGAGGATTCCAGGTTCGGCGCTTCCTGGGACCCGCTCGCGGACAAGCTGTTGATTATCCCGCCGCTCATAACGATAGCCTTCCAGATGAACCTGCTCTGGCTCTGGCTCGGCGCCATCCTGTTGGTATTGAGAGAGATGTTCATGGTCGCGATGCGCAGGAAGGTCTCGAAGAATGGCCTCTCGGTCAAGGCCGGCTGGGAGGGCAAGTACAAGATGTGGCTGCAGGGCCTCACCGTGGTCGCGCTCATGATCAACAGCTTCATCGCGCCTTACGTCCTCTGGCTGGCTGTCTTCCAGACCTACTTCTCAGCTGTAAGGAACGTATTGAGATGGCGCTGACTTAAGATTATTCTCGAATTAGTTACCTTCCAGCGCTTTCAAGACCTTATTGGCAAGACTCACAGTGTTTTCAATTTTCGGTCTCGCTTCATCGATCGGAGTGGGTGTGAAATTCGTCATTTGTAACAATGGCGCTCCGGTGGGTCGTGGTGTCTCATTCCATTCGGCCTGGGTAGCGGCCAAGTCTCTGAGATTTGTCACTTCAGTAACAGCCTCGTCCGGGGGCATGGCATTGATGCTCGCAAAAAAATGTTCAACGTTAAGCACTGCATAATCCAGTGCTATGCCGCTCTCTATTGGTTTGTATATTCCGCATTCTCTGCCATCGTGGACAACAGGATTGCCATGAACTTTGTATTCCATCATATCACCCAATACTTATTTGGAAGTGATGACATCATTTTTATATCTTTCGCTCGAGCGGCATCAATAGCTGGGTGTTTAGATTTGGCAATAACATTGGTGCGCTGGGAAGACAGAAATTTTTAGGTTCCTAGAGGTATCCCAACTGAACCGTAAAAATTTCTGGCTGACAGGACAATCTTTCCGACCATAGACACTTCAATTTATAGGAGGAAAGTTGGACGTGAGCGCCGCCAGTGATGTTGTTGCCGGGCCAATATTTAATGAACTCAATAACATACCAATATGATACTGACTCTACATAAAATTTATAAGCCATCGCTTAATCTCAGCTCTTGGGTGAGGATTTTGCTGAAAAAAATCACTGACATAAAAGAGCTGAAGCTGATGGCCAACACCATCCGCCAGGACATAATCAAGATGCTGGCAGAGGCCAAGTCCGGCCACACCGCCGGCGCCCTCGGCATGGCAGACATGTTCACAGGGTTGTTCTTCAATGCCATGGACCTTGATCCCAAGAACGTTGATTGGGAGGGCAGGGATTATTTCGTGCTCTCCAACGGTCACATATGCGCAGTGCTATATGCTGCCATGGCCAACGCAGGCTATTTCCCCAGGGAGGAGCTCATGACATTCCGCAAGCTCGGCAGCAGGCTGCAGGGGCACCCTCACCGCAAAATGCTCCCTGGCCTGGAGACCACTTCCGGGCCCCTCGGCTGCGGGCTCTCGCAGGCAGCCGGCATGGCTTATGCCTTCAAGCATGATAAGAAGCCCAACAAGGTATTCTGCTTCTTAGGAGACGGCGAGCTGCAGGAGGGTAACATCTGGGAGGGCATGATGTTCGCAGCCAAGCATAAGCTTGATAACCTCATCTGCGCTGTGGACAGGAACTACATCCAGATTGACGGCAACACCGAAGACGTGATGCCGCTCGACCCATATGACAAGAAGTGCCAGGCCTTCAACTGGAACACTATCACCATCGACGGAAATGACATGAAGGAGATTGTCGAGACTTTCAAGAAGGCTAAGGAGAACAAGGGCAAGCCCCTCATGATCATCGCTCGTACAGTGGCGTGCAAGGGCATCTGTGACATCGAGGGTGACTGCGGCTGGCACGGCAAGCCTCCCACGCCGGAAGAGGCGGTTGACATGCTTAAGGAACTCCAGCAGACCAGGAAGACCCTGGAGGCGAAAAAATGAATCTCAACAATCTCAAAGGGCTGAACAAGGAGCTCCACCTGGAGTTCTCAGACAAGCGGATACCGACCAGGAAAGGCTACGGCGACATGCTTGTCGAGCTCGGCAAGACCAACAAGGACATCATGGTATTGTGCGCAGACCTCACAGAGAGCACGCAGGTGCACATGTTCAGGGACGCTTACCCGAAGCAATTTGTGGAGATGGGCGTTGCAGAGCAGAACCTCATCACCATCGCCGGCGGATTGGCCCACGTGGGCAAGATACCTTTCATCTCCAGTTACGCAATGTTCTGCCCAGGCAGGTGCTGGGAACAGGTGAGAACCATAGCAGGTTACAACGAGTCCAACATCAAGGTCATCGGAGCGCACTCAGGCATCTCTGTAGGCCCTGACGGTGCCACGCACCAGGCCCTGGAGGACATTGCCACAATGAGAGTGATCCCAGGCATGGTGGTCATCGTGCCTGTTGATTATGAGCAGACCAGGCAGGCCACAAAGGCCATAGCCGCACACAAGGGCCCTTGCTACATGCGCTTCGCCCGTGAGAAGACCCCTGTGATAACGACTCCGAAGACGCCTTTCGAGATAGGCAAGGCCCAGCTCATAAAAGACGGGGATGACATAGCATTGATAGGTGCTGGACCATTCTTCTACGAATGCCTACAGGCAGCCATGAAGCTGCAGGAGGAGGGCATAAATGCATTGGTGCTGAACCTGCACACCATCAAACCCATTGATAAAGATGCCATAGTCTCAGCTGCCAAGAAGTGCGGCTGTGTGGTGACGGTCGAGGAGCACCAGGTCATGGGCGGCCTGGGAAGCGCTGTGGCTGAGGTCCTCGGTGAGCACTACCCGACTCCGATGCGTTTCATAGGCATCCAGGACAGATACGGGGAGTCAGGCCCGCCTGACGACCTGATAAAGCATTTCAAGTGCTCTACAGATGACATAATCAAGGCAGCCGAGGAGCTGATGAAGAGGAAATGACAAAATGACATACGATGTAGCCATTATCGGAGGAGGGGTCGGCGGACTCAGCGCAGCCATGTACTGCGGGCGTTTCGGCCTGAAGACGGTAGTAATAGCCGAGAAGCGCGGCGGCACTGTCATGATAATCGGCGACATCCACAACTATCCAGGGTTCAAGGAGATAAACGGCATGGAGCTCGCGCAGAAGATAGAGGAGCATGCCAAGGAGTACGAGGTCGAATTCATTGACCGACGCGTCGACAGCCTCGAGAAGAAGGGTGATGAGTTCATCATCACCATGGGCGAGGACACGATCAAGTCCAAGACAGTCATATTCGCCACAGGCGGGGACTGGAAGAAACTCGGCGTTCCGGGCGAAAAAGAATATTTGGGCAAGGGCGTGCACTATTGTGCTGTCTGCGACGGAGCATTATACAAGGGCAAGACCTTGGGAATTGTAGGTGGTGCGAACGCTGCTGCCAAGGAGGCCATGATCCTTGCGGAATATGCTGACAAGGTCTACATGATCTACCGCCAAGATGAGATAAGGGCTGAGCACCACTACAAGCAGTTGGTGGAGAAGAATCCGAAGATAGAGATAATAACGAATGCTAAAGTGACTGAGATCAAGGGCGAGAAGTTCGTCAACAGAGTCATTCTTGATAAGGAGCATGAAGGTTCTAAAGAGCTGGCCATGGATGGCATCTTCATCGCCATCGGCCATGTGTCGGTCTCAGAGCTCGCGGGCGAGGCAGGCGTCAAGCTCAACAAGGAAGGAGAGGTAATCACCGACATCGAGATGCAGACCAACATCCCTGGCTTCTTCGCTGCCGGCGACGTCACAAACCAGAAATACAAGCAGGCTATCGTGGCAGTGGGCGAAGCAGTCATCGCCGCGCACTCGGCGTATTACTTCTTGAAGCAGAAGAGTTAAGTTATTTATTACTTAGCAGAGAGAATATCGGAAAACTTTTTATATCCCTGATGGCTACCACAACCACATGATAGATAATATGTTAGCAACATATAAGGATAATTATAGAGGAATTCCACCTGATGTAATATTGAAAACCCGTGAATCTGGGCCTGAGATAGATGAGCCCATTGAGGCCGGATTAGAATGTCATGTCGAGGACACCACCCAAGAGTATATGATATTCACAGTAACACCGAAGGATGTTGGAGTCAGCGAGATATATCTTGACCAGCTTATGGGAGAATCAATGCTGGGCACAAGGGAGATAGACAACGATCCTATCCCGAAAATGCTCAAATGGATGGAAGGGCTATACGAGGTCCCTGGCGAATTTTTCACACTAATGCGTCTCGATCCAGCGGGATTGAGAAAAAAGAAACATTGAGCTAATTGGATTTTTTCTTTATTTTGCCATTCAGCTCCTCGACCATCTTCTTCAGTTTTTCATCCTTCATGCCGTGCGCCTTGGTGCCCTGCTCTATGGTCTCGGTGAAGGCGAAATGGCAGCCTATGCAGTGCAGGCCGTGGTTGAAGAACACCTCTGCTGCCTTCGGGTGTTTGCTCAGCACGTCGCCGAAGGTCATGTCTTTTGTGATCTGAGTTGGTTTGGATGGTTTTTTCTTCGCGGCCTTTACTTGTTCGGTCATGATCATCACCTTTATTCTCTGCATTTGGTTCTTGTTTAAATAATTATTGTCATGATCATTGTCATCATTCCTATCTCCGTCCACACCCGCCAGCCTTTGTCCAGGTCCGCCATCAAATAAAAAGATTTATATATTAGTATACAATTCCCCATACCAACATTAATAGGGATTAATCGATAATATAGAGGTGACCATAGATGCGGAAAATATGTATTATCAACCAGAAGGGTGGTGTGGGCAAGACCACGACAACAGTGAACCTGGCAGCAGGGCTTTCAAGGAACGACCGAAAGGTCCTCGTCCTCGACCTGGATGCTCAGGGGAACATCGCCAGCTGCCTGCCTGTTACTTCGCAGAAGGACATCTTCAATTTCCTGCTGGAGAACGCAGACATCGGCGAGTGCATCACTCCCATGGGCCGCAACCTGGACATTGTGAGAAGCAACGAGCGCATCGCCAAGGCAGAGTACTACCTTTCGAAGGAGAAGTTCAAGGAAGGCGTGCTAAGGAAGAGGATGCAAGACATCAAGGGCTATGACTACGTGCTGATAGACTGTCCGCCATCGCTCGGTCTCTTGAACCAGAACGCCATGCTGTACGCAACAGAAGCGATAATCCCCACGACCACCGAACCCTTGGGCATCGAGGCAGCCAGGAAGATGGTCGAGATATTGAAACAGATCAACGATGTCTTCGAGCACAACATCAGCATATCCAAGGTCGTCCCCACGTTCTTCGACAGGCGCAACAAGATATGCAAGACCATCTACAATGAGATACAGAACGAGTTCTACGAGCTGACGTCTGACCCGATAAGGATCAACAGCAAGCTCAAGGAGGCACCGCTGAAGAAGCTGTCGATCTACAAGTACGACAAGAACGGCAACGGGTCGAAGGATTACATGTCCTTGGTGAAGTCTGTGATGCGGGACGAGCCCAGGTTCCAGGAGGTCGGCTCCTCCCAGCCTGCCGAGGCCGTGTCAGGTTAGACC
>Ga0180007_10003976_pt1 | contig 15978 bp, 11 predicted proteins | sample MM_PC_MetaG_FD_121122 | JGI IMG/M metagenome (GOLD analysis project Ga0180007, IMG submission 121122) | Groundwater microbial communities from the Aspo Hard Rock Laboratory (HRL) deep subsurface site, Sweden - MM_PC_MetaG | ecosystem: Environmental > Aquatic > Deep subsurface > Groundwater... | reverse complement strand
TGTTGCCCAAATAACATTTTATATAATTTTATATGTAACAAGGGGCTTTAGCCCCGCTTTAATATAAAAAAAGGCGCCCCTAAAGGGGCTTGCTACATTTTTATGCTTTGGGCAACAAACCCTCAAGATCCGATACCTTTAATAAGGAGGAATTGATGATAGTTTCCGGTGAAAAAGTTCTATTAATGGCTATCAAAATTGAAGAAGTTGGTATTGATTTTTATCATCAACTGCATGTATTTACTGGAAAAAAGAAAATATTTAATTCCATTTTAAATAAATTAATGAATGATAAAATCAAACATAAAAAAATATATCAAAAATTGTTAAAAAGCATAAAAGTGAAAAAGTCTCAATATCTTAAGTTTTCAAAAAAAGAAATAAAGCAAATTAAACTATTTGTAGAAGGAAAAATATTTAATCAGATAGAAAGGGCAAAGGCATATATTTCTGAATTGAATGATATTTCAGAGGTTTTATTATATGCACTGGGATTTGAGCTGGATTCACTTTATTTTTTTGAACAAATAGCTGATAAAATAGTGCCTGCTGAAAAATCAATTATTCAAACTATAATAAAAGAAGAAAAATCACATGTTGATCAAATAATTCTCCTGCGAACAGCGGTCAGATCTGAAGAAACTAAGAAATAGAAATTACACTCTTTTATATATAAAGAATGGGGACGATGCGTTAGTGGGTATCGGGTCCTTACTTCTTTAATTCATTGACAGTTAATTTTAAAATTCTATTATTAAGAAAAGCGTTCAAGGGGGGACAGGATGAAAATTTTAAATTTTATTGTGTTATTCTTGCTTCTTTTTTCAACAGGGTTTGTCCGTGCCGATGAACTGGACACAAAAATGGAAAAAATAGTCCAGCAATTCAATAAGGACACATCTGCTCTTTCCGTGGAGATCGTTAAAGCATCGCTTGCTGTTTTCCCTTTTGACTGTGATGAGAAACTTGCTCAAAAAAGGGTAAACCTTGCTGTTAGCGAGCTGTTGACGAAACACCTGATCCAGTCTTCTGATTTCAAACTTGTTGAAAGAACCCATCTTGATAAAATTCTCAAAGAACAGGAACTGGGCCTTACAGGTGCTATTGATACGCCCACCGCTGCTAAAGTGGGAAAGCTGATCGGCGCCAAGCTGGTAGCGCTCGGAAGTATTTCCAGGGTCGGGGATTACTACCAGATAAGTTCCCGGCTGGTGGATGTCGAATCTTCCGAGATCATATCTGTTTCTATAGTGGAAGTGTCAGTTGAAGTCTTTGACCAGAAAGCTTCCCGGTACCTTGTCAAGGTGCCTGAATATCAGACTCTGGGCATTTATCTGGCTTTCCAGCTGTTTCCTGCCAGCGTAACAGAATTGCCGTCCAGAACATTTTTTAATAGTCTTATTGTGACTCCTGATAATAATTCTGTTCTTTTTGAAGGTCTGGGATTGGGCTTGCGATACTGGTTTCTCCGGAAATTAATGATCGATATTGCTTATTTCCCTGTTACTGCATTTGTCGGTGATGATGCCTTTTCCAGTGATAGCGGGTCGAGTGAATTGTTTGCTGTTTCAGGTGCTACCAATTTAGACGGGAGCGAGCATAAGAAAACTCTCAGCGGGAGCAGCTTTAAATTGTCCCTGAACTGGTATCACAGTATCTCCAAGACCTTTAAAATGTATGCGGGTATCGGGGCCAACATATGTCAATTAAATTACGGCTCAGAGGAAGAAATGAACACTATCTCGGGCACAGCCAATGGCCAGAATTTTATGATCCACATGCAGTCCTTAAACGAACTGAGTCCCCAGGTCCTGGGATTTTGCAGGTTAGGCCTGGAGTGGAAGCTGCAGACCAGACTTGGTTGGGCTCTTTTTATGAATATTAATACTCCAAAAAAATTTCCCTGTAAAGTCACGGTAAAAAAATATAATAGCAACTGGATGAATGTTATCAGTGAGGAAGAGATGTTGGTCAGAGAGGTCATTTTTCCGCTGGTCACACTTGAGACCACAATTTCCTTCTATTTTTAGCAAGTAAAAACACGAGAATAAAAGTACCCGGTCTTTAGATTTTTGGTGAAAAGGACGGTGATCAGATCTTATCGCCAATCGCTTCTTTATATTGCTCCCAGAAAAGCAACAGGTTCTTTTTTGTGATCATATTCAATTCTTCGGGTTTTAAAATGAATGGACGCAGGTCATTTTTGATCTTTTTTTCATCCATTTTTTTGATCCTGTTCTCTAATTTACTGAAAACTTCTTTTGAATTTTGATAGGTGTCCCGGGGATCTGTCTGCTTCACGGCATTCTTGAACAGATCAAATTTCGGTACGATCTTTTTATTCAGGAAAAACATAAGGTCGTAATAATCCCTCCCTTTTATATAGACCCGGTAAAGGAGGGCATGCAGTTTTAATGCAAATAATGATTCCAGAGTAAAATAATTGATCAGGAAGTAAAATCGATCGCTGTATATGAATTCTTTGATATCTGCCCCTTTAGGAGGATTCGTATCGACATCCAGTTTAACGGACAGTTTCTGGCCCTTCTGAAAAGAAAGATGTAAAGGATAAAGCAGATCATTGAATTTGATAAATGCGCTGTTCACTGTTGTATCTTTACTCTTGCCGAAGGTAAAGTCAAATCCATATTTATTTAATCCCCGGTTGATCGACTCCAGTAATTTTTCAAAATTGTATGCCTTTTTATCTGTCAGGCTGAAATCCAGGTCTTCGGAAAACCGATTTATCTTCTGAGTTATGCGCAAGGCGGTTCCGCCGGTAAAAGTAATATTTTTTTTATATCCTGAATCCGAAATGACCTTCAAGATCACAAGCTGTAAATATTCACGCAAATGATTGAGCCTCTGATTTTCAGGGATGTCCTTTAAATAATCTTTAATATCATCGATCATATTATCTCCCTTCCCGGATTAATTCGGTTAATGCCGGTAAAAAATTGATTATCTTTTTCTCGTTCATTCTACTGCTGAAATCTTTCAGAACCCCGGGGTCCAGTAAATCCCAGTTCTGGAATCTGTAATTTTCGGACAATTCCTGTTTGATATCTTTAACATTTACGGAAATATTGAAATAGATAAAATCCAGTACGCATTTTTCGGGTGTGCCCAGGAAAAAATTATGACCATCAGGAGACCGGTATTGTTTAAACCCGAAGAACAAATCCTTTTTAATTGAACGGTAGGTAAAGACGCCATATTGATTTTTGAATTCGTTTGTTTTATTTGTTGTAACCGAAGTGAACATATTGACGGCTTCAGGGATGAGCTGGTAATGACTCAAGGCGAATTCGAGGCTCACATAGGAAGGGCTGTATAATTCATTTGCCAGCATATAGGAGGAAAGATCGGCCTGTCTGTCCATTTCATTTAATGTATATAATCCCTTTTTCAGCCTGATGATCTTCCCTTTTTTAGTCCACTGGCTTAATTGCAGTTTTAATGTTTTATCTAAAGGTACAACTCCTGCCAGGTCTTTTGCCGAAAAGAAAGGTCTGTTCATGACCATTTGTCTAAAATCTGAGTAATTCATATTATTTCCGATAGTTATATTATATTATAACTATCGGAAATTGATTGTCAAGTATTTAATTGTTTTTAAAGAACCGGGACAGGTACAATACTTCTATAAAAGCCGTTTTAATCTGACTGCTTGAATATCCGGTCTTTTCTGATCCACAACAGGCATGCACCGGCAGTAAGCGTGTTGGTAACGGCAGCTGCAATAAAGACGCCTTTATATCCGAACAATTCTCCACCTATGTACGCCAGGGGGATATACAAAACAAACATCCTTAAAAGAGAGAGCGTTACTGACTTGAACGGTTTGTTGAGAACATTGAAGATATTTGTGGAAAGTATAAAGATCCCTCTGAATCCGAAACTGAAGGCGACAATGTACAGGTATGCTTTTATACCGTTTATGACATCCGGACTTTTGTTAAAGAGCCGGCTGACCACAGGAGCAAGAAATATAAAGAGTATTGTCAGAAAGAGCCCCCAGTAAAGAGTGAACCGGATGCTTAACTTTATTCCCTGCCTGACGCGGTCCCTCTTTTTTGCGCCGTAGTTCTGCCCGATAAAAGGATTTAAGGCTGTTGCCAGGGCCATGATCACGGTCAAAGAAAACATTTCTACGCGGGAGACTGCGCCAAATGCAGCCACAATGCCGGGGCCAAAAACAGAAAGGATCCGCGTGATGACCCCGATGGAGAGGGGCTGAATGATATTTGCGCCGGCAGCGGGTATGCCGATATACAGAAGACTCTTCCATGACCGCCATAGTTCATCAAGACCCGGAATTTTCAAAGTGATCAGTTTATCCCTCTTATACAGCACATACAGGGCCACCAGGAATGTAATGGCCCTGGCAAAGACCGTGGCCAGGGCAGCCCCGGCTATTCCCATTCTGGGGAACGGGCCCATGCCGAATATGAGCAGGGGATCGAAGAGTATATTCACTCCTACGGCTGTCATCATGATAAGGCTCGGGGTTTTTGTATCTCCGGTCGCCCTGATAGCATTATTTCCCACCATGGGAACGATGACGAACAGCACTCCGGCATACCAGATACTCATGTATGACCGGATATGTTCGAGGATGACGCCTGAAGCACCCATGGCCCTGAAAAGCGGTTTGATGGTGAAAAAACCGGTAACGGCAAAGACAGCAACCAGCAGAAAAGCAAGAAGAAGGCTGTCAGTCGTCAGCCGTCTTACCTTTTGCAGGTTCCCTTCGCCGATCGCCCTTGAAATTACCGAGGAAGCACCTATGCCCATGCCCAGGGCTATACTCCCGATGACAAGTACCACCGGATAGATGAATCCCATGGCAGCAAGCTCATCCCTTCCCAGACGGCCGACAAAGATCGTATCCACCAGGTTGAACATTACCATGGCCAGGATCCCGCCGATCATGGGCATGGTCAGGCGCGTAAGGAGCCTGCCAATGCTCCCGGATATGAGTGACGAATGATTTTTTTGAATATTCTTCATGTAGCGTCAGAATAGTATTTTGAATTAAAAAGTCAATAAAGAACCGGGACAGGTACAATACTTTTACAAAACTTCACAAAAAAATATTCAAAAAAAGCTGATTATTTTTTGTATATAAGATATATGAGTAAGAAAAAATTGACAAATAATGAGAGCACATTCTATAACGATATTCGCACTATTTTACAGGAAGCACGGGAAAAAACGTATAAATTTATAAATTCAGCAATGGTAGAAACCTATTGGCTGATAGGCAGGAGGATTGTACTTGAGGAGCAGAAGGGTAGGGATCGGGCTGATTATGGGGCTAATCTAATCAAAAATCTATCTATTGCACTTAATGTTGAGTTTGGTAAAGGGTTTTCTGTTGCCAACCTGTGGAACTTTCGCCAGTTTTATCTTATATTTCCTGCTAATGAAAAACTCTACACACTGTGTAGAGAATTAAGCTGGTCACATATTCGTCTGATCATGCGTATTGCCAATTCTAAAATTCGTGAATACTATCTTAAGGAAGCAAAGACTCGTGGGTGGAGTGTACGGCAACTCCAGAGAAATATCAATTCTCATTACTATGAAAGGCTGCTTTCATCTTCAGATAAGAAAAGTGATTTAATTTCCGTTAAGGATAATAAAAAGAAAAATACCCGGGATTTTATAAAAGACCCTTATGTTCTGGAATTTCTCGATTTACCGGAAAATACAGAATTAAAAGAATCTACTCTTGAAAGATCCATCATTAATAATCTGCAGGCATTTCTTTTGGAAATCGGGAAAGGTTTTTCTTTTGTGGGCAGACAATTAAGGATCAGTACAGAGACCAGTCATTTCTATATTGATCTTGTTTTTTATAATTATCTCTTGAAATGTTTCGTCATTATTGATTTGAAAACAAGTAAATTAACTCATCAGGATATCGGCCAAATGGATATGTATATCCGTATGTTTGATGACCTTAAACGGGGTGAAAATGATAATCCGACTATTGGAATAATTCTTTGCAGTGATAAAGACGATACTGTTGTCAGGTATTCTGTGTTAAAGACCAGCGAACAGATTTTTGCTTCAAAATATCGGCTGATTCTTCCTACAGAAGAGGAATTAAAAGCAGAATTGGAGAGGGAGCTACATCTGATCGAAGAACAACAAGGCAGGAATGGTAAATAAAGAATCGTAAAAAACCGGGACAGGTACAATAACAAATTCTACCTTTTTATTCATTTTTCTTCCTTCTGCAGTGTTGTTATCATTTTTTGGCCTTAATTCTCCCCGTCCTTTAATTTTATTTAATATTGTCAGAATATTTATTCCACAAACCAAAAAAAATAAAAAATACTTGACTTTTTTGAATACCGTGGTATATTATAGTTATGAAACATAATGTAACAGTTCCGATACAAAGCATCTATGAGATTGCCAGAAAAGCAAAGGTCTCCGTTGCTACTGTGTCGCGCGTATTGAATAATAAAGAGAGTGTCCGGCAATCCACCCGCGTCCGTATCCTGGATATTATTAATAAGAATAATTACAAACCCCGCCTGGTTAAAGCCAAGACCCTTAATATCGGTATTCTGATACAGGCGGGAGCGGAACTCTTCGGGAATTACCTGGCAGAGGTGATTAATGGCATTTTTGATTATTGCATCGAGTTTGATTACAACCTTCAGCTGTTCTCTTTTTATGAGAAGAGGCTGGGACAGAAAGGTATTCTGAATACATTAAGGGAGAATAAAATAGACGGGATGATCGTACTTTTGAGCAATAAGAACAGTGATTATGTGATCCAGGCTCAGCAGGAAAAGTACCCGGTTATTCTTATTAACAAAGGTCTGGATGCTACCGGTGTGAATTATATCGACATCGATAATGCCCGGGGTATTAAAGAAGCCCTTCAATATCTAAAAGATATGGGCCATAGCCGGATCTCTTTCTTGAGCGGTGACCTGCAGACAAGAGATCACGTGGAGCGGTTGAACGCCTTTAAGAAATATATGAAACAGGATAATAAGAATTTCAGGAATGATCAGGTCATTGATTTCATCCGTCCGGACCTGTATCTGACCAGCTTTGAGCAGGGTTATCAGCAGATGAAAGAAGTATTAAAGAAGCATAAAAATACAACGGCAGTGCTTGCCAATAATGATGATCAGGCTATTGGTGCCATTAAGGCGATGGGCGAAGCGGGTATCTCTGTTCCGGAAGATATCTCCATTATCGGGTTTGATGATTATAAGGTCTCTGCATACACCAATCCGGCTCTGACATCTATCCATCAGCCCCTTTTTAAAATGGGGCGTATGGCTGCTGCCAAATTGATAACCATAATTACCGGAGCGAGTATAGAGCTGATACAGGAAAAGATGAATCCTGAACTGATTATCCGTGACAGCGTAAGCCCCTGCAAAAAGAAGAGGGTGGCGTAAAAAATCATGAGGGTATTTATATGAGAAAATATTTATTTATTATAGTTATCCTGACTGCTGTTATGACCCGGAACATACAGGCGGTCCAGTATGATTATTATGATATGCTGGGATCCCATTTTATGTATGCAGAGAGGCTCTTCTATATTGAAGACCTGGACAACCGGATCGGCGGGGCTCAGAGCGGGACTTCCCTCATCGGGATGTATGATAAAAGATGGATGGAGGAGTTTAAATCCCATGTGGTTGTTTATGAGACTTATGATAATATCAAGAATATAATCGAGCTGGGAAGGACACCCACACGTTTTACCGGCCTTACCATGGATAAAACCCTTTTCGGGCCGAGTTATCTTTTCCGGCAGCAGCAGGGATTCAAATTCGATTCTCATCTCCCCTGGGTAGTGAACCAGTTCACCTTTCTCTTTACCCGGACAGATTTTGAATATGATACGAACACAGACTGGACATGGGAGGAAAACCTTGGAGAGGATTTCAATGGGGCTGACATGGATGAGTATTTTGTGGGCTCACGCATCGGACTCGATATTACCAAAAAGATCAACCTGGGCGTCTCTTATGTGAATCAGCATTCCTCTTTTCATGGGGTGAACCAGAAGGTCTATGCTGATCCGTTTGCGGGTTCGGACAGAGATACCATGTATAAGGGTGTCAGTATCCGGTTTGCGGATGCCAGCCCGGATGACGGCAGGGGCGGTGCAGCAGTTTACAGTATAAAGGTCTATATTAATGGAGTGGAGCGGCCGGAACTGGGTTTTGAAAACAATGGGACCGGTGCGAATACCAGTATTTACTGGGCCAATCCGGTGGGTGATCATCAGGAGGCTAATGGCGGGAATTTGATCGACTTCTGGTTCGATTTTTCCTCTTACAGTGATATCAGGGATATTGAATTGGTGTTTGATGTAGCCAATGATTACTCCATCAGTTATCGAACAGATAGAAATCAGAACGGATATGTATCCGATGATAATTATATTCAGATCTTCAGTGCAAACGGGAATATCAAAGATTACAAGAACCGCAAGACCATCAGATGGAATTACGGAGAACTGACCGGCAAATCCATTTACGGGATCGATCTGAAAGGGGCATTGTTTGATATTTCCTTCTCTGTTGAGTATGCCCTGCTGGCCAATTACAGGAGGATGCCCGGTGATGTCAGGAAGGAGTACCCCATAGAGTATGCACAGGCTTATTTTTTCCGGCTTCTTAAAGAATTCAGATGGTTTGAGGTGGGTGCAGAGTATTTTCAAGTGGATTGGGATTATAATGCCGGTTTTGCCGTGGAAGATAATGATGATAACGACATGTATCCGGACATTACGGATGACCCGTCTATTTTTGATGGAGGTGACGGGATCAATTTCAAGACCATTGACAAGAATAACAATGGAATTAACGACTATGACGAAGATTTCCTTCTTTTTGATAATGACATCTTTGAATTCAGAGAAGGGGATGATAACAATAATAATGATGTGTTTGATAATGAGGAGAACGATGATAAACCGGATTATCCGTATAATGCGGGTGAAAGGGGGGTAATGGGATATATCTCTGTCAATCCCATTCAGCCGCTAATATTGATCTTTAAGAATATATATGTATTGAAGGATATTGCAGGTCAGAAGAATCAGACCCATTACCTGGATACGATATATACAAGCCGGTTCTTTAGAACCAGTGAGATCTATATAAAGGACAGGGTCGCTTATATCAGGGATACCATACCGGATGATACGATCGACCATCAGGGAGAGACTGTAAAGGATAAATTGAACTATGAAAATAACCTTAATAATTCCATCCTGATAAAGTTGTCATCAGAGATCTTCAGCAGGCTTGCTTTTTTGAACAGTTTCTACAATAAATATGATATCAACGGGTTTACGGAAGATCTGAGCTTCAGTAAAAAAGAGAAAAAACTGACCTATGCAACACTGCATAAGGTGAAATATACCTATACACTTTTTCCCCGCTTTGATCTTGTCCCTCTTTTTAAGATCTCCTGGCTGTACCGGTATTCGATCCATGATGAGGTGGCCAGGAATTTTTATAATAGCAATCTGCGGGCAGGCGGTATAGAGCTGATCTACAACTGGACTAAACGGACCAAACTGTTGTTTGGTTATCAAAAACTTTTTACAACGGAATTCGAAGGGAACGAGGTCAAATCGGAAAGAGACACTTTTGGTATTGAATTTACCCATACAGCCAATTACTGGGACAGGCCGCTCGGCATTATCGCCGGCATGGTCTTTGTCAATCATAATTATCTGAGTGATTCTACAGATGAAGATTATCGTGCGGATAAATTTTATGTTCATTCTTATTTTAACTGGTAAAAAACATATCAGGAGAGCTGTTATGAAAAAAATATTTATTATAATCTTTATTCTTACTTTATTAAGTACCGGCTACTCTGCCTTTAAGGAGATACAACAGGCAGGGCCAAGGGCCATTGGCCTCGGGAATGCCTTTACAGGGCTTGCCGATGATATCAATACACTTGTCATCAACCCGGCCGGTCTGATGAATATAGAACAACTTACAGCTTCCATTTCCGGAGGATTGCTTTACCCCGGCCTTGAGCATGATAACGGTATTATTAAAGGAAATATACTCTCTGGTATGCCTCTTTTTACTAAAGGATCCTTTCCCTCCCGGCTTAATGCGGGGATAGGGATGGGCTTTTTATATACTCAGTATTACAAAGAGAATACATTCCATCTTACCGTGGCCCATGACCTGACAAAAAAACTGGATCTGGGTGTCACTGCCAAGCTGTTAATGTGGTCCGGGCAAGTGGTCTCAGTATTCGATGTAACAAAAGCAGAATATCGATCTATGAATATAAGCATGGATGCAGGGTTGCTTTATTCTATCACGGATAATCTCTCCTTTGGTATGGCTTTGCTTGATATTAACCGCCCGGATATTTCATCCGATTCATCTTCTGTCGCGGACAGGCTCCCGACAGACTATAAATTCGGCCTGGGATATAAAGAAAACCGTCTGGCTGCGGATATTGACCTTTCCTATACCGAGGAGATCCTGATCCAGAACCTGGGGATTGAGTATCATGTGCTGAAAAATTTCATCATTGCCCGCGGAGGATTAACCCTTTTTAATTTAAGCTCGGCAGGATACCAGTTCAACCTGGGGATGTCCGTAGATACCCGTATCCTTGCGAGGTCCTTCCGGTTTGATTATGCCTTTGGCTTGAACGGTATCCGTAACAGCCTGGGTATTCATCATGCAGCCATTCTATTTTCATTTTAGAGGTGATTTATGAAATTATTATTAAAGATAAAAAGTAAACATTTTATGATCCGGCTTTTAAATATCACCTGTTTCCTGCTGCTGTTTGCGGGTATTTCCCGGGCAACGATCCTTTATGATTTTGAAACAGATAACAGCGGATGGACCAATGATAGCTGGGGATTTTCAGGCCCACCACCCCAGCACAGTACCACGGTCAGTTATATCGGTACCGGATCTATAAAGTATACCAATACCATGACGCATGACTGGAGCGGAGCAGGGAAGAAATATCATGGGGATCCGGGCCTTGATCTTTCCGGTTATAGCAACATCTCCATGCGGATCCGTGTACCTGATACAATAATACCGGGTGTTACCTATATGGTGCTTCAGGTCTTCACCCGTTCCGGCGGAGCCGCTAATAACTGGACGAATAACTGGGGCCCGGAATTTCAGGGTTTTTTAACCCCGGGTACATGGACCAATGTGACCATGAATATTTCTGATATTGCTCATGCCACCAATGTGAATGATATTGCTTTTCAGTTAAAACATTTCAACACGACCAATTTCTGTGAAGTACATATTGATCTTGTCGAAGCCCTTGGAACAAACAGTGTCCCTGAGAATATTACTTCTTTTACAGCCAGTTCCACCGGTGTTGGCATAAAGCTGAACTGGAAGAATCCGAATAACAGTGACTATGCCTCTACCATGATCCGTTACAGCACTAACCAGTATCCTGCCAATCAATCGGACGGGCAGCTGCTCTGTATAAAAGCAGGAAGCCCGGCCCAAACCGGTAGTACAAACCATATAAACCTGGTATCCGGAAAGATCTATTACTACAGCGCTTTTGCCGTCAATTCACAGGGCAAGTATTCTTCGACCAACAGCAGTTCCAAGGCTGAAGTGACTTTTTTATCCCTGTCCAATATACAATACCAGGTCGAAAGGTTTAGCAGGGCAGAACAGGAGATCGTCCGGTACGGCAATAACAATGTAGTCGCCTATAATGCCATGAAGCTATACTGGGATTCACCGGGGGCTGACCCGGATTTTATCGATTATACCCTGTACCGTTCTACAGAACCATTGACTATGAACAATATTCAGAATGGTTCTGCTGCAAACCTGGTCTCCTTTTCTATTTCCGATGGGTCTGTTACCTCCTATCTGGATACAACAGTGCCTTCTTTTGAAACCAGGTATTATTATGTTTTGTTATCAGATTACGGCTCAGCCCTCCGGTCCTTTTCAGGAAATATCGCCACCTTAACCTATGAGCCCGATGATTACCTGGGCTGGGTCTATAAAAATGTCAAACCCAACTATATATGGAAAGAAGCTGAAGATTATTCTTCTAAATCCGCCATTGACAGGGCAGAATACAGTACAGCGTCAGCCGGTTCCTTTATGGAGCATTTTGAAGACGACTCCAGCGGCGGTTTTGTCTCCTATGATGTAACCATACCGGAGGATATGATGAACGCCTCTATCTATCTGCGGCACAGCGCTGCCGGGGATACGCCATACCTTAATGTCTATATTGACGGGCAGAAGAAGGTGGACGGATGGGCAATTGAACCGAAAGGCTCGGACTGGTATGCCTTCAGTTTCCAGGATATTAAGATCGGGGACGGGATCCTGAGCAAAGGGAATCATACTCTCAATATTACGACCACATCGGGAAACACGATCAACGTGGACGGTTTCTTTATTTACGACAACCTGTACGGAGGATTCACGCCTGATAATACCCTCATGAACGGAACAGTTCCCATGCCCCCGGATGTCCAGATCAATGTCCGGAATATCAGCATAAATTATGATCTGCTAAGCACCGTTCTTGCAGATCCTTATTACAGCGCAGCAGCAGCCAATCCTCTTATTGCAAATCCGAAAGCATTGACCGCTTATAAACTTGAACTGGAAGGAAAGCCGGATATACTTTTTAATAAAATGGTAGATCTCTCAATGGATTATTCGGAAGCAGATATCCCCGCCGGCAAGCAGGAAGAGGAACTAATGGTCTTCTACTGGATGGGTGAGGACTGGCATAGAATGGGAGGTAATCTGGATAAGGAAGCCAATCTGGTCAATATTCAGGTCAACCATCTCGGGATCTACGCTCTTTACGCAGCAACTCCCTTTAATATTGAATTTAAGTGGTCTTATAATCCGTTTGCCCCGAATGGCCAGGGAAATTATCAGAAGACCTCAATGAGCTTTTATCTGGCAAAGGCCGCGACGATCAGGGTAAAGCTGTTCAACCTATCCGGCCGTCTGATCCGGACCCTTCTGGAACAGGAGTTAACACCCGGTCCGGTCAGTGTGGAATGGGATGGAAAGGATGATAATGGAAAGAATGTTCCCATCGGTGTATATATATATCAGGTGGAGGGGGCGGATGATAATGTTCATAACGGGACCATTACGGTGTTGCGATGAACGGATGCATAACAGGGAAAGTCAGATAGGAGGATATAGATAAAATGAAAAAATTAATAAATTTAATAAGTATTACAACTTTTATCATGATATTGTTATGTTCTGTTAATGCCGGGACCGTACCTACATCAGTAGGTTATAACAGCAAAGGGAAACCCATAATTAAGAGAGACGGCAAGTTCCTTCTGGCTAAAGGAGTGACCTATCATGTGATGGACCATGAAAAGAGCTGGGCAACAGACTTGAAAAAGATGAAGGAAGCAATGATCAATACTATCCGGATCGATTTCGGATGGAATAATATCGAAAAGAAGGATAATGAATTTGATTTCAGCAAACTGGATAAATTCATCTCCCTGGCGGAATCAAAAGGTTTTTATCTGTTCATCTCCCTGGCCCCCAATTCTCATACCCGATGGCTCCCGGAATGGATGGTGGAAGGGCCCTTTAAGGACAAAGAGTGGCACCTGATGGACCAGAAAGGAGAGATCGCTCCGGGAGGATGGTGGGCTGTCCCCTCACCTGCCAATGAGACCTATCTTAAATATTTTAAAAGGTACCAGTCCCGCGTTATTGAACATATAAAAACAAGATCCGGTATTCTTGGTTATCTGCTTTATAATGAGACTCATTTTCCGGGAGGAGGGGATGATCCCTGGTGTGATTATAATCCGGATGCCGTAAAGAAATTTCAAAAATGGCTGGGAAAGAAATATCAGAATAATATCTCCGATCTCAATAAACGATGGAAGACCTCCTATAAGGGCTTTTCTGATGTAAAACCAATTACGGATATACCCGGAAAATGGCAGGACCTTTTGCTGGATGACAGAGGCAAGCTGGAAGACTGGAGGCTCTTTTCTTCCCGTTTATGGGTTGATTTTGTGAATTCCCTGATTGATAATGCCAGAATTGCTGATCCCGAACATGTGCTTATGGTCACGGATATGCCCTGGTGGTTCTGGGGTGAAGGCCCCAAGGGAGGCGTCATTCCCGGGATCTTTGAAAAGGCTGACATTATCGGGATAGATATCTACCCTTCATCAGATCCCCATGACCAGGATACTCCTGCTGCTGTGGTGAATATGCTTATGTCCCTGTATAAAAACAAGAAAGCGGTCTGGCTTTCAGAGATCAATGAGAAGAACGGCGATCCCTCTTCAGAGAATTTAAACTTTCATATTAAAAGTTCCTTTGAACAGGGTGCTACCGGTGTGCTCTTCTTTGAGTGGTCGGATGAGGGCAAGGATAAGGATGGCGGTTCTTATGGCCTGATGAAAGATGAGGATACAGAGAATCCCGAGTACGGGTATTTTAAAAAAGCATTAAAACAACTGGATGCGCATGCATCAGAGTATCTTCAGTCTTCTGTGCCGGAACCGGTTGCTACCATTATCTGGTCAGAGAACAATATGATCCAGACCTACGGGGATATCCGTTATGCATATGATGTCCGCGGAGCCTACAGCCTCCTTGCAAAGTATAATTCTTCCCTGAATGTCATAACAGAAGAGATGTTCCTTTCCAATGGTTATAGGGGAAACCTTCCCCTTCTCATCCCGTCCATGTTATTCCTGAAGGAGGGGACATCCCGTAAGATAGACCAGTTTGTCAGGAATGGCGGTGATCTCTTTATAGATGCAGGATATTCTCTGTGGCTGGATACCCCATCCGGTGTAAAAAGAATGGGAGAGAAACGGTCCCTGCCCGGATTATCCCTTAGGATCATAAAAGCCGGAGACGTTAAAAAGGAAAAGATCAATATTAAAAAGAATTATTATCATCTGTCAGATGTTTCTGATAAAGGGTGGCCTGCACATACCACCGGCGAAGTGCTTTTACCGATTGGTAAGAACGAAATAATAGGCAGCTGGAAAGATCCGGGGGAGACCTCGATACTGATCAATAATGTCGGCCGGGGACGACTGCTGTATGCGGGCAGTAAGGTCCTGGACGGCTGTTTGTGGGAAATAGATGCAGCGACATTAAATTTTTACTCCAGGATCCTGGCCAGTTTTATCATATTCAGCGGAAAAGCCACACCGGACCTGCTGGAAATACCCCGGGATGAATTAACATTAAGCGGATTGCAGGAAGGATCTGAAGGCGACAGGATAAGCCAAGATCCCAATAACATAGACAGGGGGCAGTTCAGTTTTATTAAATTACCTTATAACCAGGATTTTATTTCGTTCTCATCGGATTATCACAGCGGTACAGGATATGATCTCCCCGGAGATGAGATGCCGGTCTTTGGCAGGATCTTTGAATGCATAAAACATGATACGGAATTTCTGATGATAGACGCTACGGACAAAAAGAATACCATGGAATGTCAGGGCCAAAAATTACTGATCAACAGCAGTAAATATACTCGAATACACATTCTGGGCTGTTCTCACAATAAAGCCGAGGAATCAGAAATTGTCGTTAAATACTCTAATCCTGAAAAAGTGGAGATCCTTCCCTTTTTTATGGAAGATTGGTGGGGCGGGTGCAATATAAATAAACCCGGGGAACATTGTGCTTTCAGCTTTTCCCAGCATAATGAAGAATGGGGGCCCAAATCGCCTGAAGTACATCTTGTACATAAGGTCATTGATCTGAGTGAATATAATACACTGGAGTGGATCAAATTTCCCTATAATCCGAAATTCAGGATACTGGCTGTTTCCATGGAGAAAAAGAGCTATTTTATACAGAAGAAAAAATAAAATTTATTAAGGATGACATATCCTATTAAAAGGAGGAAAATATGAAAAGGAAATTAACGGTCCTGTTTTGTTTAGTAATTATTCTTTTT
>Ga0180007_10003975_pt1 | contig 15984 bp, 18 predicted proteins | sample MM_PC_MetaG_FD_121122 | JGI IMG/M metagenome (GOLD analysis project Ga0180007, IMG submission 121122) | Groundwater microbial communities from the Aspo Hard Rock Laboratory (HRL) deep subsurface site, Sweden - MM_PC_MetaG | ecosystem: Environmental > Aquatic > Deep subsurface > Groundwater... | reverse complement strand
GACGTTGTGCTTTTCACTTCTTTCGACCACTGCCTAATACCGAATAAATGGAAAAGTCCTTGGTTCGTATTTTTTCTAAATTTGACTTATTTTCTTGATTTTGATATTAATAAAAAGTAAAGAACTAAATTTAAATTATATGAAAAATTCTTTTTTTACAGTCTATATTGAACAAGATGAAGATGGCGTTTTTATTGGCTCTGTACCATCTGTGCCAAGTTGTTATGCGCAAGGAGAAACTCAAGAAAAAATGTTAAAAAATTTACAACAAGTCTTAAAACTTTGTCTCCGCAATACTAATTATAAAGAGGTGGAAAAAACCAGATTTGTGGGTATTCAAAATCTAAAAATATCGCATGTCTAAACTTGTTCCAATCAAGCCAAGAAAGTTCATCAAAATTTTAGGTGAACTCGGTTTTTTAGAACGTGATGCCGAAGGGTCTCACGTATTTTTTAGTCATCCAGATGGTCGTACAACTGTTATACCGATACATACAAAAGAAATAAGCAAAGGACTACTTAGAAAAATACTTAACGATATTCAACTGACAGTTGAGGAATATGAAAAATTAAGAAAATAGTCAAATTTTATTTATTCAGATATATTAGGCGAATTGGAGTAAGCCATCTATATTTATATGAAAAAGTTTTTTTTGTCCCGCATCATTAGGTACAAGCAATTTTTTTTACAGAATTTTCCTGGAGAAATAAATTCGTACAAAACGACAAGTACAACATGGTCAAGGTGCGGGATTTTGTTTTCTATAATTTGCATTTTTGCCTTGTCACTTGCTGGCTGTGGCTGTAAGAAACAGCAGCCAATGGATCAAATATCTGAAGAGCAAGGCGGTTATCATTATCAAAATAAAGATTTGGGTTTTTCTATTGTTCTACCAGCAGAATTTGAATACTACCAGACCCAGAGAAAAGAAACGCCGGATTATATTGATCTTGAATTTTTTGTGCCGACTTCTGATACTGAATATAATCAAGAAGTGGCAGGATACGCTAAGCCTATAGTCATAAGAATTTTTAAACAAACTGATTGGCAAAGTGTTTTAGAAGGCGATCAAGACCAATTGCTTTTTGAAGAAATTGGGCAAAAAGAAGATAAAGTTTATACAATTAAATTTTGGCAAGAGATACCAGAGGACTGGAAAAGTAAATGGAACGAAGAAATGAAACAGCAGATTATTGAGAAATTTGAGAAAAAATAAGATAAATAAGACAAAAAGACGTGTCAGATAATACACGTTTTTTTGCTAATTTTAGGAAAAATGTTATAAAAATTTGAGAAAACCTTGACATAATTATTATATTGTGATATAATTATTAAGTCATAAAAATTATTCTAATTATCTATGACCTACTGGCTTCCAGTAGCAAGATCTTTTTAAAAGGAGGGACTGGCTATGAGTAAAAGGCAAGTAGTCGGCAGTATGTCAGAATGGTCTGGCGTGCTCAAGGATTTATTTCAGCAAATTGATGATGGGAGTGTTACACTTCCGCAAGTGCAGACTTTTTTAGAACACAGAAATCCGTTTGAGGCCAAGCTTGATATTGAAAAGCTAGTCAAGGACTGGGAGAATTTTTATCAAGAAGTTTTTGGCATTAAGGTAGATTTCTACGAACTGCCGATTCCGAAACATCAGCCCGGCTTTGACCGCTTAATCATTGTCGCAGAGCAGATGACCCCGGAAACGCTTTTTAACAAATGCAAGGAATTATTTCCTTGCTGGAAATGGACAGACAAGAATCTTGACGAGATTGTTGAGTCTGAACGTACCACTAAGAACGGTGCCTACGCTATTTGGGTACGCGACCGAGTGGAAGCTGACGAGGAACTGAAAAATTTGTCAGCAAATGATTCGAAAAAGCAAGATATTCCCGGCATAACCCTAGAAGAGAGGCTTCTTTATGAGCTAAAGTATTTCAGGGAAACTAGCAAACATTTGGATGTTAAGAACCTCACTCTTTGTGCGGGTTCGCGTGATGACGGTGGCGGCGTGCCGGGCGTCAGCTGGGATGGCGTTAGGCTCGGGGTCTACTGGTGTCCTCCTGACGATCGCGGCGGCTCTCTTCGTTCCCGTCAAGTAGTTTCTTAATCTTAAATTTTTTATCTTTTAGCCTTTTTCAACCCATCTGGAAATTTATTTTCAGATGGGTTTTTCTTTTTCAGATTTTTCTGTATAATAATATCAAGGGCTAATATAATCGGTCCTGCTTCTTACAAGGAGTGGGATAGCGATTTGCCTATTAAATTAAAGAAACTGCTTGTCTGATTTTAGTGAAGATTTGTTATATTTTAACAATACTTCCTAAATAATTCCGGTTTAGAGCCGGCTAACTCAGATAATCTTAGATAAGATTATCGGTGTAATAGATAAAATCAGATAAACAAACGGGTTCGCGTTATGACAATGGCAACGTGCCGAACGTCAACTGGTATGACGATAAGCTCAAGGTCAACTGGTATCATCCTGACAATCGCAACGACTATCTTCGTTCCCGTCAAGAAGTTTCTAATAAAAGAAGAAGCTCTGTATTGGCAGAGCTTCTTTATATAGAAATTATTTTAAATATTTTCTCCAGCCATTAGTCATTTTAGAAATTTCCTGCAAGTCCGATTCTAAATCTAAATATTTTTTATTTTCTATAATTTTTAACTCAAAAGTAACTCTAATTAATCTTTTTAAAATTTCTATTTTTATTCTCGCAGCATTTAATATTGGAAGCTTATTATTCCTTATTTCTAAGGCAGCAGTAATCGTTGAATCAATGATTTCAAGGCATAGATTTTCTATTTTTAAATAAATGCCAAAACGATCTTTTTTAGGTATTTTTGGGGAGAATAAATAAATCTTTTTATAAAACTGACAAACTTTATGAAGCAAGGGTATGTCAAACCCATTGGGGGGGGGGTATTACTAAAAGAAATATTTCTCATAAGATTTTTAAGCAGATTATTAGTCTTGAAAATTTATTATTAGCTTGGCAAGAGTTTGCCAGAGGCAAAAGAAAAAAATTAGATGTTCAGCAGTTCTCATTTAATTTGGAAGATAACATATTTCAACTTCACCAAGAATTAACAACTAAAACCTACCAACATTCTTATTATACCTCATTTTACGTTCAAGATCCAAAATTAAGGCATATTCATAAAGCTTGCGTCAGGGACAGAGTATTACATCAAGCAGTATTTAGAATTTTGTATCCAATTTTTGACCAAGGCTTTATTTTTAATTCTTACTCCTGCCGTCTTAACAAAGGAACTCATAGGGCAGTGAAAAGATTAATAAAATTTACTCGTAAATTAAGCAGAAATAATTATAACAATATTTTTGCTTTAAAATGTGATATTAAAAAATTTTTTGCATCAATAGACCAGAATATTTTATTAGCATTGATAAAGCAAAAAATTATAGAAAGAGATGCCATTTGGCTAATTAATCAAGTTATTAGAAGTTTTGCTAAAGCAAAAAATAAGGGCTTGCCGCTTGGTAATGTAACAAGCCAATTGTTTGCTAATATTTATTTAAATGAACTTGACCAGTTTATTAAGCATCAATTGAAAATTAAATATTATCTACGTTATTGTGATGACTTTGTAATTTTAGCAGTGAGCAGAGAAGATTTAGTTAAATTGATATATTTAATTGATAGTTTTTTAAAACAAAAACTGAAATTATATCTTCATTCCAACAAGATAATAATCAGGAAATATCATCAAGGAATTGATTTTTTGGGTTATGTTATTTTGCCTTATTATACAGTCTTACGCACCAAGACTAAAAAAAGAATGTTAAGTAGAATTAAAATTAGACATGAAGAACTGGAGAAAAATATAATTACTAAAGAATCTTTTAATCAAAGTTTACAATCATATTTTGGCATGTTAAAACTTTGTCAAGGACATAATATAAAGAGACAAATATTGGACAAATATAAATAATATTTAAGTATTTTGTTATATTGATTTTAAGTTAAATTAGTGCTAAACTAGAAATAGATTAAATTTTTATTCTTGTTGTCTATTTACTAGTTGTCTAGCTGTCTAAAAATATGGTTAATCCTACTATTTCAAAAAAATCTGAAAATTTATTAAATGTGACTGAAAATACTAAAAAGTTATTTCAAGTAATTTATCATGAGCAAAATAAAGACAAAACAAGTGATGATGAGTTGCCTAAAATTAATGTTAGCCGGCTAATTTCCAAGATGGCTTTTTATTATGAAAAGATACGTAATACAGTTGACTATAAAGAAGAGCATTTACTTAGAAAAAACGCGATTAAAAGAATACTAAGGCGGCAGATTATTATTGAAGGAGTGATTAAAGAGTCTAAAAGCTATAATATAACCAAGCATTTACTGACTGAATTAATTCGAGCTGCTTATCTGCCCAATAATCAAATTCTAGAAAGTAAAATTGATGAAATTAGTCAAATTCTAACTAAATACCTTAAACTTAAAAAATTTCTTGCTGACTATATTAAAGACAATAAAACTTGGAATGACTATGTTAAATGGATTATTGCTTTAACAGCTAGTAATATTGAAGAGAAATTATGCCAAAATAAAATTGATAATACAGTAATAAACCACATGTATGAGATTTTACTTAGCACTATTAATTTTACTGATAATTCACAATATCAGCGAGACAGAGAAATCCAGATTTATTTAGGCGTTTATCGCTCTTTTTTAAAGTATGACCATGATATGCTATCATATATTGTCTTTAAATATTATCAGTCTAATTGGCAAAACCCAACAGATGATGAAATAGAAACAATAGCTGAAAATATTGTTGCTTTACGAGAAAAAATTAATAAACAAGTTGATCATGCCTTAGCCAGGCAGATAGACCGCATTATCAGCCGCTACACAGTATTTTTTACTATATTAGTAGATGTAATAGATGATAATCCCAAAAGCGTTTATGATAAATTCAAAACCGATCCAATAGCTTTTTCCAGGCAAATAAAAAGAAAATGCGAAAAAAGGTACGGACAAGTTAAGTCAAAACTTTGGTGGGCAGCGATAAGAAGCATTCTATATATCTTTTTAACCAAATCAATTTTTGCCTTTTTTCTTGAATACCCAGCCATTAAGTGGTTTGGTGGAGAATTTAACAGCTTTGCCATGGGTGTAAATGTAGTATTCCCGCCATTGCTTTTATTTTTAATAGTACTTTTTTCCAAAAAGCCGTCAGCTAATAATACTAAAAAAATAGTTGCCGGTGTTGAAGAAATTGTATTTGAGGAGAAAAAAAGGAAGGAACCGTTTCGCTTGGGTACGCCAATAAAACGTAGCGTTTTTATGAATTCAATGTTTGGTATTATTTATGCAGTAACCTTTTTCATTTCCTTTGGTTTTGTTGTTTGGGGATTGAATAAAATTGGTTTTCACTGGGTAAGTATTGTTATCTTTTTATTTTTTCTAGCCTTGGTAAGCTTTTTTAGCATTAGGATTAGAAAAAGCATTAAAGAATTAATAGTTATTCCGCCAAAGGAAAATATTATAAGCTTATTCAGCGATTTTTTCTATACCCCGATTATTATCGCTGGCAAGTGGATAAGCGAGAAGTTTTCCCGTATTAACGTTTTTGTCTTTATACTTGATTTTATTATTGAAGCGCCGTTTAAGATTTTTGTTGAAGTGGCAGAAGAGTGGACGAAGTACGTTAAAGAGCGTAAAGACGAGATCTCATAACTTATAACATATAACTTATAACCCGTATTTGATGCATTAAACTTGTGTTATAAGTTATGAGTTATAAGTTATTTAAAATATGTCTATTTTATACATAGTTGCAACTCCAATCGGCAACCTTGAAGATATTAGTATGCGTGCACTTCGCGTATTAGGCGAAGTTGATTTTATTTTATGCGAAGATACTAGGGTAACCAAAAAGTTACTGAATCATTATAAAATTAATACTTCAACTATTTCATATCATCAGCATTCAGATATGAAAAAAATTGAACAAATATTAGAATTACTAGGGCAAGGTAAAAATTTAGCAATGGTCGCTGATGCTGGTACACCGGGAATTTCTGATCCCGGAGGTAAATTAGTGCAAGCAGTTATTGAAAGATTTAATGTAGGGGCGTTGCGCGCAACGCCCGTACAAATTGAATCCGTGCCTGGACCTTCGGCTGTTACTGCGGCTCTTTCAATTTCTGGTATTCCTACTGATAAGTTTGTTTTTTTAGGTTTCCCGCCGCATAAAAAAGGCAGGCAAACGTTTTTACAAAAAGTTATTACCAGCGAATATCCAGTAGTAGTTTATGAATCTAAACACCGCATTATAAAATTTCTTGAAGAGCTGAAAAAGGTATCAGCTGGTTGTGGAGCTCCAGCTCCACAACAATCCTCCCGATTGCAAAGAGAGGTTGATAGTGGACGCCCGCCTGCCTTGCATGAGAAGGCATTGCGGGCAGGTGGACGTCCACTATCAACAAAGAAGATGAAAGATAAAAAAATACAATCTATTGTTGTTTGCCGCGAACTGTCTAAAATGCACGAAACAGTATATCGGGGAGAAATCAAAAATATTATTGAAAAGATTAAAAACTCAAGAGATGATCAGAAAGGGGAATTTGTGGTTGTTGTTGGAAAATAAATACACAAAAAACAAATTTTAACGAAGGTAACTAAGTTTGTTATAAAAAGATTATGAGGGAACTTATAAAAACTTTTCCACAAATTGAAAATAATACAAATTTTAAAGAACAGGAATCTAGCATTGATTCAGAAGATTTATATCATTTTAAAGAATTAGCAGAAATAGAGCCGAGTATAGAAAAAATTGTTGAGCAGTTGAAAGATAAAATAGAGAGTGGGGAATATGATGCTTTAATAAGTGATGATATAGGTGGACGGATACCAACTTTAATTTTTCGCGAAATAATAAAAGAAAAAGGACCTAATAAAAAAGTTAATGCTTATTTTATTTCAGCGGGACATTCGCTGCCAGGAAGATCTTATTTTTTATCTCCGTATGATTTAGAAACGGATTATTTTAAAAGAGATGGCAAAAAAGATAAAGAAAAGGCAAGTAAGGGAGGAGATATATTAATAGCATATATTAAAAGAATGTCTTCAAATATTAAAAAAGCTCTTTTAGTATCAGAAAAATTGCATTCAGGTAAAACATTAATAGGTTTGAGTAGTTATTTGGAAGCTGGGGGAGTAAAAAATTTTGACATAGCCTGCATTGATTTGTTGCATGGATTAAGAGAGGATTATATGAGGAGATCAATACCAAATCATCAAATTTACCATGGAAATCATTATGTTCCCGAAGAAGGAAGTATTTATGAAAGAAGAAAAGAATTAGGAGGTGTTGTTAAGCCAAAAGGCAAGTATAAACCTACACCGAGAAGGATTATTGATGTAATAAAATTAGATGGCAGGGACCAATTTATTAGCTATCAGGAATGGAAAGAGATATTTGGAATTGAAAAAGGCGATTCAATTCAGACATTAAAAGAAAAACAAAATGATCCTAGAAGAAATCAAGAGTACGAAGAAAGAGCGAGTAAAGAATTATCACAAGAAGAAATTAGAAAGATAAATAGTGATATTAAAAAAGCAAGAGAAGATGTTAAGATTATGGTAAGGAGAATAATTCAGAAAGTATGGGGCGATTATTAATAAAATAATTTGTTTATTTCGTTATTTTTTGTTAATTTAGTGTATGAATAAGAAATTCTACATTACTACTCCAATCTACTACGTCAATGATAAGCCACATCTCGGGCATACCTATACTACTATTGCGGCCGATGTTTTGGCGCGCTATCATCGGATGATCGGCGACCAGACTTTTTTCTTAACTGGCACAGACGAGCATGGAGCAAAGATTGAAGAAACTGCTAAAAAAGCTAAAGTTAAACCTCAGCAGTTTGTTGACGAGATTGCCGCTAAGTATCAGTTTGCTTGGGATGAGTTAAATATTTCTAATGATAATTTTATTAGAACAACCAATCCAAAACATATTAAAGCAGTGCAGCAAGCCCTGGAATTTATGTACAAGAAAGGTGATATCTATAAAGGTAAATATGAAGGGCTTTATTGTAAGGGCTGTGAGCAGTATAAAAATGAAAAAGATTTAGTTAATGGCAAGTGTCCAGAGCACAAGATTAAGCCAGAAAAGATGAGCGAGGAATGCTATATGTTTAAGTTATCAAAGTATGCCAAAGATTTAGAGAAAAAAATTCAAAAAGATGAGTTAAAAATTAGACCAATTGAACGAAAAAATGAAATATTAAGTTTATATAAAGAAGGATTAAAAGATATTTCTTTTTCACGCAAGAAAGTAGCATGGGGAGTTCCCTTGCCTTGGGATAAAGCTCATACCTCGTATGTTTGGGCAGATGCATTTTTAAACTATTTAACCGGCATTGGTTGGAGCGGACCCCCCTCTGACTCCCCCCTTCCCTTCGGCCTCGCTCAGGGCGGGCGTAAGGGGGGAGAACTTAATACCCCCTCTCCTTGCGAAGGAGAGGGTTGGGGTGAGGTCTGTCCGGCTGACGTACATTTAATGAGTAAAGATATTTTAAGGGTGCATGCAACAATCTGGCCAGCTATGCTACTTTCTTTAGAACTATCTTTGCCAAAACAGTTGTTTGTCCATGGCTTTTTCTTAATTGATGGACAAAAGATGAGTAAATCAATAGGCAACGTTATTGCGCCAGAAGAATTAGTAAAAAAATATGGAGTTGATGGAACAAGATATCTACTTGTGAGCGCTACAACCTTTGGCCATGATGGAGATGTAGGTTGGAGCAAGTTTGATGAAAAGTACAACGCGGATTTAGCAAATGGACTTGGAAATTTAGTTGCTAGAGTTTTAACTATGATTGAAAAGTTGCAGATTAATAAGGGAACGCTGATTAAATCAGATGATTTAAAACTTAAAGATGAAATTAAGGAATATAATAAATTATTTAATGATATAAGCATAGATAGCGCCTTGTTTAAAATATGGGAAGTTATAAGTAAGTGTGATAAATATATTTCCGATAATAAACCTTGGGAATTAATTGGTGAAGACAACAAAAAAGCAGGTGAAATTTTATATAATTGTTTAGAATCCATTCGTATCATTACTTGGATGCTTTGGCCGTTTATACCAGAGACTAGTGAGAAAATATGGCAGAGCTTAGGATTAGATCCAAGTAAGGAGATGGAGAAAGATTTTGATAAAGCAACTAAGTGGGGCGAGCTAAATTCTGGAGTCCAAGTAAAAAAATGCAATCTTCTATTCCCACGTATTACTTAATAAATACGAGTTATTAGTTATGGGTTATAAGTTATAATAGAATAACTGATAACTTATAACATATAACTCAAGACAATTGCGTATTATTTACTAAAGTATATTTAATATGATTATTTTCGATATTATCTTACTAATATTCCTCTCCGGCTTTGTTTTTTACGGTTTGTTTTACGGTTTAATCAGGACGGCTGGATCTTTGGTTGGTGTAGTGGTTGGCGCCTGGCTAGCCAGTCGCTGGTATTTGCCAGTATATGATTGGGCCGAGAATTTATTTATGGGCCATGAATATATTGGTAAAGTGGCTACCTTCATTGTTTTATTTACCATAATTAACCGATTGGTTTGTTTTATTTTTGCTATCATTAACAAAATATTTCATTTAATTGCAATTATCCCATTTTTAAAAACCATTAACCGTTTAGGCGGAGCAGTCTTGGGATTTTTATTTGGAGCAACAACCTTAGGTTTAATCTTATTTGTAGCATCTCGCTATACTTTGATAGACAGTTTAATCGGTAAATGGATGGTTGGCTCTAAAGTTGCGCCGTTTTTAGTAAAATTTGTCGATGTTTTAAAACCATTATTGCCAGAAATGTTAAAAAAATTAGAATCTATAATTTAGTCGCGAATAAAATGAAAAAAATAAAAATAGATATACAAGATATAAGTAAAGAGCAGATTGATTTAATTATTGATTATTTAAAGCAAGGCAGAGTGGTAGTATTGCCCACTGATACGATATATGGCTTGCATTGTTTGGCAACAAACAGAAGGGCAATAAATAAAATTTATAGAATCAAGAAGCGGAGTAAGAGAAAACCTTTATTAATTTTAGTAAGTAGCATAGCAATGTTGAAAAGATATTGTTATGTTAGTAATAAACAGCTTGAATATTTAAAAAAAATATGGCCTGGCCAGCCCCAGTTTATAAAAACTGGATCTAAACCTGTTACAGTGACTTTAAAAAGCAAAAGGATTTTGCCCGAGGAGTTAACTGGAGGAAGAGATAGTATTGCGGTAAGACTACCTAAAAATGAATTTTTATTAAAAATAATCAACAAGGTTAAAGTACCCATTATATCAACCAGTTTAAATATTAGTGGTGAAAAAGATTTAACTAATCTTAACAATATAGGAAAATATTTTAAGGCAAATAAACCTGATTTGATAGTTAACGCTAGTGAGTCCAATATGTCTCAACCATCTAAGTTAATTGATTTAAGAGATATTAACAATATTAAAATTTTAAGAAAATAGTATATAGTATAATGTATATAGATACTCATGCTCATGTTAATTTTAATAATTTTATTAAAGATGCCGACGATGTAATTCGCCGGTCTTTAGAGTCTAATACTTGGCTAATTAATGTCGGGGCTGAATATAAGACTTCTCGCCGTGCTTTAGACATTGCTAATAAGTATGACAAAGGTGTATATGCTGCAGTTGGCTTGCACCCAATTCACTTAGAGCCGATCAGAGCTCAAGGTGATGATTACGATTTTAGTTCTAAAGCCGAGGAGTTTAATTATGAAGCATATTTAAGACTGGCAAAAACGAAAAAAGTTGTAGCTATTGGTGAAATTGGTTTAGATTATTATCATATTGATCCAAGTCAAGATGTTGAGGCAATTAAACAAAAGCAAAAGCAGACTTTTGTAGAACAGTATAAATTAGCCCGTGAATTAGACCTGCCTATTATTATTCATTGTCGCGACGCCCATGACGATATGATTATAATGCTTAAAGAGCTGAAAAAGAAACATCAAGATTTAATCTCTAAAGACAGTCCTTGGGGAGTAATGCATTGTTTTTCCGGCGATGAAGACCTAGCCTGGCAATATTTTTCCTTAGGCTTGTTAATTTCATTTACAGGCGTAATTACATTTTCTAGACGCTGGGATGATTTAGTTCGTAAAGTGCCTTTAGAGAAAATTATGATAGAAACAGATTGTCCTTTTATGACACCTGAGCCTTTTAGAGGCAAGCGTAATGAACCAGTGTTTGTAAAATATGTGGCAGCTAGAATTGCCGAAATTAAGAATTTAAGCCTGGATAAGGTTGCTGAAATTACAACTGTAAACGCTAAACAATTTTTTAAAATATAGAATGTTGACTCTGTAATAATATTAATTTTAGTATGGGATTGACTTTTTAAGTGTTTTATTCAATAATAAAAGTGTAAAGTGGATGATTTGCAGAGTAGGTTAGAAATTATTAAACAAGGACATGCTTGTCCTTTTATTTTGTTTGTGATTGCCTTCGGCAACCCGCGCTACCCCGGTTATATACCGGGGCGGGACATGCGAATTTAATATAATATGGAAAAGGATAAAGAAAAAGAAAAAGAGGCTCTTCGACTTCGCTCCCTGCGACAAAGCTCGGGGCAGGCAGAGCAAGCTTGGTGGCAGCCAGCTATAATGATGTTTGCTCGGATGTCGGTCTGGATAGCAGTACCGGTTTTATTAGCAGTATTTTTAGGCAAATGGCTAGATAAAAAATATGACACTGAACCAATTTTATTATTAGTGACTGTTGGCCTGGCTTTTTTATTTTCTATGTTTGGACTATATAAAAATGCAGTTGAAGAATATAAAAAGATTGAGCAAGATGGTAAGAAAAGTAAGAACAAAAATAAATGATATAAGATATGGGATATAAGTACATTTTTATAATTTTTATATCCTATATCTTATATCATATTTATATGGCATACCAAACAGACAATATTAATTCAATAGAAGTTCATACAGAGATTGTTCATGAGCATACATTGTTTGCAGAACCAATTTTTCATTTCGGCAGTTTTCCAGTAACTAATTCTTTACTTAATTCTTGGCTAGTGGTGGTGTTGATTTTGTTTTTAAGCTTATTGATACGATCTAAAATTAAGATGATACCGGGCAAACTGCAGAATGTAATTGAAGTTATTGTGGAATGGTTCTTAGGAGTATTTGATTCAGTAACAGGTTCTCATGAACGTTCAATAAATTTTTTTCCTATTGTTTTTTCCTTTTTTATTTTAATTTTACTATCTAACTGGATGGGACTTTTACCAGGAGTAGGTTCAATTGGTCAAGTAGCTATAGAACATGGTGAAAAAATATTTATACCATATTTTCGGGGAGGTACTGCAGATTTAAATACAACCTTAGCTCTGGCTATCATTGGTGTAGTAGTAAGTCACATTTTCGGAGTTATAGCAGTTGGAGCTTGGCATTATTTAAATAAGTTTATCAATATTAAGACAATTTTAGAAATTCCCAAAAAATTTTTGAAAGATCCTACTGTAATTATTGTTAATCCAATTAAAGCTTTTGTTGGTTTAATTGAGATAATCGGCGAGATAGCTAAAATTGCTAGCTTGTCGTTTCGATTATTCGGTAATATTTTTGCCGGAGAAGTACTACTTGCTTCCATGGCTGCGATTTTAGCTTTTGGTCTGCCAATTCCATTTATGTTTTTGGAAATAATAGTTGGTTTAGTGCAAGCTTTAATTTTCGCGATGCTTATCTTGGCATATCTAACAATGAGTACGACTACTGAAGAACATTAATTTTTTAAATAATTAATTTGTCATCCTGGAGCGATAGCGATAGGATCCCGGGATTATTTTTTAAAAACGAGATTCTATCGCCTCCGGCTCCAGAATGACTTTATAAAAATTATGGAAAATGTGATGTTAGCTAAAGCTTTAGCTATTGGCATTGGTTCAATTGCCCCGGCTCTTGGCATAGGCATGATCGGTGCCAAAGCCATGGAAGCAATTGGCCGCAATCCGGAAGCAGCGGGAAAAATTTTAGTGCCTATGCTTTTGGCTGCTGCTTTTGCTGAAGCTATTGCTATTTATGCTTTAGTAATTGCTTTTAGTATTAAGTAAAGGGATAGAAATGCTTTGTATGTTTGATATACTTGGCATATTAAACTTATGGAATCATTAGTTGAAACATTCCATATTGATGTTAAGTTGTTAATAGCACAAGTGATTAATTTTGCTATTGTTTTTACTATTTTGTATTTTTTTGCTTTAAAACCGCTACTAAAAGTAATGCAGGAGCGAACGAAAAAAATAGAAAAGAGCGTTGCTGATGCTAAGAAAATTGAAGAAAAATTAGCCCAATCTGACCAAGATTATAATAAAAAATTGGTTCAAGCTAAAAAAGAAGCAAACGAGATAGTTGAAATAGCCAGCAAGCAAGCTGAAGAAAAAAAGAAAGAAATGATAGTAAAAGCTAAAGAAGAAATCGGCCAGATCATTAATCAGGAAAAGGCGCAAATGCAGGTTGAAAAGGCCAAGACTTTAAAAGAGATTAAAAAAGAAGTGGCGGGCTTAGTTGTTGCTTCTGTTGAAAAAGTATTGGAGAAAAAAATGGATAGTAAGGAGGATAAGAAGTTGATTGAGAAGATGATTAAATAATAACTCACCCCTAACCCCTCTCCTAATTAGGAGAGGGGAAAGCGAACAAAATGAGCTGGGGAGAGGTTTAGATATATGAAAATTACTCCGAAACAATACGCTCAAAGTTTATATCAAGCTGCGTGTGGCAAAAAGCAGAGTGATGTTAAAGGTGTGATAGAAAATTTTGTTAAAGTATTAATTAATAATAATTATATAGCCAAAGCTGATCAGATAATTAAGCAGTTTAAGAAAATATGGAATAAAGAGCAGGGGATTGTTAAAGCCGAAGTTATTAGTGCCAGAAAATTGGATATAAAAATTACTAAATTGTTAAATAATTATATTGCTAAATTGTCAGGCGCTAAAACAATTGACTTAAGACAAGAAGTTGATAAAAGTATTTTAGGGGGAGTCGTAATAAAGTATGAAGATAAGGTTTTAGATGGGGGTTTAAAAACAAGATTAACAGATATAAAAAATAAGATGATAAAATAGAAATTGGAAATTGGAAATTAGACCGCAAGTTGTTAATTATTAAGCAAAATAAAAAGGGCAATCATAATAGACGCCCTATTTACAATCCCTAAAGGAGTTATAATAGTTTTTTATCTCGCTCTGCCTTTAAATGAATATCACATAAATCCATATAACGAGAAAGTTTTCGCATTTTTTCATAAAGTTCACTTTGACCTTTACTAAAAGATGAGATAAGGTCATCAAATAACTGATCCCTTTTAGATTCAGCGCAATGATAGCAGAAATTGAATTCTCCTATTAATTGTTTTAATTCGCCTGAAATTTCAGGTATTTCAGTTTTAGGGTTCCTGCATTGACGGCATGCTTTTTCCATTTTTTTACCTCCTTTTCTTCTTGAATTTTATTTAACTTTAAATTAACACAATAAATAAAATAAATCAATCCTTCGCTAAAGCTTCGGATTGTAAACAATTACATATGTCACAAACTAAAGATTTTATTGTTGAAGAATTAAAAAAGCAAATTGCGGGTTATAAAAGCGAAATTAAGGCCCAAACAGTCGGCCAGGTGATTGAAGTTGGCGACGGCATTGCCAGGGTATCCGGACTGTCAGATTGCATGATGAATGAAATGCTGGAATTTTCCACCTCCGCTAACCCGCCTGCCGGACGGGTAGGAGCTTCGGCGGATAAAAAAACTAAAAAAGTATATGGAGTGGCCTTAAACTTAGAGGAAGATAGTGTAGGCGCAATTATTTTAGGTGATTTTTTAAGCATTAAAGAGGGTGATCAAGTTACTAGTTTAAAAAGAATTCTAGAAGTACCAGTAGGCGAAGCAGTAATTGGCCGGGTAGTTAATCCCTTGGGCCAGCCCGTTGACGGTAAAGGAGAAATTGAGGCAGTAAAAAATTATCCAATTGAAAAAATTGCACCCGGTGTAATTACCCGCGAGTCAGTTAACCGACCGGTGCAGACCGGCATTAAAGCTATTGATGCTATGATTCCCATTGGCAGAGGACAAAGAGAATTAATTATTGGCGACAGGCAGATTGGCAAAACTGCTATTGCCATTGATACTATAATTAACCAAAAAGGCCAAAAGATGAAATGTATTTACGTGGCTATTGGGCAAAAAGAAGCTAAAGTCGCTAGAACCGTTGCCAAGTTAGAAGAATTTGGAGCCATGGAATATACTACGGTAGTTCATGCTAGCGCCTCTGACCCTGCTTCCTTACTTTATATTGCGCCTTATGCAGGCTGTGCTATTGCAGAATATTTTTTAGACAAAGGAGAAGATGTATTAGTTATTTATGATGATTTAAGCAAGCACGCTGTTTCTTATCGTGAAATATCATTACTCTTAAGGCGGCCGCCAGGACGTGAAGCTTATCCAGGAGATGTTTTTTATCTTCATTCAAGATTACTTGAACGAGCCTGTAAATTAAACAAGAATCATGGCGGGGGCTCAATTACAGCTTTGCCAATAATTGAAACCCAGGCTGGTGATGTTTCAGCTTATATTCCCACTAATGTTATTTCCATAACTGACGGGCAGATTTATTTAGAAGGAGATTTATTTTACCAAGGTCAGCGCCCAGCGATTAATGCAGGTTTATCTGTTTCTCGAGTTGGTAGCGCAGCGCAAATAAAAGCTATGAAAAAAGTGGCTGGTAAGATGCGTCTTGAAGCTGCTCAATACCGTGAGTTAGAAGCCTTTGCCCAGTTTGGTGCTGATTTAGATAAGGAAACAAGAGAAAAGTTAGAGCGCGGTAAGAGATTAATGGAAATATTTAAGCAGGATCAATACAAAGTAGTTC
>Ga0180007_10003974_pt1 | contig 15984 bp, 19 predicted proteins | sample MM_PC_MetaG_FD_121122 | JGI IMG/M metagenome (GOLD analysis project Ga0180007, IMG submission 121122) | Groundwater microbial communities from the Aspo Hard Rock Laboratory (HRL) deep subsurface site, Sweden - MM_PC_MetaG | ecosystem: Environmental > Aquatic > Deep subsurface > Groundwater... | reverse complement strand
TAGACTTCAGGACTGTCAGTTATATCAATAATCTCATCTAATGACCTATCATTTATAAATTTAGCCCAATTCCTACCTGTCGGGATTCCCATCTTCTTGGCTAACACTATACCAGTGGCCTTGGTATCAGCATCTACTATACCTATTATATTAAACATCCCATTCTTACTTAAGGCTTCTATAAATGCCTGCCCAAGCTTACCTGCTCCTACTATAAGTATATTAATGGTCTTCTGTGTCATAACTATGAAAATTCAATGTTTGATGCTGGGTCCTGGATGCTCGATGCTTGTTTTTTTGTTTTTCTACCAGCATCGAGTATCAAGGATCAAAAAAAGCAAGCAAATTAATTCAAAGTATCTTTTTGACTATATCAATCAAAGCAGAAAAATTACTGGTCTTCGCACAATAATCATCTGCCCCTGACTTTCTAGCCTTTATGGCATCCACTACATCAATCGAGCCGGTTATAATAACGATCTTATGGCTAGCCGGGTCTAAAAATTCTCTTACTCTGCGGCAAACTTCAAAGCCATCCATCTCTGGAAGTATAGTATCAGTAATTATAAGATCAGGCCTTTCTTCATTCGCCTTCCGTATACCTTCATTCCCATCCCCGGCTGTAACAATCTCAGTGTAACCAGCCTCCTTCAAACATCTTTCAATAATGAATAAATCATCGCTATTGTCATCAATAACCAAAATCTTCTTACCCATATAAAATTCCCCCACTGTCTACTGACTATTGTCCTGAGGCGGCGAATTGACAGCACTCCAGTAATTAGTGAATATAGTAATAAGTTTGATAAACTTCTCGTAACCGATCGGTTTCTGGATATAACTGGCAGCATGGGCCTTATAACTTCTAGCAATATCTGCCTCATTATTGGAACTAGTCAGCATTATAACCGGGATCATCATATATTCAAGGTCTTGCTTCAACTGTTCCAGAACCTGGAATCCATCTACCTTAGGCATATTGATATCTAAAAGGATTAAATCAGGCCGGGGATATTTCTGTTTATCTGCATATTCTCCTTTGTGATAAATAAAATCCAAGGCCTCCTGACCATCTCTGACAATATAAAGATTATTTTTCAGTTTTATTTCTTTAAATGCCTTCTTGGCAATCAAGATGTCATCTTCATTGTCTTCAACAAGAAGGATCTGTAAAGGCACCCCCTTAGTAGCTTTATTTTTATCTTTTGCATTCATGATATATCTTCCTCTTTTTCCTGTTTTCTCAAGGCCTTATTTAGCTCTTCTTTTGAAATGGTGCCGTCTTCGATCAATATCTCACCTAACTTCTTTTTCTGCACTTGTTGCTTGGGAATAGTAAAATGAAATGTGCTTCCTTTACCGGGTTCAGACTCGACCCATATCTGGCCTTGATGATCGTCAATAACTCTTTTTACAATACTTAATCCCGCGCCTGTCCCCTCATATTCCTCCTGTTTATGGAGCCGTTTAAACATACCGAATATATCCTTGTGGTATTTCTTATCAATCCCTATACCGTTATCCTTAACATAAAACTCGTATGAATCACCCTTATCCATGCATCCCACCCCTACTTTAGGGTTGATATCTTTATTCTTAGATGAAAATTTTACCGCATTATTAATCAGGTTCAAGAATACCTCTCCCATCTTAATACGGTCACAGTGGACAACCGGCATGTCTTTTGCAATCTTTAGTTCTACCTTGTGTTCCTTAATATCAAATTCGATCCTCTCTATAATCGAACTTACCAGATCATTCATATTAACATCTTCAAATGGATTCTTCACTCTACTAATCCTGGATAGAGTTAAAAGGTCATCTATGAGTCTAGACATTCTACTAATCCCGGACCGGATCCGACTTAAATATTTCTTCCCTTCATCGTCGATCTTATCAGCATAATCCTTCTCAAGAAAACCAGAAAAAGCCTCGATCCCGCGAAGCGGGGCCCTAAGATCATGAGACGCAGTATAAACAAAACTATCCAGTTCGCGATTAACAATTTCCAGTAATTTCTTTTGTTCTTCCAATTCAGCCTTCTTTCGTTCTACATTTGCCTTTGCCTCAACAAGGCTATCAGTCATCTGATTAAAAGACCTGGCCAATTCTCCGATCTCATCTTTCGTATCTATCGTTGCCCTCGCTGTAAGGTCTCCGTAAGCAATCGTACCAGAGACCTTTGTCAATTCTCTAATAGGACTTGAAACAGAACGCGCTATAAGAATAGCCATCACTACGACCACCATCGAAAGTGTTAAGCTGATTATTAACAAGGTATTTCTCAATCGGTGTGCGGATGCAAATATCTCATCGGTATCCATTTTTACAACCATACCCCATCGAAATAAAGGTAAATATCTCCATACAGTCAATACCCCTTGCCCACGGTAATCAACAAAAGTTCCCAATCCCCTTTTTCCCTGCACAGCATTCTGTATATATATCCCTTCTTCGGAATTAATACTTATCTTCCTTTCAAATGCCGCATGCGGGTCGAATCTAACAGGTGTAATAAACACTACCTCATCTCCCATCCTCGAAGCTATGACTGTCTCACCGGTCTCGCCTAAACCTGTATAGTCTTTCACAAGTTCACAAAGTTCCTGATTGTTCATCTGGAGCGCAACGGCTCCGATAAGATCCGCTCCTTTAAAAACCGGTGCGGAGATAAAAAGCGCTGCCTTTTTAGTTTCCGGATAATATTCAAAATCCGAAATCTCTGTCTTCAAAGACTTTTTTGTCCTGATAAACACCTTTGCTAATTCAGAATTCTCATATAACGCAATCTCATAAAGGGATCTGGCATCAGGCCTTTCATTTATTGAAAAGACTACGTCACCGCTAAAACTAATAAGAAAAAGCTCATCATATACAAATGACTTTTGATAATATGTCAAAAATGGCCTGAATCCCTCATCTATGGAACTATATTCCGGTGTATTAACTCCATTGTTATAAAATGCCTCGCTATATCTCTCTATCGCCTCAATAATATCCGAAGTATGTGACAACCTAGTAACATTTCCTTCTTTTTCACGGAGATAAACCATGACCTGGTTAGCTTTATTGTCAGCGACTGCAACAAGGCTATTCGCCACTTCTTCTTCCAACACCTTTCGAGAGCTATCGTAACTTATATAAGTAGCGATAGATAGCGGGACTAAGGCAATAAATAAAAACCATAAAATAAATTTAACAGTAATCCGGAGGTTCCTGAAATCTTTAAATCTTAACATATGCTACTTTATATCCTTTATTCCTTATATGATTAAAAAACGAATGCCTAAAATTATAAGAATAACCGAAACGAATCTCAGGACATTTTGATACGACCTATCGCTTAGATATCGTCTGCTTTTTTCTATAGCGTAAGAAAGGAACCAATACCACAATATATCTGCTAACCAATGCCCCAATGTAAGTATCACTGCCCCTGAAACCCCAAATAACAATGCCTTCATTACAGTAGAAAGGCCTATAGTAGTCCACCATGCAATAAAACCAGGGCTTATAATACTAAAGAAAATACCACCCAGAATCAAACCTTTGCTAAATCCCGAACCAGACCCCTTATCCGGAAGATTCATCTTTGCAGCAGTTAAAAAAATAATTATGCCCATAATTATCAGGGCCACGCCCCCTACTATAGATATAGCTAATAAGAACTCCTTTGAACTAAGGAATCTTTGAAATCCTAAAAATATAACCGCAATAAGAACAAATTCAAGTATTATATGGCCCAGTATTATCCTGAGGCTTGCAAATCTATTAGTCTTTAAAACTTCTCTCACAGTAAAAAAAGTCAATGGCCCCGGTATCATAGCTCCTGAAATACCGATAGTTATGCCTGTAAAAAAGATAAAAAGTAAATTCATCCCTTTCCTCTTTGTAATATATTTTCTATCTTGGCAATCAGCTCATCTCTTTCTACAGGTTTTACGAGATAATCCGAGGCCCCCTTTTTATAGGCCCTTATCTTATCTTCATCTTTATCCAGTGCAGAGATAATTATAATCGGTATTTTTTTGCCATCAACAGGACTCTTATTTAACATCTCACAAGCCTCTATCCCGTTCAATTCCGGCATAAGAAGGTCAAGCAATATTACGTCTGGTTTAAAACTCTGTACGTGGGATAATATATCTCTGGGTGTTGACAAAGTTAAAACTTCATACTTATCCGTATCTTCCAGATTCAATTTCAATATCCTACAAAGATCTTTCTCGTCGTCAACAATCAATACTCTCTTCTTATCCATATTATTTCCTCTGTTAATCATTACAATAATACCTTATACTGTATATAAGTGCAAGGTTAAAGGATCAATCTCTTTTAAGTTTTTTATGCGTTCTTAATGCTGACTCGAGAAGAGACAATGCTTCTTCAAAATTCTTACTTTTATAAAAAATCCCTGAAACGCCATAAGACAAAATCTTCTTTGCTGCAGGGTCGTCTACATAAGCACTTATGATTATCGTAGGTAATTCCTCATTGAATTCCCTGATCTTTTTAAGCGTCTCCACCCCATCCATTGCAGGCATGTTTAAATCGAGAAACAGGATATCCGGCGATTCTTCTTTTACCATCCGAATCGCGCTTTCACCGTCAGGTGCTACTATAACCGAATAGCCTTTCGATTTAAGCCAGAACCTCATAAGCTGCCTGAAATCTTCCTGATCATCAACCAAAAGAACCTTAATATTCTTGTCCATAATTCCCTCCATAAATACAAGTTAACCCTTATCAACTATTTTATGGGTAAAGTAAAAATAAACTTTGTCTCATTGCCTTTTTCAGACTCTGCCCATATCTTACCACCATGTAATTCTACGATTTCCTTTGCGATTGATAATCCTACCCCTGTTCCACTAATATCGGTCGGGATCCTCTCTCCTGTTTGATAAAATTTATCAAAAACCTTTGGAAGATCCTCTTTTGATATCCCAATACCTGTATCCTGAACAACAAGTTCGACCTCATCATCGTTTTTCAAAGTTGCACTTATAGTAATATTTCCATTCTCGGGAGTAAACTTAATAGCATTACCTATCAGATTATTTAAAACCTGGACTATTCTATCAGGGTCCAAGTTCACATCAGGCACGTCCTTCTGGATCTTCTTATCAATCCTGATAGATTTTGACCTGGCCCACAGATGCAAACTTCCAACAGATTCATCAATGACTTTTTCTATAGAGTCATATTTACGCTTGATCTGCATCTTACCTGCTTCAAGCTTTGAAAGATCCAACAAGTCATCTATTAAAATGCCCAGCCTTTTTAAATTACGTTCAGCCAGAGATAAAAATTCTCTCTGCGTTTCAGAAATCTGACCCGTTGTTTCGTTAAGAAGTAAATATATAGATTTTTGAACAGCCACCAGTGGAGTACGTAATTCATGAGTTACATTGGATACAAAACTTGACTTCATCTCTTGCAATTCTTTCTGTTTGGTGATATCACTCAAAACAGATACCATACCGACTGTCTGGCCGTTTTTATCTTCTATAACCGCGCTACTTGACCTCAGAATCTTCTTTGTCTCGTCTCCCTGACTGATTATTTCTATCTCTTTCCCTCCGCTAGAACTCTTAGTCAAAGAGATCAATTGATCCTTCTTGACATTTTCTGAAATAGGCGTACCGATCTTCTCTTCCCCTGAAACACCGAGAAGTTTTTCGGCAGCAGGATTCATCATGATCACGTTGCCTTTGGGATCCACTACAACCAGGCCCTCGGCAATACTTCGTATGACTGCCTCTGTCTCTTTCTTGTCAGCAAGCACCTTTTTGTACTTTTTCCAGGCAATATCCTGGCTTTGGGTCTTCTGCTCGATAATATCTTTATATTTCCTGTCCAATTTTTGATTATTCGTCTCCGCCCTTCTTTCTAATTCTTTAGAAACAATGCTGGATACTATTTTACTAACCTCCTCTGATCGTTGTTTAGAACCCACGACTTCGTTTATTCCTTGAAAAATAATCTGGTTTAAAGATTCATCCATAGGTATATCTGAACCAATACCCCTCCTCTTTTTCTCCTTCTCCTCCTCAAAACGTATCTTTGCCTGGCTTGTTAACCTGGCCAAACACACCAACCATAATGCAACTATTATACTGATTACTATAGTTACAATATATATTATAGTAACAGCACCCATATCGAATATCCTCTGATTATTTCTATTAACCTCGTTTGGATTTTAAGGCCTTTTCTATTGCTGATACAAGCACATCTATTTCTAAAGGTTTTGTGAGAAAATCCACAACTCCCAGTTTAAATACCTTTAGCTTATCTTCATCTTTATCCAAAGCAGAAAAAATAATAACGGGTATACCTTTTCCAACCGGGTCATCATTTAACTTCTGACAAACATCCACGCCCCTTGTACTTCCTATAAGGAGATCGAGTATTATGAGGTCTGGTTTAAATGCTTGTACATGGCCTAAGATATCTATCGCACTCGATAGCGCCAGAACATCATACCGCCCTGCCATTTCTAAGTTTAATTCTAATAATTTAAGAAAATGTTCTTCGTCGTCAACAATCATAATTCTATATTTATCCATACTATACTGCTCACCTCCCTATACCCAATCTCTCAGCTAATATATCAGGTAAACCTACCTGAATTATCCTCTCTTGGGTCTTTTTAATATTGTAACTTACACGTTTTATTTTAATCGTACTGGTATCAGTATCATAAATGGCGCAGGAGGCTTTCGGGTCTCCATCCCGAGGCTGACCTACGCTACCGACATTTACAATATATTTAACATCTTTTTGAACTATAATTTTTGCTTCGGAGGAAGAACCTATCTTATCTCCGGTAGAAAAAAAACCCGGCATATGAGAATGACCGATAAAACAAATTTGATCCTGTAAGATCTTAAAATTCGGATAAGCATCATTCATATCAAAGACATAACCCCAGGCTTCCGGAGCAACCAAGGTAGAATGTACAATAGTGAAATTTCCGATTCTATGAGTCAATTTCATCTGGGTTAAAAATTGTATATCAGAACTTTTTAATTGTCTTTTTGTCCATTCTACCGCATGCTTTGCATAGGAGTTAAAGTTCTTTGTATCTGTATAATCCAAGACAGCATAATCATGATTACCAGCAATACAAGTGCAGCCAGTTCTTTCAACCAAATCCTTCAACAGCTGAATGCATTCGTTGGGATTGGCATTATAACCTACTATATCACCTAAAAAAACATACTGGTTTGGCTTCTCCTTGTCGATGCAAGCTAATACCTCTTGAAAAGATTCTAAATTACTATGGACATCTGAAAATAAACCGTATCTCATTATTTTGCTAAATCATCAATCGAAACCCCTAAAGCAGACGCAATTTTAGTAATTGTCTTCATAGTAGGGTTGTCATTTCGTCCCGATTCTATTTTTATAATTGTATTATACGTAACATTGGATAGTTTAGAAAGCTTATCCTGTGAAATATTCAATTTCTTCCGATATCTTTTTATATTGTAAGCTAAAATACTTTCTTTTGGCATTTTGGCACTATAGTATTATTTTACTATTATTATTTACCCACTACTATAAAAATCTACCCTACAATACATCTTTTGTCAAGTTACCTCAATGTTTACCATTTATATATCTCTTTATAACCTTCTTTGCTTGAACCAATGCCTTATTCCTATGACTTATCTTATTTTTTTTCCTCATACCTAACTGGGCGAATGTCTCTTTGTATCCATAAGGTATAAAAATAGGGTCGTATCCAAATCCGGATTTACCTATGGCCTTAAAGCCTATCCTACCTTTAGACCCACCCTCTACTATGCCAATTAGCCTTCCTTTATCTGCAATAGCTATGCAACATCTAAACTGGGCATTCCTCTTACTTGAAGGAACGTCTTTTAGCAACATTAAAACCTTCTTATTATTGCTGTCATACGTAGCGCCTTTTCCTGAAAAGCGTGCAGAATAAACGCCGGGCATATTTCCAAGGAAGGCAATCTCAAGGCCTGAATCATCTGCTACAACCAGCTTTTTCAAAAACCGTGAAACCTGGATTGCTTTCTTTATTGCATTGGCCTCGAGGGTATTGCCGTCTTCTTTTACTTGTGGAACATCCTTAAAACTATTGAGGGAGATAACCTTTAAAGGTAGGCCTTTTAGAAGAAGTTTTATTTCCTTAAGTTTATCCTGATTTCTGGTAGCTACAATAAGCTCTCTCACAAATCTATCTTTAGTATTCTACGCTGCAGGGTAATAAGCCTTTCCATACCCTTCTTTGCAACTAAAATCAATTCATCCAATTCCTTCTTAGAAAAAGGTGTCTTTTCCGCAGTCCCCTGTATCTCTACCAACTTTCCATTGCCAGTCATAATTATATTCATATCCACCTCTGCCTTTGAGTCCTCTTCATAATTCAAATCCAGGTAGTTTTCTCCGTCTATAATGCCGACGCTTACGGCAGCAACATAATCTTTTACAGGCAAGACTCCTATCACACCCTGTTTTTTTAAAGTTAACAAAGCATCCATAAGGGCGACAAAACTCCCGGTGATACTCGCAGTACGGGTCCCTCCGTCTCCCTGTATCACGTCACAATCAATCCAAATAGTCCTTTCTCCTAATTTATCAAGTTCTACGACCGAACGTAGGCTTCTGCCAATAATACGCTGTATCTCATAAGTACGGCCGCTCTGTTTGCCGCGAGATGCTTCTCTCTGTATTCTGGACTGACAAGAACGCGGGAGCATACCATATTCTGCTGTTATCCAACCTGAACCTGAATTTCTTAAAAATGGCGGGACTTTTTCTTCTACTGAGGCAGTACAAATAACCTCCGTACTTCCTATCTTTATCATACAGGAACCTTCTGCAAATTTCATAATGTTTCTTTTTATATTTATCTTTCTCATTTCGTCCGGTCTTCGCCCATCCTTCCTCATACATTCCTCCTCATTTGATACTAACAATCGCTGGAAAATCTTCTATTATCAACCTATGTATCGCCTCTGTTCCTAAATCCTTATAAGCTAAAACAGTATTGCCTTTAATCTTTTGTGATAAATACGCGCCTGCACCACCGATTGTAACAAAATATACTGCGCCAAATCGTTTTATCATAGATGTAACCTCATACGAACGTTCACCTTTACCTATCATGCCTAAAAGGCCATTTTTCAATAATACTAGTGAAAAAGGGTCCATCCTGAAACTTGTAGTCGGACCACATGAGCCAATAATCTCTCCGGGTCTTGCAGGCGTAGGGCCAGTGTAATATATAGTCTCGCCCTTAATAGAAACAGGTATCTTTCCTTTCGATTCCAATGTATTGACCAGCCTTTTATGGGCAGCATCCCTCGCTGTTAAAACCGGACCAGTCAGTAAGACTTCTTCTCCTACCTTCAAGGTTTTTATAATATCTCTTGTTAATGGTAAATTTATTTTTTTCATAATTATTGGTTAAAAACTCAAACCACCTTTCCCGCATCCCTAGTTGCATGGCAACTGATGTTAACTGCAACAGGTAAACCTGCTATGTGAGTCGGATAAGTCAATACACTTACTCCGAGGGCAGTAGTCTTGCCACCCATGCCCATAGGTCCGATCTTCAAGTTATTAACTTTCTTAAATAGCCTTTTCTCTAACCTTGCAATATGAGGTGCTTTATTATAGTTACCCACTGGTCTTAGAATCGCCTCTTTAGAAAGAGACACTGCCTTATCAAGGGTCCCGCCAATACCTATACCTATATATAAAGGAGGGCATGACTTTGATCCAGATTCTCTGACAACACGAACCACAAAATCTTCAATAAGAGAAGAAGGGTCCGTAGGCCTAAACATCTTAGTCCTACTAGAATTTTCACTACCAAAGCCCTTTACTATGACTCTTATATCCATTTTATTACCCGGAACAATCTTAGTATAAATCACAGGCGGCAAATTTGTATTGGTATTTTTTCTTATTAAGGGGTCTTGAACGATAGACTTCCTAAAATAACCATCCCGGTAAGCATTAGCTATGCCTTCTAAAATAGCTTTTCTAATGTCACCTTTTATTTTTATGTCCTGGCCTATTTTAAGATAGGACACCACCATGCCAGTGTCCTGACATATGGGAAGTCTTTTCTCTTTGGCAATCAATGCATTTTGAATAATAATATCCAGGATGCGCCTTGCCTTAGAATTAGTCTCTTTTTTTCTTGCACGTCGAAGAGCAAGCAGCACGTCTTTTCTTAATTCGATGTTTGCCTTTATGCATAAGGCTCTTACTGTATCTGTAATAAGTTTACTATTTATAGTCCGCACTACCTCATCCCTAAGATCTTATGTACCTGTGGTATAACCCTAACGTTGTTCAGTCTTTCTCTCGCTCTATCAAAAAATGTAAACAATAAATCGACCTTCTCAATACTACCATTATAACTAGATGGCTGAATAATAAAAGGTATATTTCTATCTACTGTCTCTACTATAGAAATGGCCTCTATAATATCAGACAAAAGTGTCTTTCTAGTAACAACTGCTTTCACAAAGAGTTCTTTCTTGAGACCTTCTTTCAAAAAATCCGCATGCTCTCCCCAGTAGGGTCTAAGCCCTGTTGAAGACGGAAGCTTCAAATCCATACTTATAATATCCACGCAATCCAATATATCTAAAAGCCTGTCTTTTAATGTCCCGTTCGTCTCGAGGTAAATCTTAATCTTTTTCTCTTTTAAAACCGGCAATATCTCTTTTAAAAAATCAGCATGTAAAAGAGGTTCTCCTCCTGTAAAAGAGACAGTTTTATTCTTTGCATCTATGATCCTTTCAATAACCTCAGAAGGCCCATATTCCAGAAAGGTGTCTTTTTTACTCTCATCACAAAATCTACAACCCAGGTTACATCCGTAGAACCTCACAAAAATCTGTTCTTCTCCCACGTAAGGCCCTTCGCCTTGAACTGAACTAAAAATCTCTGTAATTTTGGCTTTTTTCATTTCTGGAAACCTTTTGTCCTCAATCTACACGCATCGCACCTATTGCATGGGCTTTTTCCACCTTTATAGCACGACCATGTAAGCCCAAGGGGAACGTCTAATTTCCTGCCAAGGCAGACTATCTCTTTTTTTGTCTTATTTAAAAGTGGGGCCTCTATCCTGATACCCTTGGTCTTTGTAGCCTCTCTTAAAAGCTCATTATACTTCTTGAAATAACGGGGCCTACAATCCGGATATCCTGAAAAGTCTATTTCATTTGCACCTATAAATATAACCTTAGCCCCTATCGCCTCAGCAAATGATAAAGCAAAACTTATAAAAATAGTATTTCTAGCCGGGACATAAGTAGGCGGGATATCTATTTTCCCGGAATCCAGGATTCTGTCTTTAGGTATCGGGATCTTTTTGTCTAAAAGAGAGCTTCCTTTCCATGGCAATTTTATTTTTAAGACAAAATATTCGGAATGCGATATGCCGGCTATTTTCTTTGCAAAGGAGATTTCCTTTTTATGCCTCTGAGCATAATCAAAGATAAGACAATACGTCTTATAACCTTTTTTTTTGGCATAAAAAAGCGTGACTGCTGAATCCATGCCTCCTGAGAGTAGAACAACTGCCTTTTTCACAGAATCCTTCCTTAAATACACTCTAAACTAAAAACTCAAAAGTAAAAAGGTAAAACCAAAAGTCAAAAGTTAAAATTGGCGTTTAAAAATTTTGGATTTTTAGTTGTAGTTTTTACTTTTTCGTTCTTAATTTTGACTTTTTATGCTCGCGGATGCACCTTTTCGTAACTCTCTCTCAATCGTTCCGTTGTAACATGGGTATAAATTTGAGTGGTAGACAAATTTGCATGTCCAAGAAGTTCCTGCACTGATCTCAAGTCTGCCCCTTTATCAAGCAAATGAGTCGCAAAAGAATGTCTCAAGGAATGCGGGGATATTTTTTCATTCAGGCTTGTCTTACGGATATACTTCTCAACGATCCTACGCACTGCCCTGTCACTTATACGCCTTCCACTTTTATTCAAAAAAGCTGCCTTTTTCTCTTTAATATTTGAGGGATTAAGGCCTTCGAGATAATTTCGCATTGCCCTTAATGCCCTATCTCCCACCGGAGCCAGCCGTTCCTTCTTGCCCTTGCCAAAAACCTTAATCACACCACTTATAAAGTCGATATTATCCCTATTAAGACCTACCAGCTCACTCACCCTTATACCGCTAGAGTAAAGAGTTTCAAGGATAGCCCTGTCCCTCAAACCATATATATCAGAAATATCCGGTGATTCAATAAGTTTAACCACCTCATTCGCATCTAAAAATAAGGGGAGTTTCTTATCTAACTTCGGAGTTTGAAGTCCTGCGGCAGGACTGGATTTAAGATATCCTTCCCTACAAAGAAATTTAAAAAAACTCCTAAGACAAGCCATTTTTCTTGCTACACTCTTTTTTGAAAAATTCTTTTCTTTGAGACGCGCCAAAAACAACCTAACATCTATAGGGGTAATCTTTTCCAATGGTTTTTCCTTAAGCGAATCACTAAATTCTCTTAAATCTATCTGATAGTTTATGAGTGTATGAAGAGAGGCATTCTTCTCAACCTTAAGGTAAGTTACGAATTTTTGTATGTAACGGTCTAGCATGTTATGAATCGGCGAGAAATAGCTAGTTACCCCGTAGCGAGCATATTAATGCATTAAGATGCTCGCTACGGGGCAGGCTACTCTTCTTTAGAAGGTAATTTGCGCGACATATGTTTGCACTTAGGATAATTACTGCAACCATAGAAATGGCGACCTCTTTTGGAACGTTTCTCTATAAGCAGCCCATCACAACCCGGTTCCGGACACCCTACGCCGGTTGGTATAGGCTTTGCAAACCTGCAATTTGGAAACATAGAACAACTTAAAAAACGACCGTGTCTACCCCACTTTATAACCATAGGCTTTCCACATTTATCACATACATCAGAAGTCGCGACAGTCTCTCCCTTAACCTTTCTCATATTTACTTTTGCAGATTCGACATCCTTCTCAAAAGGAAGATAAAAATCTTTCAATAAGTCAATCTTGGATCCTTCGCCTTCTTCTATTTTATCCAGGTCTTCTTCCATCTTGGCAGTAAATTCTAAATCCAATATCTTTGAAAAACTCTTCATAAGGAGATCCGTAACCACTATGCCTAACTCAGACGGATAGAAATAACCTTCTTTTCTCTTTACATAATTGCGCCCGACAATTGTCTGGATAATAGGCGCATACGTACTCGGCCTTCCTATACCATACTCTTCCAATGCCTTTACTAAAGATGCCTCGGAAAATCTAGGAGGTGGTTTTGTAAAATGTTGACTCGGATTTAAGTTTATGAGAATAAGTTTTTCATCGACTACTAAAAGGGGCAATGTCTTCTCAGCCTCCTTCTGTTCGCCATCTTCCTCATAAACAATACTACAACCAGAGAATATTTTCTGAGAACCTAGTGCCTTAAATAAGCACTTGCCTGCGGTTATCTCTACAGTCACTGACGAGAATACTGCAGGAGACATCTGGCTCGATATAAACCGGTTCCAAATAAGCGTATAGAGTCTAAACTGATCCACACTCAGATGGTTTTTTATGCCTTCAGGTTCCCGGAAAGGTAATGTCGGCCTTATGGCTTCATGCGCCTCTTGGGCAGTCTTTTTTGATTTAAATTTATTAGGTGTCGCTGGTACATATTGTTTGTCATATTTTTTAAGTATATAGTCCTTTGCAGCATCCTGCGATTCCTTTGATATCCTGACGGCATCAGTACGCATATAGGTAATAAGACCCACATTACCCTCTTCTCCCAAATCCAGCCCCTCATATAACTGTTGCGCTACCCTCATAGTTTTGCTGGCGGGAAATTTCAATTTATAAAAGCCCTCCTGCTGAAGTTTACTTGTTATAAAAGGAGGCTGCGCATACTTTCGCTTCTCTTTTTTCTGTATGTCGCTTACGACAAATTCTTCTTTTTGCAACTGGCCGGTTATCTCTTCTGCCTTCTCTTTATCGGGAATCTCTACTTTTTTCCCGTCTATTTTATCAAGCTTTGCAGTAAATTGTGCGTCCGGAATATCCTTTGCTAATTCTGCCTGTCCTCCGAGGCCTTGGCATAGGAGGGCTTCAATCTCCCAATATTCCTTTGTAATAAATGCGCGTATCTCATTTTCCCTATCAACAATAATTCTAAGAGCTACTGACTGGACCCTTCCGGCTGAAAGCCCTCTCCCTACCTTCCTCCACAATAATGGACTAATACTATAACCGACAAGCCTATCTAAAATCCTTCTTGCTTGTTGTGCATCAACCTTATTTATATCTATGTCGCCCGCATGTTTAAACGCTTCCCCAATAGCGTTTTTAGTTATTTCATGGAACACTACCCTGTATATATTCTTCTTTTTTCCGAGAATACCGTATAGATGCCAACTTATAGCCTCTCCTTCTCTATCAGGATCTGTAGCAAGAAAAATCTTATCTTTGCCCTTCGCCTCTTTCTTCAAGACAGAAACGGTCTTTTTCTTTTTTGGTATCATTATATATTTGGGTTCAAAGTCATTTTTTACATCTATGCCCATGACGCTTTTAGGCAAATCCATAATATGCCCCATTGAGGAACATACCACAAAATCCTTTCCAAGAATTTTATTTATGGTATTCGCCTTGGCGGGGGATTCTACTATTACAAGAGACTTAGTCATAATTTAATTCGCTTCCTCACTTATATAAATTCGTGTTTCTGACAAAGTTCTTACCTGGGAGCTGCCGTGCAATTTTTTTTATTTCCAGGTCCAACAAAATCCTGAAAATCTCACCTACACCCATGCTACTAGCCTCGGATAACTCATCTATATGCTGAGGTCGGCTAGATAATAAATTATATACCAATAGTTCGCTTTTGTCTAATCTAGGCGTTAAATTCTTTTCTGGTTCTTTTATATTGCCGGATTCCAAATTCAATTCTTCCAATATATCATCACTGCTCTCAGCAAGCTTTGCACCCTGTTTTATGAGTCTATTGGTCCCTTTTGACGTAATTGAATCTATTTTACCAGGGACGGCAAAAACTTCCCTGCCTTGCTCTATAGCTATATCACTTGTGATAAGAGCCCCGCTTCTCTCTGAAGCCTCAACAACAACCACGCCTAAAGACAAACCACTTATAACCCTGTTCCTCTTCGGAAAATTTCCTTTCTCCGGGATTGTCATCATTGGAAATTCTGAAATTACTGCGCCCCTCTCTGAAATCTCTTCTGCCAACTTGTTATGTTCTTCAGGATAAATGTTCAGAATCCCGGAACCCAATATCGCTAATGTCCTCCCCTTTGCCTTCAATGCGCCTTTATGAGCGCTGGAATCAATGCCCCTGGCAAGCCCTGAAACCACAGTAATGCCCCTGGACGCCAATTCAAAACCAAACCTTTCTGCTGATTGCATCCCGTAAAAAGATGCAAGCCGTGAACCCACTATTGCTACAGCTACATCGTCCTGCGGCAGGATTTCGCCTTTTACATACAAAACCACGGGAGGATCATATATATTTTTTAGATTTTTCGGATAATCCTCATCTAAAAAAGTTACAACCTTAACCACAAGTTTTTTTATTAACTTTAACTCCTTATCTATATCTATCTCTTTAATACCTTGTATTATCTTAGGCGCTATCTTCCTGCCTATATCCTTTACTTCCAGAAACTCACTTTCTTTTGCTTTAAAAATTTTACCTAAAGACCCGAAATGACTCAAAAGACTCTGTGTCCTGATACTCCCAAGATCTTCTACCATATTAAGAACAAGTAATCTCTCGAAATCATTCATAGTTATAAACTATAGCAGATACTTATTTATTAGTCAAATCTTTAAAGTCATTATGTAACTAACATGTCAAGATGTCCGCTGTTTCTAACAAGTGATGTGTCCGCTTTTGATTAAATGTAGTAGTAGCCTTTTTTCTTTTGGCTACCTTTTCTTTTTGTTTATAATGTGAATTTGT
>Ga0180007_10003972_pt1 | contig 15992 bp, 20 predicted proteins | sample MM_PC_MetaG_FD_121122 | JGI IMG/M metagenome (GOLD analysis project Ga0180007, IMG submission 121122) | Groundwater microbial communities from the Aspo Hard Rock Laboratory (HRL) deep subsurface site, Sweden - MM_PC_MetaG | ecosystem: Environmental > Aquatic > Deep subsurface > Groundwater... | reverse complement strand
TCGAAAAATTTTCCTTTAGCTTTTTTGTAATTTTCGAAACTGCCGTGCGCTTCAATATGTTCTGGCGTCAAATTTGTAAAAACCGCGACATCATAATTTACGCCGAGATGGCGATATTGTTCCACTCCCTGTGACGAAGTTTCAATCACGGCATACCGGCAGCCGACGGAAACCATTTGGCGCAATAATTTTTGCAAAGCAAACCGGCCGAGCATGGTCATCTTTTTTTTATTCAAACATTCCTCATTCGCGATTTTAAAACCAACCGTGGAGGTCGCACCAACTTTAAATCCCGCGCCCTCAAACATTTTAGCAATCAGATGCACGGTCGTTGATTTTCCGTTCGTTCCCGTCACCCCGATCACCACCATTTCATTTGACGGAAAATCATAAAAAACATTGGCCGCCAAAGCCAGAGTTTTATGGTAGGCGCGAAGCAAAAATCCCGGAATAATTTTTTTGATTAATTCTTTTATGTTCATATTTGTACCAAAATAAAAGCCTAATCTCTAGAATAGATAATTAAATGATCATGCTTGCTTTCTGGGGTCATGGGGATTCCCGCAATTTCACCTAATTCCTGAATTTCAAGATTTTGCATATTTGATTTTCTGATAAAAAATATTTCAACATCGTATTTGTCTTCTACGAAATTTTTATTGCGATAAGCCAGATTTATGCTGTCATCCGGAAATGGTTTCCCCTCGGGTTCTCTATCAAGCCAATCTGGTATTTCATAGTCGTCATCCACAAAAATAATGAAATCAAAATCAGAAAATAAACTTTCTCTAAATCCGGGCTGTTCATATTCCCCAAAATTATTTTTTACGGATGAGCCAATTAAAATTATTTTGATTATCTTTTCGTTGGGCAACAATTTTGATTTTATCTTATCAACAGCTTCCTGTCTCAGTTTATTAATCAACTCTTCCGAAAAGATAGTCTTGTGGGGCCTCTCCGTTAAATATTTTTCCATACTATCTTATTTTTTAACTTCTTTCAAAAATTTATCTCCTCTGTCAAATTCATTTTTAAACATTCCAAAACTCGCGGCGGCGGGAGACAAAAGCACGACATCACCGCGCGTAGCAAATTTTCTCGCCGTAGCCACGGCCTTTTTCATACTTTCCACAATCACAATCGGCAATTCATACTTCATAATTCCTAATTCATAATTCAGCTTTGGCGTCGCGGTTCCGCTTAAGAGTACAACTGCTTTTGTGTACTTTTTAATCACTGGCGCTAAATTTTTAAAGTTTAAATTCTTGTCTGCCCCGCCGGCGATCAAAATTACTTTTTCACTCTTTAACGCTCGGAGTGCAGCGATGGTCGCTTCCGGCATCGTCGCCGTCGTATCGTTATAATATTTCACGCCGCTAACTTCACGGACGAATTCCAGCCGCCCGGGCACTCCGCGGAAATTTTCTACCACTTTTCTAACCTGCGTCTCACTCAACCCCAAAATTTTTCCAACCGCCATTGCCGCGGCAACATTTTCCAAATTATGCTCTCCTAAAATTTTAATTTTCCATTCGCGCGGTATATCATTCGCAGAAAACCAAATCATTTTTCCCCTTGCTTTCCTCGCAAATTTTTTACACCACGCGCAATTTTGATTCAAAACTAAAAAATCATTTTTTGTTTGATTGGCAAAAATTGCTTCTTTGTCGTGGACATATTTTGTCATGCTATTTTTGTAATAGTTCATGTGGTCGGGATAAATATTGGTCACGACGGAAATATACGGACTAATTTTTAAATCGCGCCAACCCTGAAGTTGCCAACTGGAAAGTTCCAAAACCGCGAGATCGTTTTTTTTCACTTTTTCCAAAAGTGGGAGCGTCGCCATTCCGCGGACATTTCCGGCAAGATACGTTTTTTTTCTAGTCGCCTTAGCAATTTCATAAATCAAATTTGAAGTTGTAGTTTTTCCGCGCGTTCCTGTAATGCCAATTATTTTACAGCCCGCCTCGCGGCCAAACAGCGCATCATCCATAAAAACCGGAATGTCATTTTTCTTTGCCTCAATAATATAGACGGAATCCAGCGGCACGCCCGCGGCTTTGAAAACCATATCGGCACTGCGAAAATCTTCCAGCCGATGTTTTCCCAAAATAAATTTAACCTGATATGCTCCCTTTTTATTTTTCAAAAAATTTTTTATTTCACGAACCGATGGCGCCAAATCTTTTACACTCTTTAAGTCGGTCACGGTCACCCTTGCACCCTTTCCCGCCAAATATTTTACAACACCAACTCCCCGGCCCAAAAGGCCAAGTCCCATTACAGTTATTTTTTTATCGTAAAAATCAATCATGTTTATTTTCCTCCCCTGATAAGGGGAGGTTAGGAGGGGTTAGTCCTAATTCCTTTTCCCTTATTCTAATTTGCACTATTAAATCTTCGTAAACGCCTTCAATATTTTTTGTCACATCAAGATTTGTGTAACGTATTACTTTTATGCCGAGATTATTCAGAACTTTCGTTCTTTTCGCGTCATAACATTGCTTTTTATCCGTGAGATAATGTGTGTCGCCGTCAATTTCAATTGCTAATCTGAGTCTGGAACAATAGAAATCCGCGATAAAATCTTGTATGGGTTTTTGACGAGTAAATTTATAGCCGGTTGATCTGTTTTTTAAAATCTGATTCCACATTTTTATTTCGGGCTCTGGGGAATCTTTTCTGTTTTGCCTCGCGAATTTTACAAGTTTGGTATTGTAAATAATGTAACGCATAGCGCTAGTTCTAACCCCCTCTAGCTCCCCCTTGTCAGGGGGAGAAATTGAACCAACTTATCCGAAAATATAAACCCCTCCGCCCGTCAAAAGCCCAACAACAATTCCCGCTATTATAACGCCTGTCGCAATTAAAATCAAGGCGCGCCGCGGCGGAATACCAAAAAGAAAAGCCGCCACAGCCCCGGACCAAGCTCCGGTAATCGGCAAGGGAATCGCTACAAAAAGCACCAATGCCAAATCAATTCCATATCTTAAAACACCCTTCTCAAATTTTCGGCGAACGCGAGCAAACCACCAATCGAAAAATTTCCTGGCCAACCCCCAGTGTTTTATCAAAAAATTTGCAGCCGGACGCAAGAGATAAACAATAAAAAAAATGGGCAGCATATTTCCCAAAACCGACCAAAAAAGCGCCGACCAAAAAGGCATTTTATAAACCAAAATCGCAACTGGTAGGGCTGCGCGAAGTTCGGCAATCGGAATCGCGGCGATTAACATCACCGCAGCTACCGGAGGTAAATTTTGAAACCAAGCAACGTAATCAAGCATTGATCAAATTACTATTAAAATCTATCCTTGTTTTTTAAACCTTTTATAATGCTGATAACCTTAAATTTTCTGACATTCTTGAAAAATATCTCCCATAAAATATAAACTCCAAGACTTATCATCAACGCCATAAAACCAAACTTAAGCATGGTCATCAAATCAAAAGAGAGAAATTGTCCGCCGGCAATCAAATCTCCGTCGGGGTTAAAAAATTTAAGGACAGCCCCCGGCATCGTTCCCAGAGTTAAAAAACTCGCCGTTGTCCCAATCAAGAAAATTGCCTGCAGGGTCGTCAATTCTTTTTGCGTATTTTCCTGGTAAAGTGAACTTATCAATTCGGCCGCGGAACTAAGAGATTCATCAGTCATCTGCCAAAGCTTGAAAACATAATTATGAATACCCATTGTCTTTGCAAATCTGTCCGCCTTGTATTTATTTAAAAAACCAAGATACCCAGAATTTGTCGCCTCAATCTGCCTCGTGGAAATGTAGTCGTCCATTTGATTTATTCTATTTTTAATCAAAGTATTTTTCTCCTTGTAATCCAACAATTTTTCTCTGAGGCGCGGCAGTTCTTTATATTTAATAACTTCTTTTTTCAAAATATCAGCTACGTTATCCCAGAGATAACGGTTAATATTTAAAAATTTATGCATTTGCGCTTCATATTCTCTGAAAAAAATATAATGGCGAATGAGATTCATGCATTCCTCGGTTTTTACTTTTTTTGAAACAATACAAATATACTGGGGAGAAAAATAGATTTGATAATTCTTATCAATAACTTTTGCGTGCGGCGATTCGCTTCCTAAACTTTTTAACAAATCATTTACTTCCTCTTCTGTCGCCTGGCTCATTGCTATCAAAGTTGTCCGCACTCGATGTATCGGGGCAAGCATCGTGAGGAGCGGAAGCGGCGCGCCCTTGCTATAAATAAAAGAAAGTATCTCGGCCAATTTTTTCTGATAAAAATTTTCCAAAAAAGACAAATCCTTTTTAATATTTTCAAAATCTTTTCCTAAAACCAAAAGCCCATCTCCGAAATACTCAAAATCACAATCTTCGCACAATACGGAAACCTGATCAAAAGTGCCCCCTGTATAATCAACTTTTTTTATTTTTAATAAATCATGCAGACTGGCAATTTTTTTCTTATCCAGCTCCAATTCCGAACTTTCATATTTTAAAAAATTAAAAAACTCTTTGAGATGTAATTTTGTTCTCGGGAACCAACTCCCTGTATATATCTTTTCAATTTTCATAAAAAAATATTTTATTTATTTAAAAAATCATTGGCTTTTTCCAAAACTTTTTTCCCGTTTGGAAAAGTAATTTGCTCCATAGCTTGCACATAAGACAACCATTTAAAATCAATATGTTCATCGGAAAGTTTCACTTCTTCGGTTTTTGTTTCCACTAAATAGAAAATTGCCTCTTTATAAATTGTCCTCCCGTCCTTTTTATAAAACCAAAAAATTTTCTCCCTGAAATTGGGGAGAAAAATCAAATCAGCTATTCCTGTTTCCTCTTTTGCTTCGCGTCGAACTGTTTCTTCTTCTTTCTCTCCGGATTCAATCGCCCCCCTCGGAAAATCCCAGTGGCCAGATTCATAACGCAAAAGTAGATATTTTATTTCGCCGTCTCGCCTGAAAACAACTGCTCCGGCAGAAATTTCTTTTGGCATACCCAATTACTAATTATCAATTACCATTTACTCAATTTCTATTTTTCTCTCATTTTCACGTCGTAGAGCACTTCTTCCGCCCGCCGCAGGTTTTGCTTTGCCTGATCATATTTTGTCCGTAAATACCCGGTCAAATTCATTTTTATCAATTCTCCAATCACATCGCGGACTCCAACTACATATTCTTCAACTTTTTTAAATTTTTTATCCGTAGCCGCGAGAACCGCTTTCCGGACAAGCTCTCCGGTAAAATCACAAATCCCACCCAAGTAAGTATCGGCATCGATTTCCGCATCTTTTATAAAATCAATTTTTCCATCTTTCAAAAATTTCCCAAAAAATTTTGCCTCCACATATTCTTCGAGCGCCGCGCGATAAGCACCCTCGTAACGCAACTCCGGCTCTTGTTTAAACTTTTTTTCTAAATCCTGAAAAATCTTCTCCACCTCAGCAAGCAAACTATTTCCTCCCCTTAAATCATCTCGATGAAAAGAAAAAATCGCCTGCTTTGATTTTGTCAATGCATTGTTCGAAACACCAATTAATCCTCTTCTTTCTTCTCCGTAAAACTCAAAATCTTTTTTTAACTGCTGAAATAATTTTTGATTGATCATATTTTTTAAATACATTTATCGCATTTAACGGCTAAAAGTAAAATTATAGAATTTCTTGTCACAAGCCCGACAACTTTATTGTTTTCCACCACCGGCAAACGGCCAAATTCATTGTTGGCCATTTTCAAAAATGCATCATAAGCCGTATCAGCCGACCGTAAAGTTAAAAGTTTTTCTGCGCTTGTCATTATTTCGCTGACTTTAATTTTTGACCACTTTGTCCGCGGCACGCGCCTCAAATCTTCAATAGTCACAATGCCGACGAGATGATCATTTTCTTCAACGGGGAATCCTCCCTGTTTATATTCCAAAAAATCTTTAGCCAAATCGCGCAATAATGTCTCGGGAGAAACGTTTTTGAAATCTTTTTCCATAATTTGGGCAATACTGAAATGTGACAAAACCTCTTCCATTCTCTGCTGTTTCAAACTTGATCCGGCGGCTTGAAGCAAAAACCAACTTATTAGAATTATCCATGCCCCGCTCAGAAAATTATTTTCAAGAAGCATTTTTATTCCCCAAAGAGTAAAAAGAAAAGCAATAAATCGACTTACGCCCACTGCCCGACGAGTTGCTCGCTCAATATCTTTATATTTTGCCCAAAGCGCCGAACGAAAAATCCGGCCGCCGTCCAGGGGAAACGCGGGGACCAAATTAAACACCGCCAAAATTACATTAATCAAGAAAAGATAATTAACAATGGCCGCACCAGCAACTCCAATTTCAAAAATACCAATACCCCAAAAAATCCCGGCCAAAATTACGCTCGCGACCGGACCGGCAATAGCCATATCAAATTCATCAGCCGGTTTTTTTGGTTCGCTTACCATTTCTGCCACGCCGCCAAAAACAAATAAAGTAATGCTTTTTACAATAATATTTTTTCTTTTACCGATGAGCGAATGAGAAAGTTCATGAAGCAACACTGAAACAAAAAGTAAAAAGGCTGCGATACCTCCGGAGAGCCAATAGGCAAACTGTGTCCAGCCGGGATAATTAGTGGGGAAATAAAAATCCGCCAGTGACCAGACAATAAGAAATAAAATCAAAAACCAGGAAAAATGAATTTTTATTTCTATATTTTTTATTCTCCCGAGCGAAAACGAATTGTGCATAAGTATTTTTAATTATACTGTTTAATTTTTATAAATGCTTCCCCCCTGTGTTATCTGCGCTCGCTCGGAAATGAATAAATTCATTTCACTCACTCGCTTGATAATAGACATTTTCTGTCTCCAAAACTATTTTTTCCCAATTAAAATTTTTCCTGATAAACCCCTTCCCCCGCTCGCCCCGCCCGACCACAATTTCCGGAACATTCAGAAGATAAACTATTTTTTCATAAAGATCATCAATATTTTTTGTTTCAAAAGAAAATCCGGAGTGATCAATTGTTTCCAAATTTTCCGGAATATTGCTGATCAAGACGCAAGTGCCGTATGACATTGCTTCCATAATCGTGATAGAAAGTCCCTCGGCTTCAGAAGGATGGATATAAAGATAGGTATTCGCAAAAAGTTGTTTCAATGTATCTCCAACCTGAAAACCGGCAAAAATAATGTTTGGACTCTGTTCGGCAAGTTTATTTAAATAAGCGAAATAATCATCGGTAAAACTCGGCGCTCCGGCAATTACCAATTTTTTTATTTTTCCGCCCGGCCAATTTTTGGGATCATCGCCAAAAGTTTTTTCCATTTTGCGATAAGCCTGAATCAAATAATGGATTCCCTTATGCCGGATAAGCCGCGCAACCGTCAGAATATAAGATTTTTTTTCTAAACCAAACTTTTTTAATTCATCTGCCTCGCTAACTTCTTCCACTCGAACGCCATTTGGAATATAAACAACATCTTTATTAAATTTTTCTTTACAGTATTTTTTAATTGATTCCGAAACGGCAATGGTTTTGTGCGCAAAGTGGCAAGCGGTCCATTCTCCCCAACCGAGATAAATTCTGGCAAATCGTCCCCATTTTTTATGAAAACGATCAATGCTGTGAAAAGTAACAATAATTTTTGCCCGCGGTTTAAAAATTCTTGGAATCCAGGCAAGAGTTGAGGGGCCAACGCCGTGATAATGAATGATGTCAACTTTTTTAAAAAGAACATGAATTGTCGCCAAAAAAGTATGGGTAATTGTGTCTAAATTTTTTGTCGGGATTGATGGTAAAGAAATCAACTTAACCCCTCGGTAAATTTTTTTATTTTTTATAATAAAACGAGGCCGGACATAAGCCGAGACTTCATGGCCGCGTAAAACTAAATCTGATGATAATTCTTCCACGTGGCGCTCCACTCCTCCATCCCGAATAAAAGGAATGCCCTTTTGGCCAATCATGGCTATTCTCATAAAACCCTTGCCAAAAATAAAATGCCTTGTTATTATTATATCAAATTAAGACTAAAACAGCCATTAACGACTAAATCCGTTATTTTTTAATTTTATTTATGACCCGGTAGCTCAGCTGGTAGAGCAACTGCCTTTTAAGCAGTGGGTCCTGGGTTCGAGCCCCAGCCGGGTCATTTTTTATTTGTTTAATTATTTTCAAAACCATCAAGTCGATGGTTTTTTGTTTATCTTGACAAAATCTATATATTATCCTAAGATTAAAAGTTGCAAAAGACAACACGAGGAGGTAATCATGTCGTCTTCGCTGGAAAACCTTTCGGCCGCGCAACTGCGGATTGCTCTTGCCGCGGCGTACGCGGGGATTGCGGCGCAGGAAGTGGAGATCAGAAGTCTCCGGGGAGCGATGGCTCTGCTTTGGGACGAAGGAGAACAATACAAGACCGAGGGGCGGACAGATCACCTGACGGGAGCACTGAACCGCAAAGGTGTCGAGATTGCTCTTGCCGAGGAAATGTCCTTCGCTCAACGCTTCGAGTCCCCTCTCAGCGTGATCGCGATTGATGTCGATCAGTTCAAAGAAATCAACGACACGTACGGCCATCCCGCCGGAGACGCCGTCCTGCAGAAACTCGTCAAGCGTTTTCGCAAGGTTCTTCGCCCCTACGACCTGATCGGACGGATAGGAGGAGATGAATTTATCATTATCCTTCGGGGAGCGACTCCTGAAAACGCGGCTTTGGTCGCCCAACGTCTCTGCGCGGCCGTAGCGCTAAATTCCTTTTCTTTCGACGGATTTACTTTTCCGGTGACGATCAGCCTAGGCGTAGATGAGGCAGGGGGGAAGCAGCCCCTCGCGGCGGCGGACAAGGCACTCTACGAGGCCAAGCGCGGAGGCCGCAATCGCGTAGTCACAAACAAGCGCTAGACACCCCGCAAGGACAGAAAAACCCTCCCGGGAGGAAGGGTCAAAAAATTTCTGTCCTTGTTTTTTTATCTATTTCAAAATCTCATCGACTATTTTTTGCGCCGCATCAGCCGACATTGTCTCCCCGATGTTTCTGCTTAAACTCTCCAATTCCACTTTATTATTCAGTAATTCCCGAACAGCCGCGGAAAAATTTTCCGGCGTTAAATTTCGTTCATCCCAAAGTACGACCGCGTTTTGTTTTTTAAAATAATATGCATTATCTTCTTGATGGCTCCCGGAAATCGGAATCAAAACCGTCGGTTTGCCGAGTACGGCTAGTTCGGTTAGGGTCGCCATACCAGCGCGGGAAATCATGAGATCCGCCACGGTAAAAACATCTGGCAAATCTTTTCCTAAAAATTCAACGCTATGATACCGCGCCGTCTCTCTTTTTATGTTTTCAATTCCCGCCCGTAACGATTCGTCAACCCTCCCCCCGGTCATATGAATAACCTGACAAAATTTTACAAGCTCACGCGCCGCCGCAACAACTATCTTATTTAAACTCGTTGCTCCTGTCCCACCGCCTAGAATAAAAATCGTCGGCAAATCTTTTTCCAAATTAAAATTTTCCGCCGCGCGATCTATGCTCCCAGAAAAAATTTCTTGCCGCACCGGATTCCCGGTTACAATTGCTCGAGGAAAATATTTTAAAGAATCAGAAAAAGTGACGGTAATAATTTTCGCAAACCGCGCCGTAAGTTTATTTGCCAAACCCGGCCGCAAATCTTCCTGATGAACTAAACTGGACACGCGTAAAATCCAACCGGCCCAAATTACCGGCACGGCGACAAACCCACCGGCGGACAAAATCATCTGCGGCTTAAATTTAAAAATCAACCAAAGAGATTTAAAAAATCCTGCCGCGAGCAAAAATGGCATTAAAAAATTCCAACCGGAAAAATATCGGCGCAACTTCCCTGCCGGCACACTTCTAAATTTTATACCAAACGATTCAACAACTTTTTTCTCCGGTCCGCTTTTCGTCCCCAACCACAAAAATTCCGCGCTCGCCTCGCGTTTTTTTAATTCTTCTGCAACGGCCAATAGCGGCGTCACTGAACCCATTGTTCCCCCGCCAGTCAAAATTATTCTCATAAGTTTATTCCCTAGAATATTTTGAAATGTTTGCCATGATTCCCGCCGCGGCAAGACAAACCGTGAGCGCCGTCCCGCCATAACTTACAAAAGGCAAAGGGATCCCGGTCAAGGGCAAAATCCCGACCATGGCTCCGATGTTTATAAATGATTGAATAACAAACCAACTTGTAATCCCGATCCCGAGCAATCGACCGAAACCATCTGGCGCGTTCTTGGCAATTTTAAATCCGCGAATAGCCAAAAAAACCAATGCCGCGACAAACAAAATCATAAAAATGAAACCCAGCTCTTCGGCCATCACGGCAAAAATTGAATCGCCAACAACTTCGGGCAAGTATTGAAATTTTTGTCTCGAAAGCCCAAGACCCAATCCAAAAAATCCGCCCGAACCAATCGCAAGCAACGCCTGATTGATATGATAACCAACTCCCTGCGGATCAAGCTCCGGATGGAGGAAAGTCATCAAGCGCGCCGTCCGATACGGAGCAAATTTTACCAAAAGAAAAAGCAAAAACATCCCCACTCCCGAAATCCAGGCAAGATGAGAAAGGGGCGCTCCGGCGGAAAAATAAACAATAATGGAAATCATCGCGATAATGGAAAGAGTGCCAATGTCCGGCTGTAAAACCATTAAAACGGCGATTATGCCAAAAACAACGACAAAGGGAATAAAACTCGCGCCCGCCTCTTGCATATCCCGCCCGCCGCGCTTTGGACCAAGCCAGGCCGCAAGATAAATTAAAAAAGTTAATTTCACAATTTCCGACGGCTGAAGCGACATCCCAAAAATATTTATCCAACTTTTTGCTTTTCCATACCCCGCTCCAAGACCGGGAATAAAAACCAAAAGTAAAAGAACAACAGAAACAACCAAAAATGGCAGCGCATATTTTTTCCATTTCCGATAATCAAGCCGCGACATTAAAAAAAAGGCAAGAAGTCCCGGAAGCAAGCCAAAAAGCGCCTGATGTTTTAAATACCAATAGTTATCACCAAATTTTTCATAAGCCGCCGGCGAACTGGCTGAAGAAAGCATCATTAAACCAAAAACCAAAAGCACGCCAACAATTCCGATAAAAACATAATCAGGTTTTTTCATAACTTAAATTTGGTATTTTTATCCAAGCCCAACGTCCATGAGCGAGATAATTAAACCAACGACCGCCGCCACTCCGGCAATAACCCAAAAACGCATTACGATTTTTGGCTCAGACCAACCCTTTGCTTCAAGATGATGATGAATCGGAGCAGAAAGAAAAATTTTCTTTTTCCTTATTTTTTTGGAGAGAATCTGGACAATCACAGAAATTGATTCTACTACGAACAAAAATCCAATAACCGGCAAAAGCAAAACCGAATTTGTAAGCATGGCCACAATACCAAGCGTTACGCCGAGCGACATTGCCCCCGTATCGCCCATAAAAAATCTCGCGGGATTGATATTAAACCAAAGAAACGCCAAAAGCGCGCCGACGATCACACCACAAAAAGCCGCCAAATCCATTTTTCCTTGAGCAAAAGCGATCGCACCGTATGTGGCAAAAGCGGCCAAGAGCAATCCTCCAGCCAAACCATCTAAACCATCGCTCTCATTTACAGAAAATGATGTCGCAACAATTATAAAAATAAAAATGGGAATATACCACAAACCAATATCAAAATTTCCCAAAAACGGAACATGGATCGTGTGCCAATCAAGTTTGAAATAAAACCACCACGCGCCAACTACCGCGATCAAAGTGTACATTAAAAGTCTGTGACGCACTCTAAATCCCCCGCCGTTCGGCCCAATTCCCCGAGCGTTTAGATAATCATCAACCAAACCGACTAGCGCCGAAGCAACAAGCGCCCCGAGGGGCAAAAGAGTCTGAGAGCGTGTCAAAAAATTAAATTTTTTCAAAAATTCCAAACCAGTCCATTCCCCAAGATAAAAAACTAACAAAGCCAAGAATAAAACCGTCACCCATATCAAAACTCCGCCCATGGTCGGTGTGCCGGATTTTTCCTTGTGGAGTGCGGACATTATTGGCGCCGATTTTTCATCCCTGATTTTTTTCCCTAATTTATATTTAAATAAAAAATAAGTCAGCCCCGGCGTCCAAGACATGGCTACGACAAACGAAAGGGTTGTTAAAATAAAAATTTTAATAATGGAAAAGTTATCCATAATTATTGATTAATCATAACAATTGAGTAGGCAGCCAAAAAAATTAAAACTTGAGCAAAGGCCCCCGCTCCGGTTAAAAAATAACTTGTGATTTTATCGCGCAAATAAATTATATCCGCCAAAATAAAATTTATAACAATAAAAAAGAATCCCACAAGCGGCATGATAAATATTTCATACCACTTACCAATAAAATCAACTCCAAAATAAATATTATAATGTAGGGGGTAAATTCCTCCCACTGATTGAAAGGGGGAAAACTTAAAATAAAGAAAACCCCAAATAAGTAAATTGACAACTATGGAAAAAATAAATAAAAATCTAAAAAATCCGTCTTTAAAAATTAAGGCGGTGAAAAATCTGAAAAAATTTTTAATGGCACTGAAAAATTTCATCGAACTGCAACTAATTTTTAATAGGTGACATCTTACGCAATCTTTCCACGATGCCGGGAAAAACCTTAAGTAAGCGGCGCATTTCTTCCTCAGTATTATTTTTTCCCAAAGTGACGCGCAAACTTCCATGGGAAACAATAGGAGAAATCCCCATAGCCGAAAGAACGTGCGACGGTTCAAGCGACCCCGAGGAACAAGCCGAACCGGTGGAGACGGCGATTCCCTCCATATCAAGCATTAGTAAAATACTTTCCCCTTCAACATTTTTAAAACAAAAACTCGCGTTTCCGGGAACGCGTTTTTCCGGATCGCCGGAGAAAATCGCGTCGGGAATTTTCTTTAATATTTCTCGCATCAATTTATCGCGTAATTTTTTTATTTTCAAATTTTGGCTTTTGACCTTTGCTTTTTGATTCAATAATTCCACCGCCTTACCAAGTCCGACTATGCCGGCAACATTTTCTGTGCCCGAACGAATTCCCCGTTCCTGATGACCGCCAAAAATTATTGGATAAATAGGCGTTCCTTCCCGCAGAAAGAGAATGCCGGTTCCTTTTGGCCCGTAAATTTTATGCGCCGAAAGCGACAACATATCAACCCCCAAAAAATCGACCCGACAATCACAGAAATTTGCCGCCTGAACCGCGTCGGTATGAAAATGAATTTTTTCCTGTTTACCTCGGCTGGCGTTAATTTTTTTAATTAATTCTCCAATTTCCCGGATGGGTTGGATTGTTCCTATCTCATTGTTAACATACATTATAGACACAAGAACCGTTTCCGGCCGAATAGTTTTCTTAACGTCCCCCACCCTCACTAAACCACTTTTTGTAACTGGTAAATATGTCACCTCAACTTCTTCCTTTTTCAATTCCCGAAAAACCTCAAAGACGGCCGGATGTTCAATCGCAGAAGTAATTACATGAATTTTTCTTTTTGGATCAAGCGCTCTCGCTCGCCGGACAAATCCTAAAATTGCAAGATTGTTGCTCTCCGTCGCGCCAGAAGTAAAAATAATTTCCTTCGGGTCGCATGACAAAAATTTTGCTACCTCTTCCCGCGCCGCCTCAACTCCTGCCCGCGCCGCCTGCCCAAAACTATGTAGCGACGATGCGTTCCCAAAATCATTTTTCAGATACGCCAACATCACCCGCAAAACCTCGGGGTCTATCGGAGTAGTTGCTGAATGGTCAAAATATATTCGCTTCATAATATATTAAACTGCCAACACTTCTTTTACGCCCCGAACTTTTGCTTTCAGGGCTCTCGCAATCCCCTGCTCAAGAGTCATCGCCGCCATGGGACAATGGTGGCAAGCGCCGACAAGTTTTACTTTCACCACCCCGGATTTTTCATCAACATCAACTAATTCAACATCGCCGCCATCGGCCTGGAGCGACGGCCTTATTTCGTCTAAAATTTTTTTAACTTTATCTTTCATAAAATAAAAATTATTTATTTAATTTTTTAATTGCATCATGCAACGCTTCGATCGCAAGCACTGAACAATGAAGTTTAATCGGTGGCAAACCGCCGAGCGATTCCGCGATATTTGCTTTTGTCACTTTAGCCGCAACTTGGAGCGGTTGGCCTTTCACTAAATCCGTGATCATGGACGATGTCGCAATAGCCGCCGCGCAACCCAAGGTTTCGAATTTGATGTCCTTAACATAATCAATCATTTTTCCGCCAATTTTTTTCTTATCAATTTTCAAATACAACTTCATCATGTCGCCGCAAAGAGGATTTCCCGCTTCTCCCACCGCAGTAGGATTTTTTATCACCCCTTGATTATGCGGGTTTTTAAAATGATCAATAACTTCTTTTGAATATATAATTTGACTCATAAAACTTACAAACTTAATAACTTAATAACTTACGAACTAAAATTAAGCTGCTTCCTCTTTTTCTTCCATTCTTGGCCTCAAATTATCCAACTGCAAGCGAAAATTTCTAAGGTCATTCGCTCCGCTTTTATCACTTCTCATCAAAATATCTTCATTTTCTTCCAAAAATTCTTCTATCTCCTTTGCGATAGTTTCGCGAGTCTCGGGATCTTTTTCAACCTCTAGACGATCAAACATTTTTTCTGCCGTAGTAAAAACCGCTACTCTCTTTTTCCCTTCAATAATCAATTCTTTTGGCAACTCTCCTTCGCCTTCTTCGGATGGAACAACTTCCTCGAGCGTTTCTCCAAAAGCGCGATTAAGTTGTCTATAATATTTTTCTACGCCCCTACTCCCAACTTCCATTTCTAACTTGTCCAAGAGCGGTTTAATATGCCTGGCCAATTCTACGCGCAAGTCAGGATTTTTCGCGTCCTTAAGTTGTTTGAGCAATACTTCAATTTCTTCTTCCCGCATGCCTATTTCTCTTTCTTTATCTGCCATCTCCCAAGCCTCTGGCGGAAATAATTCTCCAAGATTTTTCATAAAAATAAAATCAAGCTGCTGATTTTTCTAAAGCTTTTTTAAGTCTTTCACTATAATCTTCAATAAAATCTCCGGCGTGTTCCTTGCTGTGAAATAGCTGATGATGTCTTTCTAAAGCTTGTCTAATACCACGAGCCAACTCTTCTTGCCGGTCTTCGTTTGCTCCGCCACCTTCCAACTCCCGAAACAACCGCTCAAGCTCCTGAAATATTTCCACTTCTGCTTTCGCCTCAGCAGACATTGTTTCCCTGACATTTTTAGGCATTCCCATATAAATTACCCTTAAGACTTAATCCTCCATTTTCCAATTATAATTCATTTGTGCTTTAAATTCAAGCAGTGCGCTAAAATGGGGTTGACAACCTCGGGACGCCTTGGTAATATACAAAACAACTGGGAACTTATTAACTTATCAGCTTATTAGCTTATAAACTAAAATATGGCTCATAAAAAAGCAGGCGGTTCTACTAGTTTAGGCCGCGATTCACAAGCTCAACGGCTAGGCGTAAAAATGACCGAAGGCCAAATGGCTCATCCTGGTTGTATTTTAGTCCGCCAACGCGGAACAAAAATCCATGCCGGGAAAAATGTTCGCCGAGGTAGTGATGACACCCTATATTCAGTTGCCGACGGGTTGGTCAAGTTCTCTACCAGAAAGAAAACCAAATTTGACGGACATTTGCGCATGACTAAAATTGTGAACGTCATGCCTAAATAAATGTAAAAATCTACAAAAAAGAAGGCCAATCTCGGCCTTCTTTTGTTATCTATATTTTATTTTTCCACAACAACCATTACCCGCGCGCCCGTTCTCATGTCCGGTTCTGGCCGCGGGTCCTGAAACTCGCGATCTCCGCCCACCCAATCATGCACCGCCCAAAGCAAGTCGCCATATAAATAACGATATGCCTCGCCGCGTTTTGTTCCCGGATCATTTGTAATAAATTCATCCTCATCAAATCCGCGGATCAAAAGCATGTGGTAGAGCGGTCC
>Ga0180007_10003971_pt1 | contig 15992 bp, 17 predicted proteins | sample MM_PC_MetaG_FD_121122 | JGI IMG/M metagenome (GOLD analysis project Ga0180007, IMG submission 121122) | Groundwater microbial communities from the Aspo Hard Rock Laboratory (HRL) deep subsurface site, Sweden - MM_PC_MetaG | ecosystem: Environmental > Aquatic > Deep subsurface > Groundwater... | reverse complement strand
GGGAGTTGTTTTAGTGGGAGACGATGAAGCCTCTCATATTTATGTATCTCTCAAAGAAAAAGCAGCTAGGGAAACAGGAATAAGTTTTAAAAAAAGTTTTTTAAAAGCGAATGTTTCTCAGGCAGAAATTATTCAAGCAGTTAGAGATTTGAATGAAGATCAACAAATTTCGGGAGTAATTGTTCAACTTCCTTTGCCAAAAGGCATTGATGAAAATGGAGTTATTGAAGCGATTGATCCTCAAAAAGACGCCGATGGATTTCATCGAATTAATTTAGAAAAATTTTTTGCTGACGAGGAAACTATTTTTCCAGTTTTTCCGGAGGCTATTTGGGCTCTTATTAAATCTTCCGAGTTAGATTTTTATAAAAAAGTAGCTAGTATCGTGGCTAATTCAGAAGCGTTTGGTCGGACTATGCAAAAAACTTTAGAAAATAAAGGTGTGGTGGCTGAATATTTTTTGTGTGATGATTTTAAAAACAGCAAAGAACAACTAAAAAAAGCGGACATCATTGTGTCAGCTTGTGGAGTGCCTAATTTAATTTCTGCTCAAGATGCCAAAGATGGAGTGGTTATGATTGATGGTGGAATTAGTAAAGAAAACAACCAAACAGTTGGGGACGTCGATCAAAAAACTTTTCAAAATAGAAATGTTTTTCTTTCCCCTGTTCCAGGGGGAGTGGGCCCTTTGACTATTGCTTATCTTCTCAAAAATGTAGTAGAAAACTATAAAAAAATAAACTAAAACACCCTCTCTAGTTGGTTCACTTGATCGGGTGTCTAGTTGGCCTTTCTGGGTTCAGAAAGGTCTTTTTTATTTTTTTCTCATCTCCTCCCGTCTCTTTTTTAGAAGTCGAAGTTCTTTTTTGGTTGTCCCCAAGACTTTTGGGGACAAATGAAATTCTTTCATGACCATTTCTGGAATGTTGTCTTTAGGCAGACCGCTTCCATTTCGGGCATTCGTCAAAACAGCTTTGGCGAATTCAATATAGGCAGTTCTCAGGCCCACTTCAAAACCTTTTTTAAATCCTTCCTTGTGGCCAGATTTATAGTTATTAGATTTTCTACAGTTAGCCGCACCCAGCTGTTTTCCCTGAGTATAGCCATCTTCATAACCAAAATCATAGCTATAATCATTTACAAAATAAGCCGTTGTGGCTATGGTCGTAAGCAAGAAAAGCAACCAAAAAAGGTTTTTCATTATGTCTCTCCTTGAAATGAGAAAAGTCACAAAACAGCTTATGGCTGTTTTTTTTGTGCCTTAGGAGAGACTCGAACTCTCACGGAGTTTCCTCCACACGATTTTGAGTCGTGCGCGTATACCAATTCCGCCACTAAGGCTTATAATTTTTAAATGTATCGAACTAAACAATACAGACAGGAGTTGCGCGTATATCCGTCCGCCATCGGCTGAGCCGAAGGCAATGCCGGGCGGGCCAATTCCGCCACTAAGGCATTTTTTGTTAGTCTGCTGTTTTGTAGTATAATATACTTGAACATTATGGCAAAGATTATTTCTCTCGTCAATCAAAAAGGCGGAGTAGGCAAAACTACGTCGGCTATTAATTTGGCTACTTATTTGGCTTCAGCTGGTAAGTTTGTTTTGTTGGTGGACCTTGATCCGCAAGGAAATGCTTCTTCGGGGCTGGGAATTGATATTCGAAAATTAGAAAAAAATCTTTATCACTCCATGATTTTAGGAGAACATCCCAGCAAAGTTATTTTTAAAACCGAAACTTTGGGCCATGATTTGATTCCGGCTTCTCAAGATTTAGCTGGAGCAGGAATTGAATTAGTGCATATGGATAATCGGGAATTTAGACTCTATAATGTTCTTCGCGAAGTGCGAACGAGCTATGACTATATTATTATTGATTCTCCACCCAGCTTGGGACTTCTGACAATCAACGGATTGGTGGCTAGTGATGAAGTAATTATTCCAGTACAAACAGAATACTTTGCTTTAGAAGGCTTAAGTCAGTTGTTGAGTACTATTGAATTAGTGAAAGATAATTTGCAGCCAAATCTCAAGGTCATGGGAGCGCTCATGACTATGTATGACAAGAGAAACCGTTTGGCTCGTCAGGTGGTCAAAGAAATTCAAGATCATTTTCCTGGCCATGTTTTTGATAGTGTGGTTCCTCGGAGTGTCCGGCTGGCTGAAGCACCGGGATTTGGAAAATCTATTTTGAGTTTCGATTCATTAAGCAAAGGAGCTAGGGCTTATAAAAATTTAGCCAAAGAAATTATTGCCTTGGAAGACCAAAAAAAAGATTTTAGTGTTTAGAATCAATTAGTCTTTAAAATAAAAAATATGTCTCAAAATTATGGTCTGGGAAGAGGTTTGTCTTCCTTAATTCCTCAAAAGAAAAAAATCAATGAGCCTAAAAATGATTTTAATTATTTTGGCGATGACCCAGCAGTCGGTCCTAAAAATTCGGCCAAGTCAATTTTAGAAGTTGACATTTTAAGTGTGCTACCCAATCCTCATCAACCACGAATTAATTTTGATGAAGAAAAATTAAAAGAATTAGCTGCTTCTATAAAAATGCACGGAATTTTACAACCGATTGTAGTGGCGCAAAAGGGAAATAATTACGAAATTATTGCTGGGGAAAGACGTTTGCAAGCGGCTAAGTTGGCTGAACTAAAAACGGTGCCTGTTATTACCAGAGAAGTGAGTGATCAGGATAAATTAGAGTTGGCTATTATTGAAAATATTCAACGACATGATCTTAATCCGGTTGAAGAAGGACAATCCTACTTAAAATTAATGGAAGAATTTGGTTTGAGTCAGGAAGCCGTGGCTCAAAAAGTAGGAAAAAGTCGCAGTGCTGTAGCTAATAAAATCAGACTGCTAACTTTACCATCTGAAATAAAAAAATCTTTAATTCAAGGAAAAATAACCGAAGGACACGCCAAGGCTATCTTGGCTTTGGAAAACCCAGAAAAGCAACGAGCTCTTTTTGAACTCATCATCAAAAATAATTTAACAGTGAGACAAACTGAATCAAAGAGTCAGGAGGTTTCTGTTAAGGCTCATAAAAGAATTACCAATCGGGATCCACGCTTACAAGAAATAGAAAATCAGTTAACTGGAAACTTAGGAACTAAAGTGAAGATTATTTCCAGCAAAAAAGGAGGAAAGATTATGATTGAATATTATTCTGACGAAGAGCTGGGTAATTTGGTGGCAAAAATTTCTTAGTAATTTGGTCAAATAAAAAACATCCTATTTTTTCAGGATGTTTTTTATTTGTTATAAAATTTTCGGATATGACTTTTGGCGTTGGAGGTCTTTACAAAATTCAGCCAATCACGATTAGGGGATTTGGGATCTTTTGAAGTTAGTATTTCTAACATATCTCCATTTTTTATTCTATAATCAAAAGGAACTATTTTTCCGTTGGCCTTGGCTCCCACGGCGCGATTTCCTACCTCACTATGAACTCTGAAAGCAAAATCAATCGGTGTAGCGCCCTCAGGAAGTTCAATGATGTCTCCCATGGGAGTAAAAGCAAAAATTTGATTATTAAAAAAATCTATTTTTAAACTTTCATAAAATTCCTCATTATTTTTCCCCAAATCGTTTTGCCATTCTCTGAGCTGTTTCACCCATTCAATTTCATTGAGGGGAAGTCTCTTTTTAGGTTTTTTTCTGAAAATGTTTCGGAAAAGAGTTCTTTCATCACTATAAATCCAATGAGCAGCAATTCCAAATTCAGCCTCATTGTTCATTTTTTTGCTTCTAATTTGAATTTCTAAAATTCTACCTTCCGGTCCAAAAACCGTAGTGTGAATTGATTGATAGCCATTGGGTTTGGGAAGAGAAATATAATCTTTAATTCTTCCAACCATCGGATGATATTTTTTATGAACTATTCCTAGAGTTTCATAGCAATCAGCTACTTCGGGAACGATAATCCTGACACCAGCTAGGTCGTATATTTTGTTTATGTCCATGTCGTGTTTTTTCATTTTCTGAAAAAGACTAAACAGCCTTTTGGCTCTACCAAAGATATTAATTACTTTTATACCTTCGTTTCCCAGTTCTTTTTTTAGTTCGCTAATAGCCCTTTCAATGTATTTCTTTCTTTGTTCATATTCACTTTCTTCCAATTTTTTTATGTATTCGTAATTTTCTGGTTCAAGATATCGAAAGGATAAATCTTCCAGTCGTCCACGAATATCTCCCATTCCCAGTCGATTAGCGATAGGCACATAGATATTCATAGTTTCTAGAGCGATTCTTTCTCTTTTTTCCTTACTATGAATAGCCAATGTTTCCATGTTATGCAGTCGATCAGCCAAACGAACAATAACCACTCGAATATCCGATGCCATGGCCAAAAACATTTTGCGAAGGCTTTCCAGATAATTTTCTTCTTTGGGCTCCCTGAGTTTAATGGTTCCCAGTTTAGTTACTCCATCGACAATAAAAGCAATTTCTGGTCCAAATCTCTTTTGAATATCGTCTAAACTTTTATTGGTGTCTTCTGGAATGTCATGCAAAAGTCCAGCGGAGATAGTCTTAGAAGCCATACCAATTTTGGCTAAATTTAGGGCAGTATAAAGAGGATGTTGAATATAGTCTTCCCCCGATTTCCTTTGTTGTCCCCTATGAGCTTCTAAGGCAAAAGCGTAGGCACTTCTAATTAGCGCTTCACGTTTGTATGTTAGTTTAACGCGAACATTTTTGAGAACATCTTCAATGGTGATTTTTGGTAGATTCATAGTCGTTTTTGAGAAAACTGTATTTCTAAAATTATAGTAAGCCTAGTATAGCGAAGGGTTCTGCAAAAAACAAGATAAACGTGTTAAACTATCTGTATGGATATTTTTCTATTAGTTATTGGAGCTATTTTTGTTCTAGCTGGGATGATTGGAGCAATTGTTCCTGGACTTCCTGGCCCAGTTTTAAGTTATGGAGCCATTTTACTTTTACATTTTGTTAAAGGAGATGTTTTTAGCTCTACTTTTCTAGTCGTTTGGGGGGCTTTAGTTTTATTTTCTCAAATTGTCGATTATCTTTTTCCAATTTTGGGGGCCAAGTTTTGGGGAGTGAGCAAGAAAGGAATTTGGGGATCAATTATTGGCATGCTAATTGGGATGTTTATTTTGCCACCAATCGGAATGATTTTGGGAACATTTGTGGGGGCAGTTATCGGAGAAATTATTGGTGAGCAAAAAAATAAAAAAGCCATTCAAGCTGGGCTGGTTATTTTTATGGCTAATTTAGCTTCACTATTCTTTCAATTCGTCGTAGCCTCAGTTTTGGCTGTCTATTACTTTGCGAAAGTTTTTTAGAAGCTACAAAATTACAAATTCAATACAAATATACAAAAAATAAAAAAACTGCTTGAAAGCAGTTTTTTCTGTAGAAAAGTTATATTAATTATTTTTCAAACTTGCATTCTTTGGCTGAGCATCTTTGTTTTCCTTGAGCGGCAAAAACCAAGAGGGACCCGCAATCCGGACATTTCTCGCCGGTTGGTTTGGACCAAAGAGCAAATTTACACTTGGGATAACTGTTGCAACCAAAGAAGCTTCGGCCTTTTTTGGACTTTCTTTCTACAATTTCTCCGGTTTCACACTCCGGACATTTGACGCCAGTTTTGTTTTCGATGCCTTTAATGTTTTTACACTCGGGATAGTTTGAGCAACCCAAGAAAGCGCCAAAGCGTCCATTTTTAACCACCATATCAGCACCACACTTTTCACATTTTTCTCCCTTGTTTTCTTCAGCCAGTTTCTTTTCTTTTCCAGTTTTTTCGGTATATTTACATTCAGGATAATTAGAGCAAGCAATAAATTTCCCAAAGCGTCCAAATTTCATGATGAGATCTCCGCCACAGTCAGGACATTTTTTGTCTAATTTTTCTTGAAAATCTTCTTTCTTGACCTCCTTAGTTTTTTCTTTAAGATTTTTAGCAAAGGGTGTGTAAAAGTTTTCAATAACAGGCACCCATTCTTTTTCTCCCCCAGCTATTTTATCTAGGTCTTCTTCAACTTGAGCAGTGAAGCCAGTATCCATAATTTGAGAAAAATGTTTCACCAAAACATCATTAACTAAAAAACCTATTTCTTGAGGAAAAAGTCTCTTCTCTTCATTTTTTTCAATATATTTTCTTTCAAAAAGAGTGGAGATAGTCGGAGCGTAGGTAGAAGGTCGACCAATGCCATTTTCCTCTAATATTTTTACCAAGGTAGCTTCATTATATCTAGGTGGAGCTGGAGTTTCTTTTTCTAGAAGTGAAATAGCGCTAACGCTGAGTTTTTCACCTTCTTTCATTTCAGGCAAAATCGTGTCTTCTTGAGTGCCAAAAACTTTTAAAAATCCATCAAACTTAAGCATTGATCCGTTGGCTTTCAAGACGTAGACATCGGTTTTATTTTTGGCTTCGACCAAAATTTTAAGAGAATCAAAAATGGCGGGTGCCATTTGAGAGGCGATCATTCTTTTCCAAATCAAGTTATAGAGTTTGAACTTATTGGTGTCTAATTTTTCCTTTAATGATTCAGGTGTTTTTTCTGGGTCGCTGGGCCGAATGGCTTCGTGAGCTTCTTGCGCTCCTTTGGATTTTTTGGAAAAGAAACGAGGATTAGCTAGGGCATATTTTTCGCCAAAATCCTTTTTGATAAGTTTTTGAGCAGCCAACATCGATTGCATGGAAAGATTAGTAGAATCAGTTCTCATATAGGTGATGTAGCCTTCTTCGTATAATTTTTGGGCCACCATCATGGTTTGCTTAGAGGAAAATCCTAGGCGACTAATGGCAGTTTGTTGTAAAGTGGAAGTGGTGAAAGGAGGCAAAGGATTTCGCTGAGTTTCTTTTCTTTCAATTTTATTCACTTGAAGATCTGCGTTTTCTAATTCTTTTTGAATTTTTTCCACTTCTTTTTTTGTAGCAAAACAAGTTTTTTTAATTTTATAATCTCCAGCAAAAAGTTTCAGCGTTTGAGTGGTTTCTATTTTTTCTCCATTTTTTTCTAGGAGAATAGCTTTGAAGATTTGTTTTTCTTTTTCCAGATCAATGTCTAAATTCCAAAAAGATTCTTTCTTAAATTTTTCGATTTCTCTTTCTCTTTCCACAATGAAACGCAAAGTGACTGATTGTACTCGACCAGCGCTAAGACCTCGGCGAATTTTTTTCCAAAGAAAAGGAGAAAGTTTATAACCAACCAAGCGATCCAAAACTCTTCTGGCCTGTTGAGCGTCAACTAAATCAAAACTGATGTTGCGAGGACTTTCCAAGGCTTTTTGAATGGCACTCTTGGTAATTTCATGAAAAACAATTCGCTTAGCTTCTTCTGGATCAATATCCAGACTCTCGGCTAGATGCCAAGCAATAGCTTCTCCTTCGCGGTCTTCATCAGTTGCCAGGATGACTTCGTCGGCTTTCTTGGTGAGCTTTTGAAGATCGCGCACTCGATCAGTGGCTTTGCCGGGAATGATATAAGTTGGCAAGAAACCATTTTTAATATCCACTCCTAACTCTTTGGCTGGAAGATCGCGAACATGGCCATAGGAAGATTTCACTGTATAATCTTTGCCTAGGAACTTAGTGATAGTCTTAGCTTTAGTGGGGGACTCAACAATAATTAATTTCATAGGGTCTAATTTTTAATTTTATAACAATATATAATTTTGTCCGCCGATGTTTTTTATCCAGCCCTTAATTTCCATAAGGGTTAGGGCTCCTGAGACGGTCATAGTTCCCAGTGTAGTAACTTGAGCAATCTTGTCAATATGCATGGGTTCTAGAGAAAGAACCTTAAGAAGCTTTTTTTCTGTTTCATTTTCAGGAATATGCTCTTTGGAAGAGGTTGTTTTGGAAGAAGAAAAAGAGAATTCAAATTCTTCTAAGACGTCTTGAGCGCTCATGACTAATTTAGCGCCTTGGCGGATCAGTTTGTTGGTACCAACAGCTTGAGGAGAAAAAATTTGTCCTGGAATAGCAAAAACTTCTCGGTTATAGTCTAGCGACAAGGAAGCGGTGATAAGCGAGCCACTTTTTTCTCCAGCTTCAATGATGAGTGTTCCCAAAGACAATCCAGCAATAATTCTGTTTCGAGCCGGAAAAGTGAAAGTGTTGGCTGGAGTTCCTGGGGAATATTCACTTAAAAGGCAACCAGAGTTGATAATCCTTTGAGCTAAATTGAAATTATTTTTGGGAAAAATATTATCATCGTCCAAGCCACTTCCTAGAACGGCCACTGTTTTTCCTTGAGCAGATAAAGCTCCTTCGTGAGCAATAGCGTCAATACCAAGAGCTAGTCCACTGACAACGACTAGGCCAGCTTCTGACAACTCAGCGGCAATTTTTTGAGCCACTTGGCGTCCATAATAGGAATGTTTTCTGGAGCCGACGACGGCAATAAACTTTTGCTCATTAAGATTCAGGTCTCCTCTTTGGTAGAGAACAAAAGGACACCCTGGCGTTTCTAGAAGATTTTGAGGAAAAAGAGGATTATCTTCAGAAATCATTTGGATTTGATATTTTTCTAACTTTTCCCATTCCTGGTCTGGATTGATGGAACTTCTTTCAGAAATAATTTTTTGAGTCATTTTTTCACTGAGTCCACTTTCCAAAAAGTCACTCGAGCTTCCTTGCCAAGCATTTTCCCAAGCACCAAAAAAATTGATGAGCAGTTTCATTTTTTGCGGACCTAGTCCTTGAATTTTGTTCAGTGCGTTGAGATATTTCATTTAGTGATTCAAACTTGACAAAATAATTTCTTTTTTTTATAATACAACGTTCTTTCAAAAACTGCCAAAAAAACAATTTTTCTTCTATTTCGCTTGTAAGTTCGAAAGCGAGATCTCCCTCCTATTCTTGCAAGTAGAGTAAGCTTATTTTTTCTTAACTAGTTTAAGAAGAGATAACACTTACAAGTGAAATAGAGGAAAAATTTTAATCTCCACGATTTATAAGGAGGAAAGTCATGTTGATTTTTGATGACGCCATTATGTCCAGAGGGGTGTTTATAGTCATATTCATTATCATCATTATTGCAACATTTTTATTGGCCTGGTGGAGAAGTGAAGAATGTAACGAAGGCGGCTTCTTATTTTTTTTGGGAGTTGGATTTATAATTCTTTTGTCTGTAACTACTTTTTATGGTTCCAGGCAAGAAGCGTATGCTGACTTAATATCCGGTATGGATAAAAGTGCTGTTAAGGCAGAGGGAGTAACTACTCATGAAGGCACGGTACGGCTTACGTTTAATGGGCCAGTGCTTAAAAAAGTTGAAATTTTGCCTAAGACTATAAAACGGATTCCAAACATTAAAGAAGCAAGGAAATCCAAATAGAAAACAAAGGGGTGCTCCATTGGGGGCGCCCCTTCTTTAATTTGTGGGCGAAAGAGGACTTGAACCTCCAAGGGATTGCTCCCACAGCGACCTGAACGCTGCGTGTTTGCCAATTTCACCATTCGCCCATGTTTTAGCGTGTATGCCCGTTCGCCATCGGCTAAGCCGAAGGTGATGACGGGCGGGCCAATTTCACCATTAGCCCAAAGAAGTTATGCTACTATCTCTTTTTCGATTTCGGGAAAAAGTTTTTTGATTTTTTCTAATTCTTCTTCAGAAAAATTTTGAAGAACAAAATCAGCTGGCTCCAGGGGGTTTTTAAGTTGGTCATTTTTGATTCCGATTCTCACTCTTTGAAATTCTTGAGTGCCTAATTTTTCAATGATATCTTTGATGCCATTATGTCCAGCTGAAGAAGAGTCGGACACAATTTTATATTTTCCTGAATCAATATCAATATCGTCATGAATGACGAGAATGTCTCCGGGAGTTAATTTATAAAATTTTAAAATATCTCTTACAGCTTCTCCAGAAAGATTCATAAAAGTTTGAGGTTTAATTAAAATAGTTTCATTATTTTTGCTCATCTGAGCTTGAAATTTTTCATTTTTTTCAAAGGAGGGAAAATTCCAGGTTTCTTGGAGAAAATTTAAAAAAAGAAAACCAAGATTGTGGCGAGTGAATAAATATTTTTCACCAGGATTTCCCAGGCCAATTATAAGTTTCATAAATTTATTTATTAGCATTTAATAATTCAAGTTCCTTGGCTTCTTGTTGTTTCTCGAGATCTTCCAAGGTGCCTTCTTCTATATTATAGATATCAATCAAATCTTTTCCAAGGATAACGACTATATTGGGCTTAACTTTCAGTTTATTAATGTAGACATAGAGAGGAGAATTATTGGGACTGAGTTCAGCGGGCAGGGTTTTTATGATTTCATCCAAAGTAAAAGGTTGATTTTTTTCTCCCAGATCATAAACATAGGTTTTTTCTCGAGGCTCTTTTTCGAGATTTCGAGCTAAAGATATATTTTTATAGTTGAGATGTTCCATCAGAGTTTGTCTGACTTTTTCGGTCAAAGTATTTTCTCCACTGGTGTTGACCAGAAGAAGCTGAGCATTTTCTTTTTGAATCATTTCTTTTCTTCTTTGAATTTCATTAAGACTAAAAATATTTTGTGCCACTTCTTGAATTTCACTCCAGTTTCCCACACGAGGGATCAGGGCAAAAGCTTGAACATTTCCCATGGCAATATGAGCTACTTTCAAAAAACTTTCTTTATTCCAAGCATCCACCACCACATTATTAATATTTTGGGTATCTAATTTTTGAATTAAATTCATGAAACTTCCTATTTCATCAATAGTGATGTTGGTTTTGATATTTTTACCGAGAGCATTGAGAAGATCGTTGAGAGTGAAGATGTTGAGAAAAGTTTTAGCTGAGAAAACTTTATTTTTTACAGCCTGAAGAACTTGTTGTTGTCTTTTGGCTCGACCAAAATCTCCAGCTGGATCACTATGCCTTTCCCGAGCATATTTGAGAGCCATCTTTCCATCCAATTCGTGGAAACCTTTTTCTAATTCAAAAGTCTCATAGCTATAATTGGGCCCAGGATAGCTGGCGTCATAGATGTCTCTTTCGTTCATGATGTTGATTCCACCAATAGAATCAATTATTTTTTCAAATCCTTCAAAATCCAAAATGACATAATAATTAATATCAAGAGAAGTGATTTCTTCAACAGTGTTTTCAATTAGCTCAGCGGCTTTTTGCGGATCGCGGTTGTTGGATTTTAGACCAATTTGATAGACAGAATTTATTTTACTTTGAATTTTTAGTTTTGGAATTTCTACAAAAAGATCGCGCGGAAGAGAAAGAAGTCCAACTCGATTGGTTTTGGTGTTTATGGAAACTATCATAATTGTGTCAGTTAAATTTTGACCCGGTTTTTTCTCACCAGCAATTCCCAAAAGTAGAATATTAATTTGCCCCTGATTGGTGCCGGAAAGAATCGGGAAATCGTCAACAGCAAAATTTTTGATAGTTTCTGTCAAGGAGATGGTTGATTTGGAGCTAGGATTAATTTTTTCTCCTAGTTTGTTAACTTTGAAAATCAAAAAAGCTAAATAAAAAAGGGAAATTAAAAAAATGATTCCCAAAAACCTGAGAATAAATTTTATAATCTGTCGATCACTTTTTGCTTCTTGAAAAGAGACATTCTTTTTCGGGTTAAACTTTTTTTCCGTTGGCAAATCAGAAGCGGCATATTTGAACTGAACAGGGGAAGCAGATTTTTTAGGTGGTTTGATTATATCCATTAATTTCTTTAATCATAGTTGGAGAGAGGAGCAAAGTCAAACTTTCCCTTAAAGAAGCCCTTTTTAAGCCTTGTCAAAAGACTAATTTTCTGGTAAACTGGATGGGTATAAGTTTTTATCTTAGTATTTGTGAATAATCAAAATAATCTAGAAAAAAGCCACAATCAAGGTCAAAAAGAAAATGAAGTCTATCAGGGGGTGGGATCCTTTATTTTTGAAGTAATAAAAATAGTTTTTATCGCTTTTTTGATTTTTGCTCCAATTAGATTTTTAGTTTTTCAGCCTTTCTTTGTTCAAGGGGCTTCCATGGAGCCTAATTTTGAAAATAGTGAATATTTAATAATAAACGAACTTGGCTATAAAGAAATCTCTTTAGGCGAAGATGGAAAATTTTTTCAAGTCGGACCATTTCGAGAACTTGAAAGGGGTTGGCCTGTTGTTTTTCAATATCCTAAAAATAATAATCAGTATTTTATTAAAAGAATAATTGGTCTTCCGGGAGAAAAGGTAGAAGTAAGAGATGGTCAGGTAGCTATTTATAATACAGAGAACCCAGAGGGATTTGTTTTAGACGAGAGTGATTATTTAGAGCCCTATATTCAAACTACAGGTGATCTAATTATTCAATTAGAAGATGATGAATATTTTGTGATGGGAGATAACCGAATGTTTAGTTCGGACTCGCGTTCGTGGGGTCCGGTTAAAAAAAGTGACATTGTGGGGAAAGTTCTTATAAGAGCCTGGCCACTTAGTCGGATGACAGTATTTTAATTTTTTGATTTTTATATTATGCCTAGAAAAAAAGTTTCTACCAGTCAAGCGAAGAAAAATAAAACTAAAAAAAATACCATCAAAAGAAAATCTCAAGCTAGCGGCAATAAAAAGAAGACCACGAGTAAAAATATTTCTTCGAATAAGAAAAAAGTCGTTAAAGTTGAAAAGAATATTTCTTCTGGAAAATTTACTCCTTGGCAAACAGTAAGAGGAATGAAAGATACCTTGCCTCAAGATCAACCCTTTTGGTATCAAGTGAGAAGAATTTCTGAAAAACTAGCGCGGGATTTTGGTTTTTCTAGAATCGATGTTCCCTTGGTGGAAGCGAGCGATCTTTTTATAAGAGGGGTGGGAGAAGGAACAGACATTGTAGAAAAAGAAATGTACACTTTCACTACTCGGGGAAATGACAAGGTGGCTCTTCGACCAGAAATGACCTCAGGCATTGTCAGGTCCTATATTCAACACGGAATGCAATCTTTGCCAAAACCTATTAAACTTTTTTCTACTGGTCCGGTCTATCGTTATGACCGACCGCAAGAAGGCAGATATCGAGAGCATTATCAGATAAACTACGATGCTTTTGGAGAATCTGATCCAATCATTGATGCTCAAATGATTCAGATTGCTGCTCGAGTAGTTCAGAGTCTGGGAATCAAAGCAGTTCAAATTCAAGTCAATTCTATTGGTTGTCCAACTTGTCGCAAGGATTATCGAAATCTCTTGATTAACTATTTAGAATCAAAGAAAGGAAAACTTTGTCAGGATTGCAAAAGAAGACTGGAAAAAAATCCTCTTCGAGTGCTTGATTGTAAGGAAGATAAATGTTTTCAAGTTAGCTCTAGTGCTCCTCAGTCAATTGATCATTTATGCGATGAATGTCGAATACATTTCAAAACCCTTTTGGAATATCTAGACGAACTTGATTTGCCCTATGCTATTAACCCCAAATTAGTCAGAGGCTTGGATTATTATACCAAGACAGTTTTTGAAGTTTGGTCAGCTCAAGAAGATGGAAAGAAAAACGCACTGGGTGGAGGAGGCAGATATGATGGGCTAGTTAAAATGTTGGGAGGAGAGAACACTCCAGCCGTTGGCTTTGGCCTTGGGATGGAGCGATTAATTCTGGAAATGAAAAGAGTTCAAGCCAAATCCTATAGTCATCCAAAACCGAAGATATTTTTAGCACAATTGGGAGACTTGGCCAAAAAGAAAAGTCTGAAGATGTTTTTAGAGCTAGAAAAGAACGGAATTCTTTTAGCAGAAAGTTTTGGTCGAGGTAGCCTTAAAGCTCAATTACGTGTGGCTAACAAATTGGGAGTGGAGCTAACTTTGATTTTGGGCCAAAAGGAAGCAATAGATGGAACGGTGATTATCAAAAATATGGCTTCTGGGGAGCAAGAAACGGCTCGAGCAGAAAAAATAGTTGATATAGTTAAGAAAAAATTAAAAACCGATAACGTAGTAATTTATAAAAAATAACTCAGATGTGTCTTTTTTGTAAGATTATTAATAAAGAAATACCAGCCGAAATCGTTTATGAAGATGAAGAAGTTTTAGCTTTCAAAGACATTCAGCCTTTGGCGCCGGTACACATTTTAATTATTTCTAAAAAGCATTTTGCTTCAATGAATGACTTTGCCGAAGAAGATAAAAAGCTTGTCGGTCATTTATTACTAACAGCAACAAAAATAGCCAAAGACTTGAAAATTTCTGAGAATGGGTATAAGCTGGTTATTCGGACGGGTGAAGATGGAGGGCAAGAAGTGCCACATGTTCATTTGCACCTAATTGGCGGAGCCAGACTAAGTGAAGAGATTAAGCCAGTTTAGATAAAATTAGAAAATATAAATTGAGAGAGGAGGTATATTATGATTCATGTAAGAAAAAAAGATAGAGAAACTTCGGAAAATTTAATCCGTAGATTTACTCGCCGAGTTCAGCAGAGCGGTGTTTTGGTTGAGGCCAGAAAATCTCGTTTTCGAAAAACAGACAAAACTAGACAAGAAATGAGAAAAGACGCTATGTATCGCTTGAAAGTAAAAAAAGTAGTTGATCATTTGAAAAAAATGGGCAAATTTGATGAAGCCAATTTTAAAGATCAAAAAAAGAAATTAATAAAAGATTAATTTTATTAAGTATGGAGCTTAAACAAAAAATCCTAGCTGATTTAAAAGCAGCTATGAAAGAAGGAGATACTGCCAAACGAGATGCTATCAGGATGGTTGATTCAATGATTAAAAATGCGGAAATCGAAAAGAAAAAGAAAGAAGAAGGATTGAATGATGAAGAGGTCAGAGAAGTGATTGCTCGAGCCATCAAGCAAAGGCGTGATAGCGTGGTTCAATTTGAAGCTGGAGGAAGACAGGACTTGGCTGATAAAGAAAAAAAAGAAATAGAAATTCTGAGTGTTTATATGCCGGCACAAATGGAGGAAGAGGAAGTTCGTTTGGTTGTTAAGGAAGTTATTGAGCAATCTGGAGCAGTTTCCAAGGCGGAAATTGGCAAAGTGATGGGCCCACTCATGGGACGTCTTAAAGGAAAAGCCGATGGCAGTTTGGTGAAAAAGATTGTAGAAGAAGAATTAAACTAAAGATTCTCAAGATAATACAGAAAACACTTTGATTTATTCAGAGTGTTTTTTTCTTGCTCACTTTGAAAAATGCGGATAAAATTAGGAGGTAGCTAGCATATTGCATAATTTGCTACGTAACATGCTACGTAACAAATTTTTTTATGAAAATTAATTTAGAAATCAATAATCTAACTCAAAGTCCGATTGAAAATATTTCTTTTGAAAAAATTGCTGAGGAAATTTTGAGAGAAGTGGCTAATTTTTTATCAGAAAAAGAAGTGTCTTTGAGCATGGCTTGGATAGGAGAAGATGAAATGAAAAAACTCAATTCCGCTTATCGCCAAAAAGAAGCAGTCACGGACATTCTTTCTTTTCCAGAATTTAAAAATCTCGAAGAAATTAGACAAATTAAAGAAAAGAAAATATTTTTAGGCGAGCTAATTTTATGCTATGATGATATTGAAAAGTATGCTAAACAAGAAGGTCTCAATCTAAAAGAAGAATTGACTAAAGTTTTTGCTCATGGATTGTTGCACCTTTTGGGATTTGATCACGGAAAAGAGATGTTTTCTTTTCAAGAGCGAATAATAGCCAAGACCACATTTATTAAATAAAATTATATGGATCGATTAACTAGGTTTAAAAAAAGTTTTAGCAATGCTCTCTCTGGATTAACTTATGCTTTGAAGAACGAAAAGAATTTTCAAAATGAAGTGATAGCGGCCTTTTTTATTGTGGCGGCTATAATTTATTTCAAAGTCACTCGAGCAGAAAGCGTAGCTCTAATTTTGGTTATTTCGGGAGTGCTTTTAGCGGAACTTTTGAATACGGTGGTTGAAAGAGTTTTAGATATTTTAAAACCGCGAGTTCATCCCTATATCAAAATGATAAAAGATATGATGGCAGCAGCAGTGCTTCTGACTTCGATTTTAGCGGTTGTGATTGGTATAATAATTTTTTATCCCTATGTTAAGGCAGTCTTTTAAATTGTCAGAACCGAGTTTTT
>Ga0180007_10003970_pt1 | contig 15999 bp, 18 predicted proteins | sample MM_PC_MetaG_FD_121122 | JGI IMG/M metagenome (GOLD analysis project Ga0180007, IMG submission 121122) | Groundwater microbial communities from the Aspo Hard Rock Laboratory (HRL) deep subsurface site, Sweden - MM_PC_MetaG | ecosystem: Environmental > Aquatic > Deep subsurface > Groundwater... | reverse complement strand
AGAGGGATCCTTTCTAAAGATCAACTCATTGAATCTCTGAAGGTTCAAGAAAACTCCGGCGGATTGTTTGGTGAGATTGTTGTTCGTTTAGGCTTTGCTAAAGAAGAGGATATTGCTCATTGTTTATCGCTGCAGTTTGGGTTTCCTTATTTACCTTTAGAAAATTATGAGATATCTCAGGATATCATAAAGCTTATTCCTAAGAACGTAGCTACGCATTATTGCGTGATGCCTATAGATAAAATAGGAAATTCTTTAACTGTAGCAATGGCTAATCCTTTAAATATTCAAGCTATAGAAGATTTGGAAGATATGACCGGCTGTGAAATTCAGATTTTTGTCGGCACGCCGTCTGATATACACGCCAGCATTGATAGGTTTTATAAATAACAGAAAAACCGAAAAACAAAAATACGAAAAAACTGAAAAACAATAAACAAAAATATGAACCCTATGAGATGTCCGCTGCATTTTAGTTTTATTGGTTTATGTTTTTAGGTTTATGTTATGGCAAGAAAAAAATTTACTGATTATATAATAGAAAAAAATTTACTTTCAAAGGAAGAATTAGACAAAGCTTTGAGCATCCAAAAAGTAAAAGGTCTTTCTTTGGTTGAATTGCTTGTTAAGTTGGGGTACGTTTCCGAGCAGCAGATCGTAACTGTTTTATCAGGATTTCTTTCTATCCCGCCAATACGGATTCTTAATCTAAATATTCCTGTAGAAGTTATAAATTATATTCCTGAGAAAGTCGCTCAGAAATATAAAGTGCTGCCCATCGGCAAGATGGGAAGTACTATAACTATAGCTATGGCCGACCCATTAGACGTTTTAATTATCGATGACTTAAGGAAAATCACTAAATGCGAAGTCAATCCTGTTATAGCTCTGTTGTCTGAAATAGAGAAGGCAATAAGTTCATATTATACTCGGGGGGCAAAGGAATCTTTAGAGGATATAGTTAAGGGGTCGGCGCCGGAAAGTTTGGAGGTGATAAAATCCGAGGAAGCTGAAATTTCGGAAGCTGAAATTGTCCGGTTTTTAGAAGACGCGCCGATTGTTAAATTTACTGGATATATTTTTAAAAAAGGGGTTGGCGAGCTTGCTTCAGATATATTGATAGAGCCGCTGGAGAGTATAAGTAGAGTGCGGTTTCGGATAGACGGAATTTTAAAAGAAGCGGAAAATTTTCCGAAAAAAATGCACCCTTTTGTCGTGTCTCGTATAAAGGTAATGTGTAATTTAAACATTTCTGAACATCGTCTTCCTCAGGAAGGACGATTCAGGAGTAAAATTTTAAACCGCGACATAGATTTTAGAGTTTCTATTCTACCATCGAGTTTAGGGGAAAAAGTTGTTTTAAGAGTTTTAGATAAAACTACCGCGCTTCTAGACGTAGACCTTTTAGGGATTCAGGAAAAGGTGTTAAAACAGGTTAAGGAAGACAGTTTTCGCCCTCACGGCTTAATTTTAGTGTGCGGCCCTACCGGTTCAGGGAAAACAACGACATTGTATTCTATAATAAACCATATTTATACGCCGCGGAAAAATATTATTACGGTAGAAGATCCAATTGAGTATCAGTTAAAGGGGATAAATCAAGTTAGTATAAATCCGGCAATAAATTTGACTTTTGCCGCTTGTTTGCGCTCGGTGTTAAGGCAGGATCCGGATATTGTTATGATTGGTGAGATTAGAGATTCAGAAACTGCCGATATAGCTATTAAATCTGCTTTAACGGGGCATTTAGTTTTATCTACGCTGCACACTACGACGAGTGCTGGGTCAATTACTCGGCTTATTAATATGGGAATAGAACCTTTTCTTTTATCTTCAACATTAATAGGTGTTCTTACTCAGCGCCTGGTGCGTCAGTTATGTCCGAAGTGTCGGGAAGAATTTGATGTTTCTAAAGGTATAAGGGAGAAATATTTTATAGATAAAGCGATGTCGGTTTATAGAGCGAAAGGGTGTGGTTCTTGTCAAACCGGGTATAAAGGACGGACTGTTCTTGGCGAGTACTTGCGATCTTCCGCGACGCTTAAAACAATGATAAATACTTCGGTTTCTGAGCAGGGACTTAAAAAGGAATCGCGTATTGAAGGAATGCAAACTTTAAGAGAAGATGGCTTAGCGAAAATTAGTGAAGGTATAACCAGTTTAGAGGAAGTGTTGAAAACAACAGGGTCTGATGAACCGGTTTTAGATAACGAAGGATGATGCGCGAGGGACGAGGGATGAAGGGGGAGGGACGTCTTTCGTGTAAAGTTATATAAAGTATGAATATTAAAGAAAAGATTTTAAATTATATTAAAAAAAATAAGGATATTTCTAAAGAGGAAATTTCTGAGGTTTTAGAAAAATCTAAAAATTATGATTCTTTTAAGAGGATGCTTATTGAAAAACATTTTACTACTGAGGATGAGCTGATGCTTATTTTTTCGAAGGAATTTAAAATGCCGTTTTTAGACCTTAAGAGATATAAGGTTCCTTATAAAAATCAGGAGTTGTTTCCTAAGGATGCGGCGTTTAAATATAAGGTGTTGCCATTGTGTCAAATAGGTAACGTTCTTACTCTAACTACCTCTAATCCTTTGGATATTATGGTTTATGATGACATAAAAATTATTACGGGAGTGGATAAGGTTGATTTGGTTCTTTCCAGTGAAACTGATATTGTAAGGGCGCTAAATACGTTGTATAAGTCAGCTGACGATGTTGCCCAGTTATTGGAGGAAGAAGAAGATGATGATGATGAAGCGTCTTTGGGGGTTAGAGATACCGATGAGGAGAAAGAGTCTTTAGAAAATTTGATCACTGAAAGTAGTCGGCCGCCGATTGTGAGAGCGATTGATTTAATTGTGTATAACGCGTTAAAAAAAAGAGCTTCAGATATTCATATTGAACCGTATCAGGATAAGCTGTTAGTAAAGTATAGAGTTGACGGTGAGTTGCAGGAAGAATTCGCTTTTCCTAAGAAAGAACAGGGATCGGTTATTGCTAGGATGAAAATAGTCTCGTCTTTAGACATAACAGAGTCCCGGATTCCTCAGGATGGCCGGTTTAAAGTTAAATTTGAGAATAGGGAAATAGATTTCCGAGTTTCTAGTTTGCCCACTCATTTTGGTGAAAAATTCGTATTAAGAATTTTAGATAAAGAAAAGTTAGCTGTGGGGCTATCAAATTTAGGGTTTTCTCACGCGCCGTTACAGATGTTTGAAGAAGCGATAAAAGCTCCCTTTGGTATAATTTTGATTACTGGGCCAACGGGCAGCGGTAAATCCACAACGTTATATTCAATTATTAATAGGATAAATACGCCGGATAAAAACATAGTAACTATTGAAGACCCTATTGAGTACCGAGTGGAAGGTGTTACTCAAATTCAGGTGAATCCGGATATAGGCTTAACTTTTTCCGCGGGCTTACGCGCGGTATTGCGGCAGTCGCCGGATATCATAATGGTAGGTGAGATTAGAGATTCGGAAACCGCGGATATCGCGATTAAAGCTTCGTTAACAGGAGAATTTATTCTATCAACGTTACATACCAACACCGCGGTAGGCGCGATTACAAGATTGATAGATATGAAGATTGAACCATTCTTGTTGTCCTCTTCTTTAATTGCCTCAACAGCGCAGCGTTTGGTAAGAAAATTATGCTCTAAATGTAAAGAGAAGTATGTTGTAGAAAAGAAGGTTTGCGATGATTTAGGCATAGATAGTAAACTAAAAGAGTTATTTAGACCCAAAGGGTGTTCTTACTGTAATCAGACAGGGTATTTGGGTAGAGTCGCGATATTAGAAGTTTTTTATTTAGATGATAAAATAAGAGAAATGATTGTCGAGCGGCGTTCTGAGGATGAAATTACTCAATATGCTTATAAAAATAGAGGGTATAGGCCTTTAAAAGATGATGGCCTTAACAAATGTGTGGAAGGGATTACTTCTTTAGAAGAAATTTTAAGGGTTACTATGGAGTAAATGAAGGATAATGAAGGTATTTGAATATACGGTTAAGGATAAGTCCGGCAAAATTATAAAAGGTTTTTTTGAAGCGGAATCTAAAGAAATGCTTATAGATCATTTTCATAAGCAGGGTAATATTATTTTTTCTGTGGAAGAAACCAGGAAGAAAACAAAAGGGCTCAGTAAAGGAAGAGTCAAGGCTGATGATTTAGTAGTTTTTTCCCGGCAGTTTACAACCTTGATAGAGAGTAATGTTCCCGCGGTAGAGGCATTAGAAATTTTAAAAGAGCAGGTCGAGAAACAGTATTTCAAAGATGTTATCGGCGTAATGCTTCAAGATGTAAAAGAAGGGGCATCTTTATCCAGCGCGTTATCAAAACATCCTAAAGTTTTTCCTGAAATTTATGTGAGTATGGTAGAAGCAGCTGAAATTTCCGGTAATTTATCGGAGATTCTGGAAAGAGTGTCTGTTTACTTGGAAAAAGACAGCTATTTACGTAAAAAAGTTGCTTCAGCGTTGTGTTATCCGGTGATTATAGTATTAATGGCGGTAGGGATAACAGGGTTCTTAATGATAAAAGTAATTCCTACCTTCAAAAATATATTTGAGATGTTAGGCGGACAGCTGCCTTTACCGACAAAGATATTAATTATGGTCTCGGATATTATTAGTAGAAAAGAGGTTCTTCTTGGCGCGGTGATTTTTTTCGTGGGAGGGTTTTTCCTTTTTAAAAAATATACAAGTACACCTAATGGAAAAAGAAATTATCATAATCTATTGATTCGGCTTCCTGTTTTTGGTGATTTAATAAAAAAAATTGCCATCGCTCGGTTTTCAAGGACATTCGCCACGTTGGTGCGCAGCGGGGTATCAATAGTAAGGTGTTTGGATATAGTAGCAAAGACTTCCGGTAATAAGATTGTGGAAGACGCGGTTTTAAAATCCAAGAAGTTTATTCAGGAGGGACAGTCAATATCTATGCCGTTGGAAGAAACAAAAATTTTTCCTCCCATGGTTACTAAGATGATATATATTGGCGAAAAAAGCGGACGGTTGGAGGAGATGCTTTCAAAGATCGCTCAGTTTTATGAAGAACAGACCGAAGCTTTAGTTTCAGGCCTCGCCAGCATGATTGAACCGATAATAATTTTATTTTTAGGGATTGTTGTTGGCGGTATTGTTATCTCTTTATTTTTACCGATTATTAAAATTACCCAATATTTGGGAGGGTAGAATGGTTATAAGTTTTAAGTTGTAGGTTTTAGGTACGGACAGGCCGCGGCCTGGACGTAAAATAAAAGATAAAATTATGTAAGCGTTTTCGAATCAAAAAGGGGGTGTGTGTTTGCGATAGTGAAAATAGCTAAAAAATAGGTGGTAAAAAAGACAATTAATTCCGATGTTTTTTGAAACCAAGATAAGGTTGTATTGACAAAGCTTAAGGATATGTTATATTTAAGGAGAGAAAGTTCTTTATATTTTTATAGGAAATTGTTAACGAAAAAGGGGGTGAGAATCATGAGAAGAAAGGGTTTTACTTTAGTTGAAATTATGATTGTAGTCGCAATCATCGCTTTATTAGCTGCTATCGCTATACCTAACCTTTTGCGTCCAAGATTAGCGGCAAATGAAGCAAAAGCGCAGGCAACATTGAGAACGATATCTACTGCCGCGGAAACATATGCTGCCGCGAATAATGGAGATTATCCGGACGCTATGGCTGACTTAACTGATCCGACACCGGCGTATCTTAACGCGGATTATACTGCTAGTATACTTAGCGGGTATAATTATACTTGCGATATGTCTATTACAAAGTATACCTGCACAGCGACTCCGTCAGCCTGTAATACTACAGGAACGAATACCTATACCGTTGAGACAGGAGGAGTGTTGTCGTCCGCTGGTTGTACATAAGAAGGTTTTATTCTTGCCGTTTAACAGAACCGCCCCGATTTATCGGGGCGGTTCTTATTTTTAAGAACAATTCTAAATAAAAAATAACAAAACTAAAATAATTTATGGTATAATTTAGAAATAAACAATAGAGGAGATAAAATGCCTGAAATATCCAGATTTTATGGAATTATTATATGATGTTTTATGATGACCATAATCCTCCTCATTTTCACGCGAGATATGGTGGTGAAAAAGTTGTCATAAATATCAAAGATTTAAGAATTCTTGAAGGAGGTCTTTCGCCTAGAGCTTTGGGGTTAACAATTGAGTGGGCGGTTTTACATAAGAAAGAATTATTGAAAGATTGGGAATTGACAGCACAAAATAAAACTCCGGGAAAAATTGAACCGTTAGGGTAAAAGGTGATAATTATGTTAATAGATGTTGTTTCTGCCGAATATCGCGGGGATTATAAAATAAAAATTACTTTTGAAGATGGGAAATCAGGAGTTATTGACTTTTCGTCATATTTAAAAAAAGGCGGTATTTTTGAAAAATTTAAAAATATTGAATTTTTCAAATCATTTCAACTCGACAAAGAAATTGGTAATCTTATATGGAACGGAGAAATAGATATTGCTCCCGAAACTCTTTATTCTAAAGCAACGCGTACTCCTCTACCTGAATGGCTAAGAAATTGATAATCAATCTCTTGTAACTCAAACCACCTGACTCTATCTTGCCTGTTCACAGCGGGGTGGGCAACTGATTTATGATATGTTTGGTAAATTTATAAAAGACCCTTCAGATAGTTTTGTGTGTATAAATTTAGGCAATTATTACATAAAAGGGCTAATTGTTGAAAACGGAATTATCACTAATTATTTTATAAAAGAAAACAAAGATCTAAGCGCTGTTTTAAAAGAGATATGGCAGCAAAAGAAAATCGCGACCAACAGAGTTAAGCTCTCGGTTAAAAATCCATCCTGCCTGGCAAGGTATTTTCCTTTCCCTAAAATGGAGAAAAAGAAGTTAAAACAGGCGTTGTTTTATGAGCTTAATAAATATATTCCTTTTTCACCCCAAGATGTATATTTTGATTTTCATGTTTTAACAGAGATCAATCCCAAGGAGATTTTTTTGCTTTTAGCGGTAGCTAAAAAGGATTTTATTGATAAGATTTTGTCTATTTTTGATAAAGAAAAGCTAGATGTTCATGAAATTAGTTTAGACAGTATATGTCTTGCTAATTTTGTTGGGGCTGTTTGTAAGGAGAGTAAAGATATAAACTCCTGCGTATTAGATATTGGGCATAGTTTTTCAACGTTAACTATTTTAAAAAAAGAGGTTCCGTTTTTGACTCGAGATTTAGAGTTTAAAACAAAAGATGTTTTTGATGTCGTATCCCGCGTAAAAAATTTGCCGCTTTTAGACATAGATAAATGGGTTTCTTCTTCCGGTGGTCATAGTGAGTTTTTGGAGGTAATAAGGGGCAGTCTCTCAGGGTTATGTAAAGAAGCCAAAAGCTCATTTGATTATTTTGAAGTAAATAAGGGAGAGCGTATCGAGAAGATGTATATTGCTGGAGGGTTATCTTCAGTCGCGGGAGTAGGTGATTTTTTGAAAGAAAATTTAGAGGTCGAAGTTAGTGTTTTAGATAATCTGAATAGTTTTAATGTTTCTTTTTCTGATGATAATTTTAATCAGTTTAAAAATGGGTTTACGGCGGCGTTTGGGTTAACCATATAATAGGTATGAGTCAAATATATATAAATTTAAATCCGCGGAAAGAAAGAGTAGAAAGTATTATTTTTCATAAAATTGTTTCATATCTTCCCTTTGTTGCTTTAGGCGTCGGCGCTACGTTTATCGTGATTTTGGTGATGAACTTTTTTGTTATTGGTAAAATGGCTACATTTAATAGGTATAAACAGCAGTGGAAGGCAAACGAAGATAAGTATAATCAGATATTAAAAATTAAATCCCAAGCGCAGCAATTATCTCAGGAAGCAAAAATTTTGAGGCAAGTAACCACTCCCGCTACGCGGATTGTTAAAGTTCTAGAGGATGTTTATAAGGTATTACCTCAGAACATATGGTTTAAAGATTTAACTTTTAAAGAAGGCAGCATCAATTTTCAGGGGTATGTAGTAGCTTGGAAGGAAGATTATTTGATTTCGTTAGTAGATAAGTTTATGAGCCCGTTAAAGCAACGGGAGTATTTTTCTTCTAAGTTTAGTAAGGTGAATCTGAAACATTCGCAGAGAAAGACGTTTTACGGTATAGAAGTTTTAGAGTATAGTATGGAATGTGAAAAATAGATAATACTATGAAATTGCCCGGTAATTTGAATTTGGATAAACGTAGTCTTGCCTTTATTATTTTAACGGTGGTGTTGATTGTTGAAGTGGGCCTGTTCTTGCCTTTGCAGGTGAGTAAAATACGCGAACTTAATAAAGAAATCGCGACAGCAAAGAACAATCTGGCAAATCTTGATCGCGATTGGCCGAAAAGAAGCCAATATTTAGAAGAAAATGAAAATTTAAGAGAAGAAATCAAAATGATAAACGGCAAGTTCTTTTCTCCTCGTCAGGAAGCGAGTATGCTATCTTTTCTTTCTTCGGAAAGCGAAGGATTTGCCATAAAAATAGAAGTGTTGAAGCCAATAGATGTTAAAGAGCGCGCTTCGACAAAATTTGGAGTATTTGAAAGTTTGCCGGTTATGGTTAAGGCGACGGGGCGGTTTCATAATTTGGTTAGATTCCTGGATTACTTGCAAAACAGTAAGTATTTTTTTGAGGTTAAAAAGTTGGATATTTTTTCCGGTGATCCGTATCATTCTATCGATATGATAATATGTGGGTTGATAAAAGAATAGCAGTTATAATTTTAATAGTTTCCTGTTTTTCTGTGAAGGGCTTATGTAATGAGTTAGATAATAAGTATCTCTTTACAGATAAAGATAGAGACCCTTTTTCTCCGTTAATAAGCCGGGGGGGGAAGATTTTAATCCCTCAGGACGAAACTGTTTCTAATTTTGTTTTAAAAGGTATAATATATTCACAGGATAGGGCGCTCGCGATTATAAATGATGAGATTTTAAAAGAAAAGGATAATATTGGAGATTATAGTATTTTGAAAATAGAAGAAAAAAGGGTTATTTTAAAAAGTAAAGATGAAGATGAAGAAATTATTTTAAAGCTGGAGGAAGAATGATAAAAAAACCAAAGACTGAAGACCAAAGATCAAAGCCTAAAAAGCGAATCTTAAAGCAGCGTCTTAATAAAACTGGAGGAGTTTTAGTTAATATCAAATTCTTTATCTTTTGTTTTGTCTTTTCTGTCGTTAGTCTTTTGTCGGTAGTCTGTTGTCTTAACGCGTATGCTCAGGAAGGCGGCATCATTCCTGTTATTAAGTTTAAAGATGCTGATATTAGAGTGGTGTTACAGTCGATAGCCCAGAAGGCGGTAAGGGATGGGAGAAAAGTGAATATTGTGCCTACTCCTAATGTTGAAGGGTTTGTGAGCGTGAGTTTGGAAAATGTGGATTGGCAGACAGCGTTAGAAGTTATTTTGAAGGCATATGATTATGGATATGATTGGGTGGGGGAAAATATAATTTTAGTTGAAGATTTGGAAATATTAGCGGAAAAAAGAAAAAAAGAAACGGAAACTAGAGAGCAGGAACCGTTAATGACGGAAACGTATAAGCTTAAATTTTTAGACGCTAATGACGTAAAAAAGTTTATCGAATATCAGCTTACCCCGCGGGGTAAAGTAACAGTTTTGGGTGTTGAACCTCAGAAAGGATGGAAAAAGAGAGAGGTGCAGGGTTTTACGCCGGCGGAAAGAGAAGGAGACGCGAAAGAACGTACAAGGACGCTGATTATTACTGACGCACAGTCTAATATAGCAAAAATTTTGAAAGCGATTGAGGAAATAGATGTTATACCTAAGCAGGTTTTAATAGAAGCTAAAATTATGGAAGTGAATAAAGATTGGCTCAAAGATATAGGTTTTGACTGGGGAACAGGACAGAGCGGGGCTTCCGCTTCCGCTCTTTCATTTCTTGATGTATCCAATGACGCCGGCGAGATTCGTAAACAAGCCGCTGGGCATATGCTTACTGATCAGATTACGCCTTCGGTTTTTGGTTCAAAGAGCAGTGAATCCATGACTTCATCAAATACAGGGTTAAAGATGGCGTTCAAAAAGTTAGGCGGCGCTGAGTTTGAAGCGATTATGTATGCTTTAGAAGAAGATGTGCATACCAATACTTTATCTTCTCCGCGCATTGTTACTTTAGACGGTCAGGAAGCTTATATTATGGTTGGCGAGAAGAGACCGATTATATTATCACAGCTATCATCCAAAGATAATGTCGTGATAATTAATAAAGCGCTTAAAGGTTATTTAGATTTGGGCATACAGCTAAATGTTGTCCCTCAAATTTGTGAAGATAACTATATAAACATGGCGCTTTACCCAGCGGTTACATCTTCTTCCCAGGATGTAACTGCTACTTCGCAAATAGGCGCAGACACTTCAACCGACAGCTATCCTATAATTCTTGTCAGAGAAACTCAGACTCAGATTTTAATGAAAGACGGAGAAACAATTGCTATTGGCGGCTTGTTAAAAGATGTAAAAAGTAAAGGAATCGTGAAAGTTCCCATATTGGGCGATATCCCTTTTTTAGGCTCTTTATTTCGGCGTGAAACTGAGGATATTGAAAAGATTGAGTTATTGATTTTTGTCACGGCAAAAATATTAAGGCAGGGAGAAGCGGTTTCCAAACAGATTTTAGATACCGCCCGTATTCTGTCTGAGTTTGAGGATATGAAAGGGAAATAAAATCTTTGAAGCGAGAAAAGAGGTGTGTCATGAAAAAAAGTATTGAAGAGATAAAACAAAAGATTCTTCCTATTCTGCGGAACTATGGAGTTAAAAGGGTGGCTTTATTTGGTTCTTGTGTTCGTGATGAAATGAGAGCGGAGAGTGATATTGACATCTTAATAGATATTCAGTCAGATATCAGCTTGCTTGGGTTTGTAGGGCTTAAGCAGAAAGTTGAGAAGGCTATAGGACGAAAAGTAGATTTAGTAGAGTATGACACGCTTAAACCCCTTCTTAGGGAAAGGATATTAAAAGAACAGGTGGTACTTTTATGAAAAGAGATATAAGGGTATATATTGAAGATATTTTAGAGGCGATAACAAAAATAGAAGAGTATATGAAAGGTCTTATCAGAGATGATGATTTTTATAATAATAGTCAAATTCAAGATGCGGTTATAAGGCGTTTGGAAATCATCGGTGAGGCTGTCAAAAATATTCCTCATGAATTTCGGGAGTGCTATCCGGATATACCGTGGAAACAAATCGCGGGTATGCGTGATATTCTTACTCATGAATACTTTGGAGTGAATCTAAAGCGGACACTAAAGGTTGTCAAAGAGGATATGGTTGATTTGAAAGTTAAGGTTTTAAATGTAAAGAAAGATTTAAAATAGGATTTTTCCGGTAAGAAAGGTTAAGTTTTTAGGAGAAAAATATGGGTAGCGAAACATGTAGTTTAAGAAAATCACCATTCAATATTACCAGTGACCCTAAGGTCTTTTTTGAGAGTAATTCTCATAAGGAAGCGTTAGCAACGTTACAGTATGGTATTAGAGAAAGAAAAGGCCTAATCCTTATGACAGGTGAAGTAGGAACTGGCAAGACTACACTTTGTAAAACTCTTCTTAATAGAATTCCTGCCGGCGTTAGAACTTCTTTAATTATGAATCCTTATTTTAGTGAAGTTCAGTTGTTGCGGGCGATTCTTGAAGATTTTGGACGAGAAGCAAAGAATAAAAGCCGGCTTAATATTATAAATGAATTAAACGCGTTTTTAGTGCGGATAAGTTTAGAAGGCGGTAACGCTGTTTTGATTATTGATGAGGCGCAAAATTTAAGCAGCCGTCAGTTAGAACAGATTAGGCTTCTTTCTAATTTAGAAACTTCTGATGAAAAGCTGCTGCAAATTATTCTTGTTGGCCAGCCGGAACTTGATAAGAAGCTTAGGAAGTTTAATCTGCGGCAGATTCGTCAGCGTATTTTTGTTAAGTATACAATTGCTCCTCTGCGGGAAGAAGAAGTGAGGCAGTACGTAGAATTCAGATTGAATAAAGCCGGTGAGACGGACATTGTTATTTCCTCAGCCAGTTTTAAAGTTATTTATGAATTTTCTCAAGGAATTCCCCGGCTAATTAATATGCTTTGTGACAGAGTTCTTCTTTTAGGGTTTATAAAAGAGAAAATATCTTTTAAGGAAGAAGATTTCAAGGAGTGTATTGAGGAATTGCGATAGGGGAAGCCGGATTCCTTAATATAAAATATATAGCTGGTCCCGATGAAGCGTAGGCGAAATCGGGGAAGCGAGATATAAGAGGAGTTAAAATTACAATAAACAACTTCCAAATTACAAACAAATAACAATAAACAAATGAGGACAAAAGATAAAAAGATTTATAAATTCATAATATTCTCGTTGGTATATTGTATATTCGGTATTGTTTATTTTTGATAGAACTAGAAATAGAAGTAAGAGGGGGATATGAGTATTATTTATGAAGCTTTAAAGAAGGCGGAAGAAAAAAATAATTTGAGAAAGCCGGTTATTAAGAAAAGAAAAAATCCTAATTTTAAAGTAATATTTTTTGTTTTTGTGGTACTAATAAGCACAGGGGCTTTCTATATGATTTGGCAGGCGATATCGGTCCTGAAATCTCCCTCTGAGAACGGAATTATTTATACGGAAGAAACAATAGATAATAAACAAGTAGCCATAAACGCGAAAAAGATAGATAAAAGGAAAAAGTCCAATAAGTTAGGGAAAGCAAAGAAAAAGGTTAATGCTTTTAGGGAAGACATTGTGTATCGGTTGCAGGGGATAGTATATGATGAGGATAATCCTTTCGCTATAATAAATGGGAAACAAATTGGAGTGGGGCAGAAAGTCGAAGAGGCTCTTCTAACGCGGATATCTCATGATGGGATAGAGATTCAGACTGAGCAAGGTAAAGTTTATATAGCATTGGATGATTAGGGTTTGTAAATAAGGAGGTGAGAGATGAAGAAGGAATATCACATCGATGATATTTTTTTGGTGTTATCAATTATCTGTGTAACGGCGGCTGTTGGTATGAAAATTTTTGATATCAGTTGGAAATTTATGTTTACCGCAGTTAATCCTAGACATATGTTTGAGTTTGGAATAGTCCTTTTACTTTTTAATATAGCTATCAATGTACATGAGTCTTGTAGAGAAAAATAGAGTTTAGAATATTTTGTTTTGTTCATATCCCCCCGTAGTAATAGCTGTGGGGGGATTATTTTTGCATATGTAATGCAGGTATAAAAGACTAAACATATTCGCTCAAAGTCAAATGTGTGCTTCGCACCATATCAGATTCATCTAAAAACGCTTGACTCACCCATTTGTAAATGGGCTCAAACAAGAAGCGTTTTTGCGCTGCGCGCCGATAAATCTAATATTAACATTTTTAGTCTTTTATACTAATGTTTCCAAGTAGAATTAAATAATTACGCAGAGGATTTTAGTCGATGATTATGAAAAAAGACATAAAGAATCTAGGTTTTCAAGAATTAAAAGATAGCCTTTTAATCATGGGATTTCCGTCTCATAGCGCGGGGCAGATTTTTAACTGGGTGTATAAAAGAAGAATTGAGGATTTTAATTTGATGACTAATATTTCTAAGGAAGCAAGGCAACACTTATCGAAAGAGTTTTTTTGTTCGAGAGTACGGCAGCTCAAGAAGGAGGTTTCTTGTGACGGTACAGCCAAATTCTTGTTTGGGTTATTCGATGGGCATAATATAGAAACTGTCTTAATTCCCGAAGGTAGGCGTAACACTTTATGTGTGTCCACGCAAGTAGGATGTAAGTTTAATTGTTCTTTTTGTTATAGCGGCCAATTTGGATTTAAGAGAGATTTAAATATCGCTGAAATTGTAAATCAGTATTTATCTGTCTCAGATTTAATTGCTCCCGCGAAAATCACTAACGTTGTTTTTATGGGAATAGGGGAACCGTTGGACAATTTTTCCAACACTATTGGTTCGATAAAGGTATTTTCGCATCGCCAAGGGATTTCTTTAGGGAAGAGGAAAATATGTATTTCGACTTGTGGATTGTCGCCTAAGATAAAAGAGCTCTCAATTCTTAATCTAGGGGTTAGGCTATCTGTTTCTTTGCATGCCACCGATGATAATATTCGTTCAAGAATTATGCCGGTAAATAAAAAATACCCCATAGCGAGTCTTATGAGCGCGGTACGCCAGTTTTTAAAAAATGATTTAGGTCCGGTTACTTTCGAATATATTTTATTGCATCGGATTAATACCTCAAATGAGATGGCTGAAAAGTTAGAGAAATGGTTACGGGGAATAAATTATAAAATTAACATTATTCCTTGTAATATGGCAAAGTCTATATATAAGCCTCCGCGAGAAGATGAAGTTAATTGTTTCCTGAGAGAATTAAAGACGCGAAATATTTTTTTTACGGTTCGTAAGCCCCGCGGTCAAGATATTAATGCTGCCTGCGGTCAGTTGAAGGCAAGGCAGATAAATAGTTGCATAAAAAAATAGAAGCCCTATAATACTTATGATTATAAACCCTATATGCTTATTTGTATTGATTGATGATGTGTTTACAGTTTTAAAGACTCAAAAACGAATTTTCTCGGGAACGTAAAAATCCCCTGCGCGGATTTTTACTGGCGCTTCACCCTTAAAAATCCTTCCTTTCAGGAAGGATGCCATGCTTTTAAGGGATCAGAGCCTCCTGAATAAAATTATTTTTGATTCTTTAAGCAATTTGCTAACACATTTCCCAAATTATACAATTTATTGAGGTGAAAAAATGAATGATGCTTCTTTGCAATTACCTCCGGAATTTGTTCAAAAACTTATGAAGATTTATCCTTCCAAATGGGAGGATATTTTAAAAACTTTTAATTCTAAAAGAATACCTTCTTTTAGAATTAACTACTTAAAAACAGATTTAAGCGCCTTAAGACGAGATCTTTATGAGGCTAAGGTACGGTTTAAAGATATCCCCTTTCCTAAAGACGCTTTTTTGCTTAAATCGTCGTTAAGATCGTTTCAAGAGACTGATATTTATAAGAACGGATTAGTTTTTATTCAGAATGTTTCTAGTATGATTCCTGTTATTGTTCTTGACCCTAAAGATAATGAAAAAATTCTTGATTTATGCGCTGCCCCTGGAGCAAAAACTACTCAGATAGTTTCTCAGGCTTCCGGCGCGCAAGTTACGGCAATGGAGAAAGTACGTAAACGGTATTATAAGTTACTATCTAATTTAAAATCGCAAGGCATAGATTCAGTTCGCGTTCATCTTATAGACGGAGTGTGGGCGCGTAAGAAGTTTCCCGAATATTTTGATAAAATTTTACTGGATGTTCCCTGCTCTGTTGAGGGACGGTTTTCATTAGATAATAAACATAGTTATAAATATTGGAAGCCTAGAAAAGTTAAGGAAATGATGCATACTCAGAAAAAACTGCTTCATTCGAGTTTCTTCGCGTTAAAAGAGGGAGGAATATTGGTCTACTCAACCTGTACTTTTTCTCCGGAAGAAAACGAAGAAATAATTGATGGGTTTATTAAAAAGTTTAAAAGTAAAGTTCAAGTAATGCCTATTAATATTTCTTTGGATAATGTTGAGCAAGGGCTGCGACGGTGGAAGAATATAAAATTTTCTCCCCAATGTAGGTTATGTAAAAGGATTATTCCTACGGAGTTTATGGAGGGGTTTTTCATCGCCAAAATTAAGAAAGTTTCTGTCTAAAATATCTCTATTCTATAGGTATAAAATACTAAACATATTCGCTCAAGTTCATAGGATGGTTATAAGTTTTTGGGGAAAAACCTAAAACCTAGAACTATTTAAGATTTGAAGAATCGCTCACATATTTAGTCTTTTAGGTTCTTTCTTAAATAGGTCGCGATAACATATATAACCCTTCGCATTGTAAAGAGATGACGGAAATTTCTTTTATGCTAGTCTGCATGTCCGGATGGAAAACTTTATCAATCTAACAATT
>Ga0180007_10003969_pt1 | contig 15999 bp, 15 predicted proteins | sample MM_PC_MetaG_FD_121122 | JGI IMG/M metagenome (GOLD analysis project Ga0180007, IMG submission 121122) | Groundwater microbial communities from the Aspo Hard Rock Laboratory (HRL) deep subsurface site, Sweden - MM_PC_MetaG | ecosystem: Environmental > Aquatic > Deep subsurface > Groundwater... | reverse complement strand
TTTTGGCCGATCTCTGCGTTGGGCTCAAATTTCAATCCTCGAAATACTAAATGTATTCCTGTGGTTGAAATTTTCGCCCGCCTTGAGCTTGACCAAACTGAAACGTTTTGAAAGTGGCTCTCTCAATTTATAATTCTTCTTGCAAGCGACAAAAGATCAGACCTGATTTTCAGATTAGATTTTTCGGCTGTTTTTAAGTTAATATCAAAACGTATTTTATTTTCTACCCTTACAAATCCTATGTTTCCACCTTCATCCACAAAATTTTTTATATCACTTACAGTAAGTACTTCTTTATTTTTGATGGCATTTAAGATACCGATAAGATTATTTTTCTCTGAAGTGCTTATGAAAACAACCTGACAGTCATTTATCTCTTTAATGTCAGATAATGTTCTGACAGACAGTTTCCTGCCTTTTATGAGTTTTCCCTCAATAGTTAGAAGTTTTTCAATTATGGGATCACGGCCCAGTACGCCTATTACAAACGGTTGGGATGAGGTATCTTTACTTTCTGTGGCAGGCCAGTCGACAAATTTGGCAAAATTATAAATAAATGCCGCCTTTAGTTTGGATTCCGTATTTAAAGATTCCGATGCATAAGTCAATGACGAAGGAATCGATACGGATATCATCAGAATAAGGATTACCCAGAGGATATATTTTGTAACCTTATTAGCTGTAAATACCTTATAATATTTGTTTTGATTATGTATAATCATTTAATTATAATATGTATGCTGTTAAAAATGCCATGTAACCTTAAAATAAATTGTACGTTCCACCTCGGTAGAAACTAAATTCAGAACTGAGTCATTAAACTCCTTGTGCTGGTTGTCAAAAATATTTTGTCCAGCAAGAGATAATTCAAGATTTTGAGTGGGCTTCCACCCTAAGCGGGCATCCATCATGCAATATCCATCAATATTTATAACCGGCAGATCGTCAATATAACGAAGCCACAGGTCAAGCTCCAGATTCATGGGAAGATCCATATTTGATCTTAAGGATATCTGATGCCTTGGTGCCGCCTTATCAAGTGATTCAATAGAAAAGTTACTTGGAGATTTTGTAATGTTAATATGCAAAAAGGAATAAGCCGGTTTGATCTTCCACCATGCAATTGGTTGCCATTCTCCATATACTTCTATGCCATAAGTATGTCCATGAGCATCGTTGCCAAGCGATATGGGCGCTACAAGATGAGGCGGAAGAGGATCAGATTCAAAAAATACAGCCGTATAATCCGCATCGGTTGATCTAAGATCATTATATATATTATAGAAAGCTGTGATATCCATTGAAATTGAGTCACTTATCTGATTCCGGTAGCCTATTTCATAGGCATATAGTATCTCGGGTTTGAGTTTATCATTGGGGATATTTGATATAAGTATGGGGAGCCCTGATGAGTTTGGAGGAATACCTGGAGGTAGTACAAAAAAATCAACCCGCGCATTTCTTTCACCTCTTGAAGGTGTTCTCACTGCCCTTGAAAATGCCGCCCATATTGAGTTTTGTTTATCAGGTGTCCATAGTGCACGTATATTGGGCTGGAATTCAAAACCTATATAGTCTTTGTATTCAAACTTGGCACCAATAGTTAACCTCATAGAATCTTCAAATATTTTTATATCATCCTGTACAAACGCACTGAAAAGATCATCGGTGCGACTTTTCTGATCAATATGTACAGAGTAGGAAGGCTTTATCTTATCGTTTGTAAGCCGGTACCCGAGCCCCCATATAATTTCATGGTCTTTTAATGGGGAAAACCGGTGTTGAAAATCCAGATCATATGTATTTCTTGTTTCGCCGATTATAGACAGACTTTGTTTTGTTCTGTCATAATATAACTGAAGAATCATGTCCGATGTATTCGATAAAATACGTTGCCATCTTGTAAGAAAGTTTATGCCTTCATTGTTATTATCTTCTACTAGAGCTGTTGAATAGGGTGGTGTCAAACTTGGGACAGTTGTTGCCGCGCCACTATCCGCACTGGAATTATTTGCCTGAAACATAACGGAATCAGTTTCTGTTGGATTCCAATCCGTTCGAAATCCTAAAGTATAAATATCCCAGTCATCCGCTGCATCATGTCCCGATGAATATTTGGATTCATCCCTGTCGGCATATTTGCCAAAGATGCGGTAGTATGCATTTTTACCAAGCGTATCGCCGAAACGAAAACTACCAAACCCTCTTTCCTCTTTTCCGGCTCCCACGCTTATAAGCCCGCCAGTTGTATCTTTAGTGTTTTTGGTGATGATATTTATAACTCCGTTTACTGCATTTGCGCCCCATAAAGCTGCGCCGGGCCCTCGTATTACTTCTATTCTGTCAATATCTTCAAGAAGGGTATCCTGGATATCCCAGAAAACAGTAGTGTAAAGAGGGGAGTAAAGCGTTCGTCCATCCATAAGCACAAGCAGCTTATTGGAAACGCGACTGTTAAATCCGCGAGATGATATGGCCCACTTGTTTGCGTCTATTCGGGCAACCTGCAATCCGGGAACCATGCGCAGGGCTTCGGGAATACTGGTCACGCCGGAGCGTCTGATATCTTCCTGTGTGATTACAAAAGCGGCAGCGGCTGTATTTGCAATTGTCTGACTTTTTCTGGAAGCTGTGGTAATTTCAATTTCAATTTCCATTAGTTCCCTGATACTTAGCTCTGTCAGGTCAGCGGTGGATATTGATTCGGCATTGCATATACTTACCCATGCCACGCCAGGCAGGAAAGTTAAAGAAATAAATAGTAATACCCCGATTAATTTAATAATTAAGGAGATATTTACATATTTTGAAATATTATTTATAATAAGGCTGTTATTTTGCATATCCCATACTTTTTTTCTTCCAAACAAAAACAAACAAACTAATTCATATTAAGACGTAAAATGCCAGTTTTTATCATAGCGATCATAGCCTATATCCAGTTAATTAAATAAGTTATTGGTGTCAGATCAAGCTCGGCATGACGGGATGGATTTTTTACGGCACTATCAATTGAGATCTATTTATAAATAGAGGTGATGAGCACATAATGTGCCAACAATATTATTTGTTATAAGCAATTAAAATATAAAATAAAATTAGTTTAAATTTGCATATACAATATAATTTTCATTTGTTCTTGGCATAAAGCTTAGGATAAAAGTGTCATCTGGTTGACGCTTTAGCGGGGAAATTTGACGTAAAATTGAAAAAGTGACCTACCGGGCCATGACCATGCCCGATATTTATTGAATGTTGTATAGCTTTGGTTATGTATATTTTTGCATCTGAAACAGCTTCTTTAAAGCCCATGCCTTTAGCAATGTTTGATGCTATTGCCGAAGAAAAGGTGCAGCCGGTTCCGTGAGTATTTTTTGTTTCTATCCGCCTGGAAGTTAATTCCGTATAGGTGTTTCCATCAAATAGTATATCTGTTGCCTGTTCTTTTTCAAGATGCCCGCCTTTAACAACTACTTTTTTTGCACCGGAATTTAGTATTTTTGCTGCTGCATTTTTCATATCTTCTACTGTTGATATTTTACTTTTTGTAAGAGCTTGGGCTTCAAAAATATTTGGAGTTACTACTTCTGCAAGTGGGAATAAATTTTTTACAAGAGCATTTGCGGCATCGGTGTTTAAAAGACTGTATCCGCTTTTTGAAATCATAACAGGATCAAGAACAATTGCTAAAGCTTTAACTTTTTTTAATGCGGCAGCGATTGTTTCGATAAGTTCTATGCTTGAAACCATTCCGATTTTAACTGCATCAATATGTATATCATCAAAAAGATATATAATCTGGTCATATACTATATTGGGGTTTATCTCCTGCACGCTATAAACTTTTAGAGTATTTTGCACTGTTACGGCAGTTATCACGCTTGTGCCGTAAACTCCATGAGCAGAAAAAGTTTTAAGATCGGCCTGTATTCCTGCACCACCACAAGGGTCTGAGCCTGCTATTGTTAAGGCTGTATTCATGATTTTCTCCCATGCTGGAATGAGCCAGTTTTAAAAGGGCTTAGAATATGCTTTCCATTAAATAAAAGACAAGTTCCCACCTGAAAAGAAGTATTAAGTTTATCTGCTATTGATTTGTAGATATCAGGATGACAAGCAAAAAGAAGTTCGTAATCTTCTCCGCCGTTTGCTATTAATTCTTTCGGGTTCTTTTCATATTTTTGGCAATAGGATAAAAGAGAAGAAGAAACAGGGCATGATTTAAGATCAAGTTCTATTGTTACACCCGATGCTTTTGCAATATGACCGGCATCACCGGAAAGCCCGTCGCTTATATCCATAACACAGTCGATTTTTGCCTCTGCAAGAATTTGAGCTGCATCAAATCTAACTTTAGGAAACTTGAATTTTGAAACAAGATCGGAAAAAGCCGGGTCGTTATTTTTTAATAATTCAAGTCCGGCACTGGCAAGGCCTAAAGGGCCGGTGCAGTAAAGTCCGTATCCCGGTTTAGCATTTGAACGTTTAGGGAAAATATCAACACTTGCCTCACCTACTGCAAAAAGATCAAGAGCAAGTTCGCTTCCCGACGAAACATTTCCTCCAGCAAGGGCGCAATCATATTTATTCAAAGTGTTAAGCGCACCTTTATATATTTCTTCTATCATGCTGCCCGAAACATAAGCGGGAAGACAAAGATTGATGAAAAGTGATACAGGCCTTGCATAACTTGCTGCAAGATCGCTTAACGTAACTTCAACTGCTTTGATTCCGATTTCTTCCGGAGTCTGCCAGTTTAGACTGAAATGTACCCCTTCTCTTTGCGTATCAGTAGTAATTACAGGATTTGAAAGAGAAGTTAAAAGACATGCATCATCACCGGGGGAAACTAACATTTTTGAATTTACCGGTATGGCTTTTATAAGTTTTTCAATAAGCCCAAATTCACCAGGCTCTGATTCTGTACTCCATGGGCTTTCAATAAAGGAGCGCGGAGAAGAAGAGCAGGCTGCTCCAAGTTTTAAAGCGTTTTGCATAGGATCAAAAGCTCTTGAAACAGAGCTGATAACAGCAACACCTGCAGCCCCGTTATCAAAACAAGAGGGGGCTGAAAAATCATCTATTCCTCCAATTGCTACAACGGGAACAGGCGATTGTTCTGTTACGGATTTTAGACCTGAAAGCCCGGTAGCCTTTTTTGCGTCTTTTTTAGTACTTGTGGCAAAAACAGGCCCGGTTCCTATATAATCGCACTCCGATAGATTGGTTTTATAAAGTTCGTACGTGTTTGAAACTGATATCCCGATAATAGCATTTGAACCGAGAATTCTTCTTGCAGCAGGAGCAGGTTCATCATTCTGGCCAAGGTGGACTCCGTCTGCTTTTAAAAGTTTTGCAAGAAGTATATTGTCATTTACGATAAAGAAAACACAGTTGCATCTGCAAATATCTCTTATTGCTTTTGCTTCGTCATAATAAACGGAAGAAAAAAATTTATTCCTGTACTGGATAATACCGGCTCCTGCTCTTATTGCGATATGTGTCTGTTCCAATGGATTAAGCGTTGGAGACGAATCGTCTGTAATAAAATAAAAGCGAAGAGCTTTTTTAAGATGTTCACAAAACATATATTATCCGAACATTTCCAACCATGATTTGAATTTTTCCGAGTAACCTGTTCCACCGTATGATTCAAGCTGATCAATTATCTTGTCGGTGGGATTTTTTATGACAATTTGTTCCCAATTTTTTGTGAAAAACTTGTCGGCAAAAGATACGATCTGTTCCTCGATTGATAAAGGAATCATATCGCGCGCAGGAAGCAAAAGTCCGTTTTTTGCAATTTCTTCTTTTGACATTCCAACTCCCATATGCCTGTCACAGACAAGAGCGTGCCTGAAAAGACCGATATTTTCAAGAATCATGCGGCCAAGATCACCGTGCTGTATATAAGGGTGTTTGCCGAAGCAGCCAAGGTTTGGCGCATCCGTTTTAATAATTCCTATGTCATGTAAAAGAGCCGCTTCTTTTATAAAATCCAGATCCGGTTTAAGATGTGGTACTTTAGATGCTGCATCAAGGGCTTTCTGTAATACATGTTCATTATGTTGCATAAGAATATAAAACAATCTCGAATCAGGATCGTAATAATTACTGATTATGTCTATCGGGTTAATTAAGGTTTTTTGTAGCATTTAAATCCGTTTATGTTTTCCGGGAAAGAAGAACACCTTCTATAAAAGGATCAATTGCCCCGTCAAGAACAGCGGCTGTATTTCCTGTTTCAAGATTTGTTCTGTGATCTTTTATCAACTGATAAGGATGAAGTACATATGATCTGATCTGGCTTCCCCATGCAATTTCTTCTTTACTGTCATGGATCTCTTGCATCTTATCATCCTGTTTCTGTTTTTCAAGCTGGTACAGGCGCGATTTTAAAACGCTCATTGCCATATCCTTGTTTTTATGCTGAGATCTTTCCTGCTGGCATTGAACAACTATGCCAGTTGGCATATGGGTTATTCGGATAGCACTGCTTGTTTTATTGACATGCTGACCGCCGGCACCGCTTGCCCTGAATATATCTATCCGTATGTCTTTTTCGTCGATATCAATTTCTATGTCATTGTCAAGTTCCGGATATACAAAAACTGAAGCAAAAGAAGTATGTCTCTTTCCGTTTGCATTATAAGGAGAAATTCTGACAAGTCTGTGTACGCCTTTTTCCGTTTTAAGGTATCCGTAAGCATATTCTCCTTCAACAGTGAAGGTTACGCTTTTTATTCCGGCTTCATCGCCCGGCTGAAAATCTATAAGGTTAAACTTGAAATCTTTTTGTTCAACCCATCTTGTATACATTCTAAAGAGTTTTTCAGCCCAGTCCTGAGCTTCGGTTCCGCCTGCACCGGCATTTATGGAAACAATGGCGTTATTCGGGTCGTCTTCACCGTCTAACATGAGGGTAAGGGATAAATCTTTTATTTTTGCCTTAAGAGTTCGGATCAGGCCGGAAACTTCTTCAATGGTTTTGGAATCGGACTCTTCTATTGCGAGATTATGAAGTATTTCACTTTCTTCCAAATCTTTGACAAGGCTTTTAAAACTTTCCACCTTACCGGAAAGAAGTCTTCTTTCCTTAAGAAGGGGGGTTGCCTTATCATGATTTTCCCAGAAATTATCTTTTGATATTAAAAATTCTATTTCGTTTAATCTTTTTTCCTTGTTATCTAAGTCAAAGATAGTACTTTAATTCTTCTAATTTCAGACTGATATCCTTTAAGCTTTGTTTAATTTCATAAGACATTTTATTTTCTCCTATCTATTGGTTTCGATGCTGTTTATTCTTTAATAATATTATCATAAAAAATGATATTACTATTGCCACACAGGCAAATGCAAATAAATCTCCGTAATTCGTGTAAAAAGTTTTTCCGGTTAATACAGGAACGGTTTTTGTCATGGCGTCATCTTCAAAAAGATTGGTAGAATCAATTATTCTGCCCACAGGGTCAATAAATCCGCTTATTCCGGTATTAGCCGCCCTTGCTAATGAGCGCCTGTTTTCAACGGCTCTGAACACAGCCATTGAAAAATGCTGATATGGCGCACTTGTTGTTCCGTACCATGCGTCATTTGTAATATTTACAAGCAACCCTGCTCCGTTTTTTACTTGTTCCCTTGCAAGATAAGGAAAAATAAGCTCATAACATATAAGCACGCCGAGGTTATTACCGTTTAAACTTACTGTGCTTCCTTTTTTGCCTGAACAAAAATCGCCCACATTTTCTACAATTTTTCCTATAAAGGGAAGCCATTTTTTTAAAGGCACATATTCACCAAACGGTACAAGGTGTGACTTGTTATATTTGCCGGTTACATTTCCATCAGGACCAAGTAGGTACGCAGTATTATAATATTCAATTTTGTCCGTTTTTCTGATAAAAGAGGGACTACCTATCAAAAAATTGGTTTTTGTTTCAGAAACAACATCTTGCACAATTTTCGTCAAACCCGTATCGTAAATAAAGTAAAAAGGAGCTGCTGTTTCGGGCCATACAACAAGATCGGGTTTATCGGACTTAACAGAGCTGGATAAATTTTTATATTTTTTTATAGTTGATAGCTGAAATGCTGGGTCCCATTTTTCAGTTTGCTTTATATTACCCTGTATTACAGATACCCTGATTTTTTCAGAATCCGATGCGATTTTATCAATTTCATTTATCCGCTCTTTTCCATAATACCAGCATCCAGCGAAAACAAATATAAATACAAGCATTGATATTGCAACATCTTTTAAAGATATCCTTTGTTCCTGCCATTTTATTTTAGCCAGAAACAGAAACAGAACAAAAACCGCTGTATTGGATAAGGTTATCAGGAAAGACACTCCATATGATCCTAATATATCTGCAACCTGTATAATGTGCAATGACTTATATTGTGAATATGCGATAAGTTCCCAGGGAAAACCCGTAAAAAGATTGGATCTGATGTATTCAATGCAAACCCATAAAGCAGGGATTAAAATAAAAAGGTAAGCCGGTTTGTTAATCAACTTTGTTGCCAATCCTGAAAACAAAGCTATGTAAAGGGAAAGGTATAAAGAAAAAATAAAAAGTATTGGAAGGCAAAGGTATGGGGGAAGATGTCCGTATGTTCCCATTGTATACGAAAGCCAGTAAAGCAGCGTGATATAATGCACCAGGCCGGTTAACAGTCCCAGCTTAAAGCTTTGCTTAAATCCAAGATTGTTTATTGCTGCAAGAAGGGGAACAAGAGCAAGCCAGGCAAGCCATGATAAATCTATCCTGGGGAAAGAAGCAGTAAGGAGTATGCCGCTTATTACAGTAAGTATAATTTTAATGCCGGATTTGTTCAAGCGGTTATTCTTATTCAATTATGACTGAACTTGTGTTTGCTTCTGCATCGGTTCCTGCGGCGATATTAGTAACATTTGTTCCCTTGCTTTTATTCACTATTGCGCCTTTTACATCTGAATTTTCAACTGTTACCGAACCAAGATTTGCTTTGCTGTCTTTTCCTATAGCAATATTTGTCATATTTGAACCTGATGCGTCATTGATTATCGCACCTTTGATATTGGAGCCTTTTATTTTTACAGTGCCAAGGTTAGCTTCGCTTCCTTTTCCTATAGCAATGTTTGTCAGACCTTTTCCTGAAAGGTTGTTAATAATAGCACTTCCTTCGGATATGTTGGAACCTGGTGATGGCTGAAATTCCTTCAAAATTTGGTCAATTTCTTCTGCCGGAATTTTTTCGACCGAAGATGGCAGGGCATCTTTTTCAACAGATACCTTCTCGAAATCGGAAAGAAAGGTGATTTTATACGGAGACTTTGTGCTTGTAACTTCAAGGCTTGTTTTTGCCAGGGCCGCTATTTCTGTAGAAACGGGAGATGCTGTAATAACAAAATCAGAACCCCGCACCCCGGCTATAGCTGTTGCTGTCCTGACTTTAAAAGCAGACAGTCTGAATTTTACAAGTTTTGTAACGAGAAAACGAGCTTTTCCAAGATACATATTTATCAATGAGGATCTTATCTTCTTTTGATGGTCATAAACATTTTCAGATAATTCCATATCTGTTTTAGGAGAAAGAATCAAAGTGCTTCCATCGTTTAAAGCGATTTCAATACGCCCTGTATCCTGCGTGATAAGCCTGTCTCCGGAAAAAAGGGGGAGATTTTTTTTGGCTTTGTATCCGCATCTTTTATCGGAATGAATTATAATAACATTGGGTTTTACATAAAGCACCTTTCCGATTGAAGGCCCTGGAGCAGGGATAAATTTATCTTTAATAATAATTTTATTCTGAGGGATGCTTTCAGCGTATAAAAATTTCGGGCAGAAAACACTGCATAATATTGATAGTGCTATTATATATAAAAAGCTGTATTTGACAGTTTTTGAAAATGGATTCGTTTTAGGCATGATCCTTCTCCAGCAAATATTATTTAAGAGAATGAAGCATAACAATTAGTTGGGCTACAATTTTAATGCATATTACCATGAGTTCTTTTTATGTCAAGGTTAAGTTGAGAACAAAAAACATCCTTGAAGCAGCCGTGTCTTTAATCTATAGTTGCCATATACCTTTAAAAAAGAGATAATTCAATTAAAACCGCAGTTGTGTTTTCAAGATGTGCAAAAAGATTTCGAAAGGATTTATATGAAAACAATATCCTTTTTAAAAATCGTAATATTATGGTTTTTTAGTTACTGCGTATGCTTTGCAGATACGGTTGAAATAATACAGATTCATTATCGCAGTGCAGATGATGCTCTTATGATAGTTGAAAATCTGCTTACGCAAGATGGTTTAGTAACTATGGATCAGCGGACAAATTCTCTTGTTGTAAAAGACAGCGAGGAATCGGTTGCAAGAATTCTTCAGGTAATGAAAAAATTTGACAAAGCAATTGAGCAGGCGAAAATAACTATAAGATTTAATGAAAATGAAATCGATGAAAACAGGGCTGTTGCAGTAAAAGGTGGTGTGCATGGGAAAAACTGGAAAATCTCTTCAGGCCAAAAATCTGATGGGGTGGATGTTCGTTTAAAAGATAGTAACAAAAGAAAAAGCACCGGCAGGCAATATTTCGTAAGAACTGCTTCGGGAAGTCCGGCTTATATTGTAACCGGCCAAAGGGTTCCTTACCGTGAAAGATGGGTAAACCTTAACAAAAGGCACCCTGTTGCAATGGACACGGTTGTTTATGAAAATGTTGAAACCGGTTTTGAAATAACCCCGATAATAAGAGGTGATCGGGCCTATGTAAAAATTGTTCCGAGAATATCAGATGCTGATCATCATAGAGGCAAACATGGAGGCATAATCAGATATAGCGAGGCAGCCACTTCTTTGGATATGCCTTTGGGCAAGTGGGTTACAGTAGGTGGTGCAGACAAAAAACAAAATGAAGTATTGCAAACTTTTTTTGCAAGTGGCGGAAATGATAAAGAATCAAATTTTACAATTTCCATAAAAGTAGAGAAATGAAAGGATGCTTTTGAAAAAACTAAAAGGATACCAGAAAAAATATTTAAGAGGCCTTGCACACAAGCTTAAGCCGTATGTTTTTGTAGGTCAAAAGGGATTAACGGAATCTTTGGTAAAATCGGTTTCCGATGCTCTTGAAGTACACGAACTTATAAAAGTTAAGTTTCTTGATTTTAAAGAAAAGGCTATGAAAGAGGAAATATCGTCTGAAATCGAAAAAATGGCTGAATGCGAACTTGCAGGTATTATTGGGCATATTGCAACGTTTTACAGGCAGAATAAAGATCCGGAAAAGAGAGTAATTATAATTCCTATGAAAGAAGATTAAATACTCACCATATAAGCAAGGAGGCCAAAATGCAGGAAAGAACCGGATTGGTAACAATGAAGAAAAATCCATTGACTCTTGTTGGTGCAAGTTTGAAAGTCGGAGATAAAGCGCCGGATTTTGAAGTGACCGATAATGACATGAAAGCTAAAGGATTATCATCTTTTTCAGGAAAGGTTTGTATTATCTCATCAGTTCCTTCTCTTGATACTCCCGTTTGCGATATGGAAACCAGGCGGTTTAATACTGAAGCCGCCAAACTTAGCAATGATGTTGTAATTTTAACAATAAGCATGGATCTTCCGTTTGCCCAGAAACGTTGGATCGGGGTTGCCGAAGTGGACAAGGTTATTACTCTTTCTGATCATATGAATGCTTCTTTTGGTCAAGCATACGGTGTTTTGATAAAAGAGATGAGGCTGCTTGCAAGGGCTGTTTTTGTAGTAGATAAACAGGGGATTATTCGCTATATTCAGCTTGTAAAAGAAATTGCAGATGAGCCCGATTACGCTGCCGTTATCAAAGCCGTAACCGAACTCATATGATCATGTAACTTTTACCACGCTATAAATAGTCCATGCACCTACCACGATAAAAAAAACACCCGCTGCTATTTTAATGTAGTTTACAGGGATTAACCTGCTTATAGCGGTTCCGCATAGAACCGCTATAAGTGAACTTAAAACAAGAGCGCCGGCAGAACCTAAAAATACGGAAAGCTTTGAATTATTTTCAGCGCTTAGACAAAATGTTGCAAGCTGTGTTTTGTCTCCAAGTTCCGCAAGAAACACCATCATAAAGGTGGTTGCCAATATCTTGTAATCCATAAACATAAAGATATATCCTTATTTTAGTATTTTCTCAGCTCTTTGTACTATATTGTCTGTAGTGAAACCATAATTTTTCATCAGTGTGCCGCCAGGCGCTGAAGCTCCGTATCCGGTAATCCCTATTATTTCTCCCTTATCTCCGGCATAACGCTCCCATCCCATGGTAATTCCAGCTTCAACCACAATTCGATTCGAAATATCCTGTGGAAGAACTTTTTCTTTATATTCTTCGCTCGCTTTTTCAAAAAGCTCTGTGCTTGGCATGCTTATTACTCTAGCAGAAATTCCTTTTTGCTCAAGGGTTTTTGCCGCTTCAATTGCTATATGAACTTCAGAGCCTGTAGCAATAAGTATTATTGCCGGCGTTTGCATTGAGTCGTAAATAACATATGCGCCGTTTTCAAGAAGGCTTTCGGAATTGGATTCAGTTCTTTCTATTATAGGAAGATTCTGGCGGCTAAGAATGAGTGCAACCGGTCCTTGTGTGTTTTTAATTGCAAAGCGCCAGGCTTCTTTTGTTTCATTGGCATCGCAGGGTCTGATAACCGTTAATCCCGAAATGGCGCGTAAGCTTGCAGTATGTTCGACAGGTTGATGCGTTGGGCCGTCTTCTCCAACAGCTATGCTGTCGTGTGTAAATACATATATTACCGGTATTTTCATCAAAGCTGCAAGGCGAATTGATGGGCGCATATAATCGGAAAATACGAGAAAGGTTCCGCCAAAAGGCTTTATTCCTCCGTGAAGAGCCAAACCGGATAGTATAGCGCCCATAGCATGTTCTCTAACCCCGAAACGAATATTACGGCCATTATAGCTGCCTTTTTGAAAATCAAATGATTCTTTTATAATAGTATTGTTTGAAGGGGCCAGGTCGGCTGATCCTCCTATAAGATTAGTTACTTTCTGGGCAATTGCGTTTAAGACCTTGCCTGATGCCGATCTGGTAGCAATTGCCTTATCCGTACTTGAAAAAGAAGGAAGTCCGCTCTCCCAGCCTTCGGGTAAATTGCCGTTTATCGCATCTTTTAATCCGGCTGCAAGATCAGGAGAATCATTTTCATATGATTTGAATTGTCTTTGCCATTTTTTCTCGGCTTTTTTACCTTTATCAATACATTTGCGGCAAAACTCAAGTGCCTGATCAGTTACGCAAAAAGGGGTATCATCGGGACAACCCAGGTTTTTCTTGGTAAGCTTGATTTCTTCTTCGCCCAAAGGTGCTCCATGAGCATCGGGAGTATCCTGCTTGTTTGGGCTACCATAAGCTATGTGGGTACGCAGCATTATTAAAGAAGGTTTATTCTTTTCGGCTTTTGCTTTTTTAAGAGCTTTTAAGATTGCATCAACATCATTTCCGTCTTCAACTTTTTGTACATGCCAGTTATAGGCTTTGAATCTTGCGCCTACATCTTCGGTGAATGCGATAGCTGTTGTTCCTTCTATCGATATCTTATTGTCATCATAAATGCATATGAGTTTTGAGAGGCCGAGATGTCCTGCAAGAGAAGCGGCTTCTGAAGTGATTCCTTCCATAAGGTCTCCATCGCCGCAAACCACAAATGTGTGGTGATCTATAATTTCACTCTCCTGGGTGTTATAACAGGCTGCAGTGTGTCTTTCTGCCATTGCCATACCAACTGCATTGGCAAATCCCTGGCCCAGAGGTCCTGTGGTTGTCTCAACACCGGATGTATGCCCGTATTCCGGGTGCCCGGGAGTTTTACTTTGCCATTGCCTGAAATTTTTAATGTCATCGAGTGAAAGGTCATAGCCTGTCAGATACAACATGCTGTAAAGAAGCATGGATGCATGCCCGCCGGAAAGTATAAACCTGTCTCTGTTGAACCATGCAGGATTTGCCGGATTATGTTTTAATATGCGAGTCCAGAGCGTATAAGCTAAAGGCGCAAGGCCCATAGGAGCGCCAGGATGCCCGGAATTGGCCTTCTGAATTGCATCCATTGCAAGTGCCCGTATAGTGTTTATACAAAGTTGATCTATATTCTTTTGGTTTTCAGGCGTATCATTACCCATGGTTTTTCTCCTTATTCAACTTTTTTGCAAATCCATCATATTTTTTAAAGTCGATTTATATTATTTTGATGGAATTTGTTATACCTGTTTTAAAACATACGCAAGGATTTATTGAAGTCTGATAAAATCAATTTAATTGTCAGGAAGTTAGCAGCCATCCGGTATATTTTTTTTACATTGCCCTAAGATATTCAGGTCTTAATGAAATTTTGCCGGAAAGGGCCTTATCGATCTGAGCTAATGTAGACTCCTTGTCTCTTGGCAACCTTGCTCGTATCGACAGATAGTTTGAAGCATGATTGGCATGGAACTGGCCTTTTGAAACATTTGTGGCCTCTATCATTGCCCGCAGTTCTTTTAACATTTCAAGCGGAGTAATAAGCTCAAATTTACCGGATTCATAATCGTCGTGCAAAGGGGTTCCGGGTATCAGCATAAGACTCAGTGCTCCCATATATTCAGGGCTGATTGCAGAAAGCACTCTTCCGGTTTCTTTTGCGTGAATAATAGAACGCTCTCTTCCAGCTATTCCCAGAAGAACGGTAATTGAAAGTTTAAATCCGGCCTCTTTGGCTTTTTTGCCCATTTCTATCATATGTTCTGAAGAGGCACCCTTTTTAATATTTTCCAGAGTAACATCATCACCTGATTCAAGCCCCATATATAAAATGCCTAAACCAAGAGCTTTGAGTTCCTTAAGCTGATCAGGGGTTTTTGAATTAAGGCTTTTGGCATTGGCATATGAGCCGACCCTTACAACCCAGGGGAGCTGCTTTTTTATTTCGGTAAGGATTTTAACAAGTCTTTTCTGAGGTATTATAAGAACATCCCCATCGCATAAAAAAACACGCAGCTGGCGTTTACAGTATTTTGCCGCAAACGCTATATCCTCCATAATAATGGAATCGGGTTTTATTTTAAAACGCTCTCCCGTATAAGTGCCGCAAAAAGTGCATTTATTTCTGGAGCATCCCACCGTAACCTGAATCAGAATACTGTTTGCCTCGCTTGGCGGCCTTATAATATTTCCTTCATAATTCATATGCTATTTTCTCCTGAGTCTTTTATTTTTTATCTTTCAGGTAATTAAATACTTCCATTGCTTTTTGCTTTGTAACCCCAATGCTTTTGCTGTTATCAATTACTATGGTGGCATGCTGTTTCTTTTCTTCAATCGGCATCTGAGAACGAATCTTATACATTGCATCTGTTTCGGAAATTGAGTCTCTTTCCATAAGCCTTTTTAATTGGATTTTTTCAGGTATATAAACAAGGATCACATCTTCAAAACTTTTATACGTTCCTGACTCGACAAGAAGTGGAATATCAAGGATTGCTACCGAATCAGGAGATGATCGCCTGATTTCTTCCACCATTTCAAACATTTTTTTTGAAACATATGGATGCACAATTTTATTCAAGACCTCTTTTTTGCTATGGTCCTTGAAAATAATGTCGCCAAGATAAGTTCTGTTTATTTCCCCATCGGCAAGAAGTACTTCTTTGCCAAACGTTTTAACTATTTCATGCCAGGCCGGACTGTTTTTTATAACGGCTTCTTTTGCAATAATATCCGCATCTATGATTATTGCGCCTGCTTCTTTTAAAAAAGAGGATACTGTGCTTTTGCCTGTTGCTATCCCGCCTGTTAGTCCGGCTGTAATCAAAATGTGGCTCTCCTGTTTAAAAAATGTTAGGCGAGCCAGTTTCAAAACGCCCCATTTTGGCCGATCTCTGCGTTGGGCTCAAATTTCAATCCTCGAAATACTCAATGTATTCCTGTGGTTGAAATTTTCGCCCGCCTTGAGCTTGACCAAACTG
>Ga0180007_10003968_pt1 | contig 16002 bp, 14 predicted proteins | sample MM_PC_MetaG_FD_121122 | JGI IMG/M metagenome (GOLD analysis project Ga0180007, IMG submission 121122) | Groundwater microbial communities from the Aspo Hard Rock Laboratory (HRL) deep subsurface site, Sweden - MM_PC_MetaG | ecosystem: Environmental > Aquatic > Deep subsurface > Groundwater... | reverse complement strand
TTTGTTGGTACATGGTGAGCATTGACTGGATCCTTACTGGGTAAATTATTACTCAGTAAGTCTGACCCATTTTCTGCACATTTTTAAACTATTACCATGCACATTATTAAACTATTATTAACAAAACTCACAAAATCAAGTATTAACAATAGAGGTTACAATAAATTCTTGATACTTAAAGGCAAAATAGAAGTGGGGATTAATGAAAAAAAGATAGAAGCTGATAAGCAATGGGATGGTCTTAAGGGTTACATCACAAACACAAAATTGTCTGCCAAAAAAATTATTGATAACTACAAGCACTTGTGGCAAATAGAAAAAGCTTTTCGTATCTCTAAAACTGATTTGAGAATACGACCGATATACCACCGCCTTCGCCATCGTATTGAGGCTCATATCTCAATTGCTTTCGTGGCTTATTCCATTTACAAAGAGCTTGAAAGACTGCTTATAAAGCACAAAACAGGTATCAGCGTAAAACGAGCGGCTGAATTGACACATACTATATATGAACTTAGCTACACGCTTCCTCAATCAAGGTTAATGAAAAACATTATCCTTGGAATGGATAATGATCAGAGGGGTGTTTGCTTAGCTGTGCAAAAAGGCTGAGGGTGTCCCAACGCACAAAACAGGAAAATAGAGAATGACTGAATGGGTCAGCGCCAAGATAGGGTAGGGTGATCATATGGATGAGAAAACCAATCAGAAAGATAACGGCCGTACATGATGGCAAAGTGAATATGGATTTGAGTGAAAAATGATTCTCAAGTTGGATGGTTGAAAATAAAACATAAACTAGATAAATACTGTAGCCAATAATTCTCATGGATTGGTCAGACACTTTAAATTCAGGCTACCCAGCTATTAGTTTTCACCAAACAATAATGTTTGCCACTCCTGCCAGGAAGATTGGTTGGCAGTTGCAGGCTCTTCGGCCTCAATCTCGACCGGATCGATGAGTGGGAGTTGAATGACTACCTCACCTTCTTTTTGCATCAACAGTTCATCTCGGATAATTTGTTCCTTTTTAAAATCGTCTTCAGACTGACTGGCATCTAACTCTTGCTGAGCCTGTGTGGCTTCTTGTCTTAACTTTTCGACCTTAGATTCAATAACTTGAGCTGTAGTAGTCACTTGCTTGTTTCTTTGCCCAGTTTTATAGAGCGACATCATAAATACTATCCCCAGAACTGTTAAAACCAGAGCTGTCAGAGGATGATTGAGGACTTGATTCATGTCTATTTCTTTATTCACAAGTGTTGTTGTTTGTCCTAGCCTGTGTTATTATAAGACCCAAGCGACTGGACAGAAATCATATCTTATCGGTTGTCAGGCGTAACTTTGAGGTACTAAAGAAAAGGATAGCACATGCAGACTCTTGTTGATGCCCAAACTTCTTTTGTCACATCTCTCAAAGATAATGGTAAAGCTCAAGCCACAGTTTTGGCCTATGGCAAGGACATTGAACAGTTAGCAGAATATATGGCCGAACAATCTAAAACTGATGTAGCTGATGTGACCGCCGATCACATTAATGACTACAAAGAGCTTCTCAAGAAACGTCGCTACACTGGCAAATCAATTTCCCGCAAAATTAACTCGATTAAAGCCTTTTTTAGATATGTAGTTAGTCAAGGTATGATTGATGTCAGTCCGGCTGATATTGTCAGTCATCCTAGATTTGATCAAGTTCCACCTCGGGTGTTAAGTAAAATCGAGTACCGGGCTTTGCGAGATGCTTGTCGGGGTGACTCCAGAATGTCTGCCATTGTAGAACTATTGCTTCAAACAGGCATGAGGATTAGTGAGTTAGCTTCCATCCAGATTCAAGATGTAGATTTTGAACGCAATGTCATTTCTATTCAGGCCCAAAATTCCAGAGCCGCTCGCAAGGTACCTATGAACTTTGCCGCCAAACGGTCAATTATGGAGTATCTAAAGATTAGGCCTCGGGCTAGAGAGCGAACTGTATTTTTGACTAAAACTTGTCGACCATTTTTGGTACGCAACATCAGAACTGCTATCGATCGTTATTTTAGATTAGCCGGTATCAAAAGCGCTCGCGTCAATGATTTGAGGCACACTTTTATTGTGGAACAGCTCAAAGCCGGCACACCCCTGGTTTATGTATCTCAATTGGTGGGACATAAGCGCATTACCACCACCGAACGTTACTTAAAGTTAATCGAGGCGCCGGAAATTGAACCGAACGTACAAATAGAAGAGTTATAAGTTAATATCGAAGAGAGAAAGCGTATGTCGAAAATAGAAATAGATACATCCCACAAAACAACTTCGGTTAACATGCCGACAAATCCAGAGCATTAGCAAAAAGTCGAGGTCACATTACGTACATGGATAGAAGAAAATCAAACACTTATTTCGCGAATGGAGCAGGCATTTTCTAAAACTCTAAATCTTTGGGAAAATGCTGATTGTGCGACTCAAGCTTTAGATCAAGTCATAATCTCTCAAAAGGAATATGATTCAATTACGAATTATATTGCAACAAAAAATTACTATCATAGTTGTTATTAATTTCATTTTCTTAGCAGTTAACGTATTTGTAATTAGAAACATTAGGTATCCCAAAAAACAAACTATCGGTGATTAAACCCCAAGAAATGATTACTCTCTTGACAAACTAATAGTGACAAAGATGTGGCTCATGTATGTCGAGATTTGCTTTGAAGCTGATGTACAATAGACTTGTAGTAAAATATGCAATGAACACTCATCCTCGTCAAGTGTTCGTCATTCTCCGACCGCAGGGAGGGGAATCCACTGGATTCCCGCTAACGCGAGAATGACAAGCAGTGGCGCGAGAATGACAAATAGCATGGTTATGAATCAAAAGAAACGCATCCTATCCGGTATTACACCTAGTGGCAGTTCGCTTCACATCGGCAACTACTTTGGAGCGGTTAAGCCCCAGATTGAACTGCAGGACAACCCGGAGTACCAGACCTATTATTTTGTGGCCGATCTGCATGCTCTGACCACTGTTCAAGATCAAACTCAACTTGAGGAAAATATTAAGCAGGTAGTGTTGGATTATCTGGGGCTGGGACTTGATCCGGCCAAATGCATTTTCTTCCGTCAATCTCAAGTGCCGGCTCATGCTCAGTTGGCAGTCATTTTGGGTAACTACATTTCCTATGGTCAAATGAAACGGATGCATGCTTTTAAAGACAAACTGCAAAAAGGGGTCGAAGTGGAGTCGGTTAACATGGGGCTTTTTAATTACCCCATCTTAATGGCCAGCGATATCTTGATCTATAAACCTTTTGGTGTGCCGGTGGGTGAAGATCAAAGACAGCACGTCGAGTTAGCTCGGGACGTGGCGGAGAATTTTAATCGTACCTACAAAACTGAGTTACTGCCTTTGCCAGAGCCATTGATTTCCAAGGAAAAAGGCAAAATTGTAGGTACTGATGGCAGACGCAAGATGAGTAAATCTTTGGGCAACACGATTGGTATTTTTGAAGATTATGATCTGATTGAAAAACAGATCATGGGTTGTTATACCGATCCTAATCGAGTTAAGGCGACTGATCCTGGGAAAGTAGCAGGTAATCCTGTCTTTATTTATCATGATTTGATTAATCAAAATCAAGCAGAAATGGCAGATTTAAAAAAGCGCTATTTATTAGGCCAAGTAGGTGATGTGGAAGTTAAACAAAAATTGATTTTAGCTCACAAACAGTTTTTTGCCCAGGCGCGAGCCAAGCGTCAAGAGCTAGTCCAGCAACCGGATCAAGTAGTGGCAATTTTGGCCGACGGAGCCAAACGCGCTCAAGCGGTAGCCAGTCAAACGCTTCGAGAAGTGATGGAGCAGGTAGGACTTATCAATTGAATTTCTTGTTTTGCTACAAGTCTAGCACCAGCATCAGAAATTTTTTTAAATTTGATCAGATAATCATGATACAATAGCCTGGCTTATGAGCCAGAAAGACGTCAAAAAACAGCCAGTTAAACCGGTTGTCTCAACCAAACCATCTTCTGAGTCAGTCAAAAAACTGGTTTTCAAAGTCGATCTGAACCAATTTTTTAGCAAGGGCTTGTTGTATCTTTTAATTGGTTTATTATTCTTGCCATTTTTAACCTCACTTTTTGCTGGAGAAGACATTGAGTCGATTAGCATCAGTCAGATGGTGAGTGATGTTCGGGAAGATAAGGTTGAAAAAGTTGAAGTCTCTGGGGATGAGTTTAAACTTAAGTATAAGGATGAGACTGCTAAAACTGTTCGCAAAGAACCCGGCCAGGAGGCAGTCTCGATTTTTGAAGTGGCTCAAATTGATTTGACTCAAACAGATATTGAGATTATAGATATTTCTGGCGCTGAATTGTTCAAGAGATTTTTGGTTGAAATTTTACCCACCTTGCTGATTTTTGGTTTGGTGGGTTTCTTTTTCTTTAGGCAGATGCGAGGGGCTCAGGATGGCATCATGGGCATTGGTCGAAGTAAGGCTAAAATTTTTATTAAAGGTAAGCAGAATACTAAGTTCAAAGATGTGGGTGGTATGGATGAGGCCAAACAGGAACTAGAAGAAGTAGTTGATTTCTTAAAGAACCCCAAGAAGTATCAAAAATTCGGAGCTCGAACTCCCAAGGGTGTGTTATTAGTGGGACCGGCTGGCACGGGCAAAACACTTTTGGCTCGAGCCGTCGCCGGTGAGGCCAGTGTCCAATTTTTATCAATTGCTGGTAGCGAATTTATGGAAATGTTAGTTGGAGTTGGAGCCTCTAGGGTGCGCGATCTATTTGCCACAGCTAAAAAATTGGCTCCAGCCATTATTTTTATTGATGAGATTGATGCCATTGGTCGGACTCGGAGCGCTGGCCATTTGGGCGGCCATGACGAACGGGAGCAGACCTTAAATCAAATTTTAGTTGAGATGGATGGCTTTAGCCAAAACGATAACGTCATCGTCATGGCCGCCACTAATCGAGGTGATATGCTTGATTCGGCGTTGGTCAGACCAGGCAGGTTTGATCGGCGAGTTTTAGTTTCTCTGCCAGATTTGGAAGAGCGCAAGTATATTATCTCCATTCATGCTAAAAACAAACCCTTCGTTGAATCTTTAGATTGGTTGAAAGTGGCCAGACGAACAGTAGGTTTTTCTGGAGCAGATATTGAGAATATGTTAAACGAAGCGGCCATTGCTGTGGCTAGAACTGGTCGAGAAAAGATTGACCTTAAAGATATTGATGAAGCATCTTTGAAAGTTAAACTTGGTCCCAGCAAAAGACGCCTGCAGGATCCGCTGGAGAGGAAAATGACCGCTTATCACGAAGCCGGCCATGCTTTGGCTTCTCATCTTTTACCTTGCTCCGATCCCGTATCTCGAATTTCAATTGTTTCCAGGGGACACGCTTTGGGTTATACTTTTACTCCTCCAGATCGAGATAAACTTCAAGTTACCAAGTCAGAACTAGTTGATGAAATGGTAACTTTATTAGCTGGTCGAGCAGCAGAGGAAATTGTCTTTAATGAAGAAACCGCTGGAGCTAGCAACGACATTGAAAGAGCTACCAAGATCGCCAGAGCCATGGTAGTTAGTTATGGTATGAGCAAGTTGGGAGTTATGAACTACACTCCTCAATCAGAACTGGTTGATCTACGTCAAGCTTGGTCTGAACCAGCCAAAATTTCGGAGCATCTCCAACAGCAAGTTGACAAAGAAATTCAATTCTTTATTGGGCAAGCCCACAAAAAAGCTAAATCTTTGATTACTAAGTATCGAACCCAACTGGATAAAGTCTCCGCCCAACTTTTGGCAGTGGAGACGCTAGATGGGGATGAATTCTTGAAATTAGTTGGAATTAGTAAAGCCAAAAAATAAGCGTCTGTCATAATAAATACATGCTGTCTGCTAATTTTTTTAGTGATAATTTTGACCAAACCTCCAATCGGGATGAATTTTTGTTGGTTGATGGCCACGCTATTATTTATAGAGCCTATCACGCCTTTCCCGAGTTAACTGATCCCAAGGGACAATTAGTCAATGCAGTTTATGGTTTTGCTCGCATTTTGTTAGTGGCCATTCGTGATTTTGACCCAGAATATATTGCCGTTTGTTTTGATAGTAAAGCTAAAACTATGCGGGCAGAAGAACATGACTTCTACAAAGCTAATCGGCCAGAAATGCCAGATGATCTTAAACCTCAGATTGAAAAAGTCAGTCAGTTGGTGACAGCTCTGAATATTCCTCAGTTTGCCGTTTCTGGTTATGAAGCTGATGATTTAATTGGTACTTTAGCTAAACAAAATGCTTTACCGGAAGTTCAGTCACAAGTAAAAAATGGCTTATTAACAGTGATTGTGACTGGCGACAAAGATTTGCTTCAGTTAGTTGACGATTTGACTCACGTTTGGTTACCTAGAAGGAGTCGGACTCAAACAGCTCTGGAGTACGACACTCATTTAGTCAAGGAGAGAATGGGTGTTCGACCAGATCAGATTGCTGATCTTAAAGCGCTAATGGGTGATGCCAGCGACAACATTCCCGGTATCAAAGGTGTGGGTCAAAAAACCGCTGTCAAACTGCTTCAGAAATTTGAAACTTTGGGAAAAATTTATGATCGGTTGGCTCGGCTGGAACTAGGGGAGAGTGATGAATTAATTAAAGGTGCCTTACTAGAAAAGTTAACCACAGGCAAGAGCCAGGCCTACTTAAGTCGAGAGTTGGCTCAAATTAAGACCAATTCTCCTATCAGTACTACTTTGGAGGCCTGCCGAGTGGTGGGCTACGATAAGACCCAAGCGGTTAAGCTATTTCAACAGCTGGGTTTTTTTTCACTCATCAAGCTCCTACCTAAGGATGAGTTCGAGCAGGGCGTCCAGACCGCGTTATTTTAAAACTGGAGTTTGTTTTTCTGCTGATATGAGCTCAAGCTGATCAAGTCTAATGAAACCAACCTGCACAAATCACCACTTTCTTAATCTCGCTTCAAGTTTAATGCAAGCACTTCTACCCATCTGTCTTGGATTGAGTGGCTTGTTTCTACTAGCCAATAGAGTTTTGGCCCAAAATGTGACGCCTCATTTCGCTATTATCTTGAATCAAGCGAGGGGTAGTGAGTGTTGCGGACCAGGTAATTTGGAGATGTTTCAAGCCCAACTGGCTCAACTTGAAGATAACGATTTATCTGCCAATTTTGCCTTGCGTTATGACGTTTTGAGTGATGACCAATATCTATCAACTATGGCCGAGCATTCCAGTTATGATTACGGAGCTTTGTTGGAAATCGTTCCGAGTTTAGCTAGATCAGCTGGCGTGGTTTACGGCGGTAATGACCAAAATTGGTACGAAGCCCAATATGTATTTTTAATTGGCTACTCTCAAAGTGATAGGCAGAAATTGATCGACACTTACATGGCAAAGTATTTTCAAGTCTTTGGCAAGTACCCTAAATTTTCCAGCGCTTGGATGATCGACGTTTGGTCACTCAAGTATTTAAAAAGTCGCTATGGAGTATCAGCTCATCAGATTACCAGAGAACAATTCGGCACCGATTCCTACACTTTGTATGGTGGACCAGTTCATTATCCATATTGGCCAACTGTCAATTGGGCCATGGTACCACAAACAGCGCAAACCCAAATGCCCTTGATCGTTCGCCAGACCATTATGGATCCTGTTTACTGTTATGGAGATAAAACTGATTCATACACATCACAACCCAATGATTATCTTTTACGCAATGTTGGCACTGAATATTTTGAGCACCTGTTTATTCAAGCGCATAACCAACCTAACTTCTATACCTTTGCTTTGGTGGGTTTGGAAAACTCTATGCCTGAGTCTGCCCAACAAGAATTTTTTGCACAACTTAAAGTCATAGCAGATTGGCAACAGCTGGGTCAATCGAATCAAGTTGTAAGCCTAGATGAGTTTGAGGTTTGGTTGAATAATAATAGGATTAATCAAGATAAATTGACAGTTTATCAGGGTGAATCTCAGACTGACTCTGGTGAAAAAGCCTGGTGGATTAATACTCCCCAGTATCGAGCCAGGATTAGATTATCCGCTGGTCAACTAGCTATCACAGACTTAAGGCTATATAACGCCAGCATGACCGATCCATATTTAAAGAGTCAAGCTAGTAGTTTGGGTTGGTGGATTGTGCCATTTGTGTTAGACAGCTCTAGGATGAGAGTAGGAGAAAGTGACTGGCTGAATGTCAGCAATGATTACCAACTACACCGCCCAGTTGAATTGGGTATGCCTACCAAGTTAGTCATTCAAAATCAAGTTATGGACTTGTGGACAGCTCGGGTAGATCAGAAGTTCAATTTTTACGATCAGGACAAATTAATAGTATCTGTTGATGAGAATACTATAACTACCGATCAGCCACTTGATTTGCCGGTTGATTCAGACTCTTTGAATCCTATTCAGAATTTAAAGTGGGATAATCTTTGGGGCTTTAGACAAGTGGGTTGGGTCTTAGAAGCCTTTACTAATCCAGTCAATCTTGATCAAGTTAGACAAGATCAAAAGCAACTTCTTTTTCCCCAAGTTGAGTTCGATCCACTGGATGCAAAAACCAGTTATTTATACGTCAATAATGCTCTAGCTGTGGCAGGTCGCAACCCAGTTAGATTGGTGTTCTTTCCCAAGAACCAACAAGGGGAATCAATATTTTTATCTGAATATCCTCAAGTTAACACCAGTCAAACCATTGATGAAATTGCTTTATATGAACAACACGGCAGTAATGGTATGCTTTTTATTGATTTAAACCACAGTCAACCTCTTAAAACCAAAGTCACAGTTAGTCAGTTCGGGTTTACAGATTCAGTTGATATTTATTTTGCTCCCAACTGTAAACAACAACCTTTTTACTGCCTACTGCATCCCAGACAAGCGATTTGGTACATGCGATCGTTTGTGGCCGATAAAATTAGGGAACAGACAGCCTTGAATCAGAAACAAGAGCAGTATGTGGAGTAAACAGGTATAATCTGTGCCAGATGCATCAAAAATCAGATCTTAAGGTGGCTTTAGTTCATGATTACTTAGCTGAGTATGGTGGGGCAGAGCGGGTCTTGGAAGCTCTGCATGATCTTTACCCTAAGGCACCTGTCTATACAGCGTTTGTGGATGAGGTTAAATTGGGTTTGGTTTGGTCCAAGTTTGAGGATTGGGATATTCGCCCAACTTGGTTAACCAAAATTCCTTTTTATAAACTCCTTTTTTCTCCCTTGCGCATTTTTGCTCCCCAGTATTTTAGAGCTTTAGATCTTTCTGAATATGACTTGGTGATTTCTTCAACCAATGCCTATTTTGCCAAAGCCGTGCGCGTCCCCAACGGGGTGCATGTTTGTTATTGCCATACGCCCAGTCGATCTTTGTGGGGTTATGCCACTATGAGTGATTGGAAAAAGAATCCCTTTGTGAGAGTGATTGGTACCCTCATTAATCACTACTTGAGGGTGATTGATGTCCAAGTCGCCCAAAAAGTTGATTTTTTCATCGCCAATTCCCAAGAAACTGCCAGGCGTATCACTAAGTTCTATCGCAGATCAGCCAAAGTTATTTATCCACCAGTGATCATTCCTCACCAGCCACCAACTTCAGCTCTAACTCAAAAATCCCCAGGCGCCTATTTTTTATACGTCAATCGGCTTGCCCTGGCCAAACATCCCGAGATAGCGGTGAGAGCCTGTTTGGAGTTGGGGTTACCTTTAATGGTGGTTGGTCAAGGCAAGATGAGAAGTCAGTTGGAAAAAATGACCCAGAATTTTCCAAATCATCAAGTTAAATTTTTAGGAGCTGTGTCTGATGCGGAACTTAATCGGCTGTATGCCGGAGCCCAAGCTCTGCTTTATCCGGTGGAAGACGAGGATTTTGGCATGGTGCCGGTGGAAGCCATGGCGCGCGGAGTGCCAGTCATCGCTCATTGTTCCGGTGGTCCGCTGGAAACAATTATGCCGGGCAAAACCGGCATCTTGTTTGGTGATTTGTCTGCGCAGGGGTTAGTGGGAGCCATCAATAGCTTTAAACCAACCGATTTTGACGCTCAAAAAATCAGCTTGTTTGCCAGCCAATTTAGCGTTCAAAACTTTGAAAAAAACATGAAAAAATATTTGGCTACTCTGGTTTAAATTCCAGTTTGACCACGTCACTTGGTTTCATAGGGATGGTAGTTTGGAGGATGCCGGCAGTAGTGGCTACGCGCTGAGTGGCTTGTCGTCCAGAAAGATATTGAAGCTGGATCTGATAATTTCCAGGTTGAATTTGATCAAAGGTGACTGGCACATTTTCCCAATTAGTTGCTTGGGAATCGAAGTTAGCTAAGATTACCTGGAGTGAGCCATTTTCAGCTTGAGTGGCTAGGCCTTTAACAGCTGAACCATTGCCAGTTAACTGAATTCTTTGATTGGGCAAACTATCTAACATTATTAAAGCTTGATATCTGGATTTTTGTTTCTGATTGGTACCGGGAGCCGTGATTAAGCCCCAGCGCCCCCAAAACTCATTGCCGGCTGGATCAACTCCATCTTGAATTTCAAAAACAAAAGCTCTGTCGACCACGCCAATCATACTGATGGCTCCAGCCACTGTATGGGCCGCCGAGTAACTGCCGTCATAGCCAGCATGATTATCACTATCATGTCCCCATTCGGTCACGATCAGTTCTAGATTAGATTCATACATAGGATACTTGGTCAACCAGCGTTGGACTTGTCGCATATCGTCAATATATTGATTGATATCAGTCGTGTAGCGGTGCCAGGAGTAGAAGTCAAATCGGAGATTGTTTTCACTGGTAAAAGTAGCCAAAGCATCAAACCAGTTTTTGTAGGGAGCGGTGGTAGCTGGGCCACCAAACTTAAATGTTTGTCTGACCTGAGCTCGGCTGACCCCAATGGCCGCCGCTTTATATAATTCAAGATAATTTTTTGCGCCATAATACTTCCAACCACCAAAAAGATCTGGTTCATTCCAGACCTCATAGTAAACATCTCTAGTGTTACGAGTACCACTCACATGTTCTATAGTTCTTTGGACGACTGTTGTCCAGTCACTATAAGAAACTGGCTGATCAACAATATCCCCTCGACTAATGGCGGGAGGCAAGTAGGAGAGCGAAATAAAAGGTTTGGCTCCCACGGCCGAAATTTGATCGAGCACACTGTCTAATTTAGTAAAGTCAAATGTTAGATTGCCGGGAGTTCCGGATACAATTTCATAGAAATCATAAATGTGATCTAGTCGAATGTAGTCGGGATGCAAAGCAGAGACTTGGCTTTGAATAGGTGATAACTGCCAGTTATGACTCTCCCCACCCTGGGCCAAATTGCGCCAAGGTCGAGGCAGAGGTCCAATTTGATTTTGAGTTTTAATGATAATATCGGCAGGGACTTGAGTAGCGTGACTAAAAAATTGACGTATCATGGGCAGTTGGGTGACAGACATGGTTAAGGTAAAGGATAATAAAACCACTACCAATAAACCAACTAGGGATTTAATCCTTAACCTTCGCCACCCAACAGTTTTAGCCATCATCCGCATGATGGATTAAGTTTAGCATCATAAGACTTGAAGTGAAACAAGAAACGAACACTCATTGTTGTCATTCCCCTCCGTCAGGGGGGGAATCCACTGGATCCCCGCTAACGCGAGGATGACCAGTGAATTGTCATTCCTCCAGCCCTGGAGGGGGGAATCCAATTAATTGACAAATTAGCAAACACTAGTTATGATTGCTAATGATGATTGATCTTACCGCCCGTCAAGTTCAGATACTGCGTGCTGTGATCGAGGAGTTTATCGAGACGGCTGAGTCGGTGGGTTCGGAAACTATTGATAAAAAGTATAATATTGGTGTCTCGCCGGCCACCATTCGCAATGAAATGGTGGCCTTAACTAAACAGGGTTATTTGGCCAAACACCACTCCAGTTCTGGTCGCTTCCCAACTTCCCAAGCCATGAAGCTGTATGTGAATGAGTTGATGAAAGAGCGGGAGTTAACTGTGGCGGACGAGGTGTCTGCCAAGGAAAAAATTTGGCAAAACAAGCAGGATCACAGTGATCTACTTAGAGAAGTCATTCGAGTCTTGGCCGATAAATCTCAAGCCTTAGGTATTGCCATGTATGATAACAACATCTTTTTTCAAGCTGGTCATTCCAATCTACTCCTCATGCCAGAGTTCTTTGATCTGGATGTGATGAGACATGTTTTTCAACTGATCGAACAGACTGCCCTGTTGGAAGAAATGTTCAGTCATAATTCAAGTGAGAACGTCATCCAAGTAGTTTATGGACAGGAGCTGGGTAATAAATATTTATTACCAGTCGGTTTTATTCATATGTCGTTTATGTTGGACAATCAACTTTGTCGAGTAGGCGTGTTGGGATCGAATCGGTTTGATTATGCCTATATTTTCCCCATGATGAAGTATGTCCGGCAATTAGTTCAAGAATTAGCTTAAATAGATAGAAAGTTATCATGTCAAAAAAGATAATTAGTCAAAATAATTCTCAATCTAAACCTAAAGCTGTATCCCTTGATGCTCAAACCAAAGTCAGTCAATCAGATCAATTACCTGCTCAAATTCTTGATCTTCAATCAGAACTAGCTGAGGCTCAAGCCAAGGCCATAAGGGCGGTAGCTGATTATCAGAATTTACTCAGACGAACTCAGGAAGAACGGAGCAAGCTAGTTAAATTGGTGGCCATTGAGGTAATGGAATCTCTGCTTTTACCTATTGAGCACTTAAACTTAGTGGCCCAGCAAAGTCCAGATCCTGGAGTTAAAATGGCGATTGATGAGTTAAAGCAAGCTCTGCAAAAACAAGGCTTGGAAGAAATTCAAGTTATGGGCAAGGAGTTTGATGTAGAACAGATGGAAGTAGTGGAGCGATCTGGAGAGGGTAACCAAGTTACACAAGTTGTTAAACCCGGTTATACCTTGTTTGGCCAAGTCATTCAGCACGCCAAAGTGATCGTTGGCTGATAAGTGTTAAGAGAAAATTGCTACTGGCAGTCTAAAGGTTCGTCTGCTAAAATAGCTCTAAGTTATTATAAAAATGATGCCTAAAAAGTAATTAAGTGTCAGCAATTTAATGCCCATTATTCAATTGAAAGGAACAAAATGGCAGACAAAAATACATCAGGAAAAATTATCGGTATTGATTTGGGTACCACCAACTCAGCCGTAGCCGTTATGGAGGGTGGTTCTCCCAAAATCATTGCCACCGCCGAAGGTCGGAATACCTTTCCTTCCATCGTTTCTTTTAAAGGTAGTGATACCGCAGTCGGTGATATTGCCAAAAGACAGATGGTCTTAAATCCCACCAAAACCGTTAACTCGGTTAAAAGATTCATGGGACGCAAGTTCGACAATCAGGCCGTCAAGTCCGCTATCAAACATGTGGCTTATACCATAACCAAGGGCAAAGATGGCATGGCGGTGGTGGAAATTGGTGGCAAACAGTACACGCCCCAGGAAATTTCTGCCAAGATTTTAAGTAAAGCCAAAACAGACGCCGAAAGTTATCTGGGTGGCCCCGTCACCAGAGCGGTGATTACTGTTCCGGCTTACTTTGATGACTCTCAACGCCAAGCCACCAAGCAAGCTGGAGAAATTGCCGGCTTAACGGTGGAGCGGATTGTGAATGAACCAACCGCCGCCGCTCTAGCCTATGGTTTGGACAAAAAAGGTAGTTCCACTATCGCCGTTTATGATCTGGGCGGAGGCACTTTTGATATCTCGATTCTGGAGATTGGGGATGGGGTGTTTGAAGTCAAGTCCACCAATGGTGACACTTTCTTGGGCGGTGATGACTTTGACAGTTTAATTATTGAGTGGATTTTGTCGGAATACAAAAAAGAAACTGGCAAGGATTTGAGCAAAGATCCTCAAGCTCTCCAAAGAGTCAAGGATGCCGCCGAAAAAGCCAAGATTGAGCTGTCCAGCGCCCAGCAGAGCGAGATCAATCAGCCTTTTATTACTCAAGGTGACGATGGCCAGCCCCTCCACTTGACCATGACCCTAACTCGGGCCAAATTGGAAGAATTAGTGGACGAGCTCATCAAAAAATCCATTGAACCCGTCAAAAAAGCTTTGAAGGATGCCAAGATGACTGTCAAAGATATTGATGAGGTGATCTTGGTGGGTGGCCAAACCCGGATGCCTAAGGTCCAAGCGGAAGTCGAAAAGTTTTTTGGCAAAGAGCCTCACAGAGGGGTTAATCCAGACGAGGTAGTGGCCATTGGAGCGGCTATTCAGGCTGGAGTGATTGGTGGAGATGTGTCGGATGTGGTGCTGTTGGATGTCACACCTTTGACTTTAGGTTTGGAAACTTTAGGTGGGGTGCGAACTCCATTAATCGAGCGCAATACCACTATTCCCACCAGCAAGTCACAAATATTCTCAACTGCGGCTGATAACCAGACCCAGGTGGAGATCAATGTTTTGCAGGGTGAGCGAGAGATGGCGGCCGACAACAAAACGTTAGGTCGATTTATTTTGGATGGCATTCCCCCAGCTATGAGAGGTACACCTCAGATTGAGGTAACTTTTGATATTGATTCAAATGGTATTTTGAATGTGACAGCCAAAGATAAGAACACTAACAAAGAACAAAAGATCACCATTCAAAACTCAACCAATCTTTCTGATGATGAAGTCGAGAAGATGAAAACAGACGCCGAAAAATATGCCGATGAAGATAAAACCAAAAAGGAGTTGGTTGAGGCACGCAATCACGCCAGCAGTGTGGCTTTTGAGATTGACAAACAACTCAAAGACTATGGCGACAAACTAGAGGCAAATGACAAATCTGCCATTGAAGAAAATGTCAAAAAACTCAAAGAGTTATCCGAAAAGGAAGATGCCACCAAAGAAGAGTTGGATGGAGCCACTGATGAAATGCTTAAGTCAGCTCAGAAAATTGGTGAGGCCATGCAGAAAGCTCAAGCCGAATCTCAAAAAGCCGGGTCAGAGGCTGGTAATCAAGCAACTGGGGCAGAGGCTGATGACCAAGCCAAGGCAGAAACAAGCGACCAAGCCAAAGGGGCAGACAAAAAACCAACCAAGCCCGCCGAGGGCAAAGTGGAAGAGGGCGAAGTCGTCAACGAGTAGTTTTATTAGCTGATATGATACAGCTATGCAACTTTCAGTTATCGTTCCTGTCTATAACGAGCAGGCCACAGTTCGTCAACTTTTAACTAGACTAGTTAAAGTTCCCCAAGTTAAGCAAGTGGTGGTGGTGGATGACGGTTCGACAGATAAAACAGTCCGTGAAATCAATCAAGTTAAGAGCTCAAAAATTGAACTGTTTAAAAAACCCAATGGAGGCAAGGGCAGTGCTGTCCGACTTGGTTTAACCAAAGTCACTGGAGATTATGTTTTAATTCAGGACGCAGATTTGGAGTATGATCCAACTGATATTCCAGCCATGATTGAGCCTGTGTTGAATGGTAAAGCCAAGATTGTGTTTGGTTCCAGGTTTTTGGGACCACATCTCAATCTATTATTTTGGCACAGGGTAGGTAATAGTTTGTTGAATTTTCTGGTTAATATTCTCTTTAATACTACTTTGTCCGATATGGAAACTTGTTACAAATTAGTGCCCACCCAAGTTTTGCGCGATCTTAACTTAACCAGTCACGGTTTTGATTTAGAGCCAGAAATTACTTGCAAACTTTTACGTCACGGCTACAAAATTTACGAAGTACCCATCTCATACATGGGTCGTGATTTTCTTGAAGGCAAGAAAATCACTTGGCAAGATGGGATTGTGGCAGTTGGTGTCATTCTTAAATTGGCAGTCAATAGGTAATTATTTGATTAAACTTCTTGAGAAATCATCTGATGACGATAGTAGCCAGAGCTGGTTGAGGAAGAGGAAGTATCTAAAATAGACTTGTCGCGAAATAAGAAATGAGTTAATTATGGATAGATTTTATAGCATTTTCGTTGATTCTGATGACGATAGTAGCCTCAGCTACTTAAGGAAGAAGAAGCAAAGAAAATGCATAA